>Ga0172371_10000310_pt1 | contig 73389 bp, 65 predicted proteins | sample Lak12m_FD_114543 | JGI IMG/M metagenome (GOLD analysis project Ga0172371, IMG submission 114543) | Freshwater microbial communities from Kabuno Bay, South-Kivu, Congo - kab_022012_12m | ecosystem: Environmental > Aquatic > Freshwater > Lake | place: Democratic Republic of the Congo: South-Kivu...
CTATGCGCCTTTTTAGCTCGCCCCAGGGCACAACCTGATCCATCTCAGTCAAAAATTTCTCGCGTCTGGTCTGTTTCTTTTTGCCATCATAGGCTAAGCTTGCAAAACTGGTCTGCTTCAAGGTCGCCTCCTTGCTTGCTTTCAGGTATTTTATCAAATGCCTTTGCTGGAGGACTTAATCAGAGGCTCCCTAGGGTAGGGTGGACGGGAGAAATTTGAGGCAACTGAGATTGTCACGCGTGAAATTTCAAAAGGACTTCTTTTTGCGGCCGCACATGATTGTTGTGCTAATAGCACTAGCCGGCGCGATCATGATCGTCTTTGCGACCCGACCCTATGGCGCAGGACTTTCCCCGGATTCCATAACCTATATAGGCACTGCCAGAAATATCGCCAGTGGAGCCGGGGCCGAGACATTCGATGGATCCCCACTGATTATGATGCCGCCGTTCTATCCATTTCTTTTGGCGTCAATCGAACGGATAGTCGGGACTGATCCGTTGACAGCCGCGCCGATACTGAACGCTATTCTGTTCGGATCGACTCTCTATTTGGCGGGCATCCTCTTATTAAAGAAGACGTCAGTTCTGGTTGCCGCCGCAGCCACGATATTTCTGATGTCGTCGCTGGTTCTGGTGAGTGTCAGTCTGATGGCCTGGTCAGAGCTACCTTTCATCTTCCTCTCGGTCCTCTTTTTTTATTGTCTGGCTGAATTCCGTGAGAGCGCGGAGCTAAAATGGCTGCTGCTGATGTCGGTCGCCTTGTCCCTGGCCATATTGACCCGCTACATGGGACTAGCCTTTCTGCCGGTTGCTCTTATCTTTATTGTGATAACTCAAAAAAACCGGCTGAAGGCTTTGAGTTGGCAGATACCGGCGTTTCTGCTGATAACCACGACCCCGATTCTGCTCTGGATATCACGGAATCACTCTATTGTCGGAGCGTATTTCGGAATTCGCCCGCCATCACAAACTTCGGTGGTTACAAATGCCAACTACTCGCTTGACGTAATACTCAAATGGTTTATGCCCGCGTCACTGGTGAACAACAAGATCATACTGGCTGTCGGTTTATTAATGCTGATAAACGCCTTTATTTTTTTTGGGAAATTGACATCATCGGTCAAGGAAACGGCACTGGCTGTGGCGCCATTTCTCCTGCTGGCGATTTCATACACCGGATTAACGATCATCACATCCAGCATCGCTGCATTGGACAGGATCGAAATGCGTCTCCTTTCACCGGTTTTCATTCCAATTGTCATCATCGGAATCTTGCTTATAAGCAGCATTTCGCTTTTTAAGTTCAAGCCGAAGGAAATGGACGTTCTGATAAGTCTCATCATTCTGGTATTTGTGATTCTTCAGGCGCAGTCCAGCATTCCTGAAATAACGAACTTGAGGGCTCGGGGAAACGGTTATGGCAGCAGCGTCTGGAAGGAAAACGAACTGCTGCAATTTGTGGGCAGCCAGGAATTCACACAGGATTGTGCGATATACGCGAACGATCCATATCTGGTCTATATTTACGCGAACAGAACGACCAAGATGCCTCTGATCTCAGCAGATAAGGACCCGGCTCAACAAGCAAATTATCTGGCGCAGCTTAAAGGCAACTGGCCTCCGGAGGATAACTCATGCCTCGTATGGGTCAAGAATGCCTCAGGTGGACTTTTCTATAAGGTCAACGAATTGCAGCAGATCCTGGATATCAGGGAAATACGATCGTTCCAGGACGGCTCGGTATATAGCATGAAGAAGATGACTCCAGGCGTTTGATGCCCGGTAAGGCTTGTGATCAAGAAGCTTTCTCAGTCATTTGCGACTGTCCCTTCCTGGAGATAACCGATGAACTCGTCCACGAGGAAGGCGTCGAACTGGGTGCCGGAACACCGCTGCAGCTCGTCCGCGGCAGCCGCTACAGTCAGCGCCTTGCGGTAAGGGCGGTCCGAGGTCATGGCCTCGAATGCGTCCGCGATGCCGATGATCCGGGCTCCCAACGGGATGGCATCACCTTTGAGGCCGTCCGGATACCCGGAGCCGTCGATCCGCTCGTGATGATGGCGCACCAGCGGTTTTACCTCAAAGGGAAATTCCACCGGCTCGATGATCTTGTGGCTTAAGATCGGATGGCGCATGATCTGGGAGTATTCATCTTCCGTGAGGCGGCCGGGCTTGTTGAGGATGGCGTCGGGGATCCCGATCTTGCCGGTGTCGTGCAGGTAACCGGCGCAGCGCACCGCGTTGAGCAGATCCTCTTCGAGTTCCAGGCGCCGGGCAAGCGCTTCGGCGTAATCGGCTACCCGGTCGGAATGGCCCCGGGTGTAGGCATCCTTGGCGTCGATGGCTTCCGCCAGAGAGCGGATCGTGCTCCAGAAGGTGGCTTCGAGCTTGCGGTACATCTCGGCGTTGTCGATAGCGACCGCCGCCTGGTTAGTGATATCCATGAACAGCTCCATCTGGCCGGGCTCAGAGAAGGCGCTACGTTTGATGCTGGAGATGGCGATCAGACCCAGCAGTTTGCCGCGGGACGAAAGACGGCCGACCAGCACCGACTCGGAATGCGGTGGCGCCAGCGACATGGCGGCTGGGCTCATCTGGGCGGTGGTGCTGGCGCAGAACGGCCCGGAGCCGGAGATGAGGCCGTTGAGTCCGTACGGTGTCAGATCGACGATGTCGCCCCGGGTGATAGCCCATCCCTTGGTCTCTCCGGCGACGGCTTCGACCACCAGCTGCCGTTTTTTATGCTCGAAAAGCATCACCGACACAGAGGAAGCCCGCATCGCCTGCAGCGCTGACCCGGCGAAGTTCTCGAGAATGTTCTTGAGTTCAAGGCTCGAGCTGAGCGTGTTGGAAACCTCAAACAGAGTGGTCAAGGTGTTCAGCCGGCTCTCGGCCTGATCGCGGATGCGGAGCATCTCCGTGACATCGCGGCTGATCTCGATGCAGCTGATGATGTTCCCGTCGATATCGCGGATCGGCGACGCCGTGGTCTCGAGCTGCCGCCGGTTACCGAGACGGTCAAGCACGAAATGAGAGCGCCTGATCGTGTCACCGGTTTCGAAGCAGCGGTCAAGGGGGCAGCCACGACAGACGTTGTCGCGCCCGACATAGACGTTGTAACAGGTCTGGCCGACGCAATCTTCCCCAAAAATCTGCTTGTGGGCCGGATTTGCGAACAGGATGGTGCGGTCTGAGCCGCGCACGCACAGGCTCTCGCCCATGCTTTCGACGATGGCGCTCGTCTTCTCCTTTTCCTCCAGGACGCTGTGATGCAGGCGGGCGCGCGAGATGGCGGTGCCGATCTGTACCGCTACCGGCCCGAGAAATTCGAGGTTCTCGCGCGTGAAACCGCCCTGGGATTCCCGCTCGTTCAGGCTCATGATGCCGATGACGCCATTTTCATCGCGGATGGGTAAGCACACCGCGTCGCGGATGTTTCTGGTTCCGGGAAAACGGGGATCGGGGTCGCGATCGGTGAGCAGCAAGGGTTCGCCGTGGGCGGCTACCCAGCCGGCGATGCCTTCGCCGATATGTTGCTGCCGGTCAAAGGCATCCGATGAAAGGCCCTTCTGAGCCAGGATCACCAGGCTGTCATCTTCATCCAGCAGCATGATCGAGCCGCTGCGGGCATTCATGGTCTCGATGCAGACTTCCAGGCTTGCCTGCAGCGAATTTTGCAGATCTTCTCCGGAGGCGATGCTGTCAACGATCTCATAGAGCAGGCGGAACTGCCTGATCCGGTCGCGCTCGTTAGTGATGTCGTGCATGACAGCCAGACGCCCCTCCGTCTCACCAAAATCATTGAGGATCGGAGCCGCCTCGATGCTGAAGATGCGGCCTTCGATCTCAGCGTCCAGGCTGACGCAGGCATTGGCGCGGTAAACAGGGCAGCGCTCGCAAACATCACTTTTCAGGGAGCTGCAGCCCAGGTGCTCTTCGCGGCAATACTCGCCACATTGCAGCCAGCACCGGTAGTCTTCACTCTTATGGGCCGTGCAGCTGTCGTGGGTGCAATTGTAATAATCCCAGCAACGGACCATCTGGTCCGGATCAGTCAGCTCCTCGTGTTCGAGCAACTGGTCCAGCCCGGGAATGCCGGTCGTGCGGGAGCCGGCCAGATCGGCTTCGGTTCTGCCGAGGATAGCTTCCGCGGCGGGATTCGCGGAGACGATGAAGCCACCACCACCGAAAACGACGATGCCGTCGGTGATGCTTTGATGTACTGACCGCAGCTTGCTCTGTTCCTTATTCAGCGACTCCGCCCGAATCTGCAGGGAAGACGCCATGTTATTGAAGGCATGACCCAGCTTGGTAAGCTCATCGTTGCCGCCGATCTGAACCCGCTGGGTAAAATCCCCTCCGGAAAGACCTTGCGCCGCGGTAGCCAGATCACTTACGGGTCTGACAATGCGACGCGTCAGCAATGCCGCCAGACTGATGCCGATGACCCCGGTCGCCACCATGGTGAAAATGACATTGTGGGCGGAATCCTGAGTAGCATCATTCGAGGTGATGGAAGCTTCCGCACTGCTTCTTTCGAGCGAGGCGCCCAGCTTGCTATAAATATTGTTCATGGCTTGATAGAGGCTTTCCAGGGCAGCCGGGTCGACGCTGCCAGCGGCAGCCATCTGGCTGTTGCCCAGCAGCGTGAGGGTCTGCTGATTCAGCGAGTCGAGTTCGCCCAGCCAGGACCCGGGGGCGCCATCAGTGATTGACCGCTGGAGGTTCGCGATCTTGCTGGATCGGATCGCGGCTGCCTGCAGTTGAGCCGCTACCACCGCCGGGTCGCTCAGGTCATAAGGATGAGCGTCACCGATGCTGTCGTGCATGGATGCGTCGAGTTGCTGGACCAGCCCAAGCTCACCCGCATGCGCCTGCATATCCTCATTCATGGCCTGGACCTGGTTCATGCCGCGCCAGGCCAGCGCTGCGGGAATCGAGAACATGCTCACAACGAGCAGGATAGGCATGATGATCTTGGTGCCGATACCGGCGGGAACGGATAGCCTCCGCTTTTCCCCCATGTCGCCCTTTCTTCAGGAGTTTAGCGAGGGCAGTATCGGCAGCCTCACGGAAAGACTTTATAAGTTCATATTAATAGCCATATTTAGTGGATTACCGGCTGGCAGCTGTGCGCTTTTTCTTACGGATGATATCCGGGGATCGGCGCCGGCGGGTAGGGGAGAGAGTTCGGGGACGGCTCGGGTTCGGTATCCCGGCCGCTGAGTTTCAGGTAGATGATCGTCCAGTAACTGGTGAAGTAGGTGTTGATCAACGCGGAGACGATGACGACAGCCGCCAGAGGCAAGAGCGACAGGACCGCGGCCAGGATGATCCCCGCTAGCTGCCAGTCACCATTCCAGGCGAATGCCCAGGCAATCGCCGCCGGAACGGCGGTCACCAGGACCGCGGCAATCGCCGCGATGCTGCTGGCCAGACTGAGCCCGGCACTGAGCAGGAAGAGGAGCAGCGACCTGGCGATGTTATCGACAAACATGTGCCAACCCAGCTTGATTGCCGCGATGGGCCGCTCTCCGTCGAGCACGACTGCCCGGGTGGCAAACATCAAGGTGAGCGTTAAGGGCACCCAGATTGCCGGCCAGATCGTGAAACAGGTCAGATAACCCAAACCCATCAACAAAAGAGAGATCAGCGCCAGTCCGGCCAGGACCCCCAGCGTGATCACGATGGCTTGCCCGGCGGATCCGGATACCGCGAGAAAGACCAGCAGCACGATGACCGCGCCGATGATGAGCATGACTCCGAGGCTAACTCCCAGGAGGAAAAGGTCAAATAACAGCAGGCGCCCAAAGCTGTTCCGGCCGCGGCGCCAGGCGCTGCCAAAGCTGCTGGCTCTCCCTTCACGAATATCCTGGGTCGAGCCGATGACCGCCCCCCGGCAAACGACCGACCAGAGCCAGATGATGATCGACATCAACAAGATCGCGGCCGCGATAGCGATGATGAGCGCGACATGATCGTTTATCCAGTTGCCGACATCGGTGGCAGTCTGGCTTCCTTGACCAGAATCATCACCCGTGTTGGATGAGCCCGATCCGCCGAAATTGAAATTCCAGCTGCCGAGCGAGTTGACGCTGCCGCCGGCGAAGAAGCCGAAGAACCACAGAAACTTGTGCCGCCAGACCAGCCGCAGGGTGCCCTTGATCAAGCCCCCGTAATCAAACGGCGGCCGCGGAGGCGGTGAATATTTTTTAAATCCGGCGTAAGGTGTGATGCCGTTGCTCATGTGACTCCCATAATGCCAGCTTCTGGGAATTGTATACAGCAGCCCAGCCCTGAATCCTTGCCGGACGTTAAAAAAAGCGATGAGATATTTTGAGCCTGAGCGAATTGGGGAATAGAATGCGCACAATGAAAGACTCCATCCTCTATATGGACTGCTTCTCCGGGGTTGCCGGTGACATGTTTGTCGGCGCCCTCCTCGATCTGGGGGTTGGCTCGCGTGAGCTGCTGGAACGTGAGCTGGCCAAGATCGACGTGGGCGGCTGGTCGATCTCAGCGGAAAAAGTGCAGGTCGCCGGCATGTCGGCAACGCACTTTGTGGTGGACATCGAGGGAGAGACGCAGGAGCCGCGCAGTTTTTCCGACATCGAGGAACTGGTGGCGCGCAGCGATCTGGATGAACAGGTGCGTTCCCACTGCCTGGCGATCTTTGGGCGGGTAGCCCGGGCAGAAGCCAAGGCGCATGGCGAATCCTTGCATACGGTTCATTTCCATGAGATCGGGATGGTGGACAGCATCATCGACATCGTCAGCTCCTGCGTACTGATCGAGGAGCTGAAGCCCAGTGCGATTCTCTGCTCGCCGGTAACCCTCGGTTCCGGTACGGTACAGACCCGTCACGGCATCATGCCGGTGCCATCTCCGGCCACCGCGAATCTGCTGATGGGATTGCCGGTGCGCCAGGGTCCAGAGCATCAGGAGCTGGCCACGCCGACCGGGGCGGCGCTGGTTTCCTATTTTGCCCGCCGTTTCGGTACCTTGCCGGCGATGGAGCTTGCCGGGGTGGGCTATGGGGCCGGCACCCGGGAGACCCGGGGGCCGAACCTGTTGAGATTCATTCTCGGGCGCCATCTGGGAGTAGCGGGTGTTTCCGCCGGCGCGGCTGAGGTAGATCAGCAGGTGATGCTCGAAACCAACATCGACGACAGTACGCCGGAGCAGCTGGCATTTCTCGTCGAACGGCTGCTGGGCGCCGGCTCCCAGGATGCCTGGATGACGCCGGTCACGATGAAGAAGGGCAGGGCCGCGGTCGTGCTCTCGGCGCTGTGCCCGCCAGAGAAAGTCGATGCGCTGCTGGATCTGATCTTTACGGAGTCGAGCACCTTCGGTGTGCGGATCAGCGGTGTCGAACGCCACTGCCTGGTGCGGCGCATCGAGACGGTTGAGACCCCTTACGGCCCGGTGCGGGTCAAGATCGGGCGCTGGAGGGACCGGGATGTGACTGTTTCCCCTGAATACGAGGATTGCAAAGCAGCTGCCGAGAAGCACGGTGTGCCGATCGCATCCGTCTTCGAAGCTGCCCGGCAGGCTCTTTCCTGATTTTTCTGATTTACGCCTCTATTTGTTTGACGCTCGCCGCTCCACGCAATATAATCCCTTTTCTCTAGTTTGTACTTTTGTTCACAACCTCAATGCTGGAAAGGAGTGTATTAATTGGCTGGCAAGACTGTCCCTTCAGATATAGACATCGCACAGGCTGCTGAAATGAAGCCGATTACCGAGATCGCCGCGGACGCCGGCATACTCGAGGACGAGCTGGAACTCTACGGCAAGTACAAGGCGAAGGTGGACTATATGTCTATCCTCGAGCGGCTCAAGGATCAGCCTGACGGCAAGTTGATCGACGTTACGGCCATCACCCCGACACCGTGGGGAGAGGGCAAGACCGTCACCTCCCTGGGCTTGGCCCAGGCACTCCGGAAGATCGGCAAGAAAGTCATCCTGTGCATCCGCGAACCTTCCCTGGGCCCGGTGTTCGGAATCAAGGGCGGCGCCGCGGGCGGTGGTTATGCCCAGGCGATTCCCATGGAAGACCTCAATCTGCATTTCACCGGCGACATCCATGCGGTGAGCGCCGCGAACAACCTGCTGGCCGCCATGATCGATACGGAGCTGATGGAGGGCCGCAACAAGCTCAACATCAATCCGCTGACGGTCAGCTGGCGCCGGGTCATCGACATGAACGACCGGGTGCTGCGCCATACCGTCGTTGGGCTGGGCGGCTACCTGAACGGCACGCCGCGTGAGACCGGTTTCGACATCGCGGTGGCGTCAGAGGTCATGGCTATCCTGGCGCTGGCCACCAGCCTCAAGGACATGCGCGAGCGCATGGGCCGCATCGTCTTCGCCTACGACCGCGAGGGTCATCCGCTGACCGCCGAGGATATTGGCGCCGCCGGCGCCATGACCGTGCTGATGAAGGATGCCCTCAAGCCGAACCTGATCCAGACCCTGGAGCACGGTCCGGTCTTCATGCACGCCGGCCCCTTCGCCAATATCGCGCACGGCAATAACTCAGTGCTGGCCACGAAGGTCGCCTTGAAACTGGCGGACTATGTAGTGACCGAATCCGGTTTCGGCGCCGACCTGGGTGCGGAGAAGTTTATGGACATCACCTGCCGCTACGGCGGTTTCGAGGCCAGTTGCGTCAACATCACCGCGACGATCCGGGCGCTGAAGATGCACGGTTTCGGCCGCATGCAGGACCGCTCCGAGCTGGAGAAGGAAGATCTGGAGATGCTCGACAAGGGATGCGCCAATTTGCAGAAGCAGATCGAGAACATGAAACTGTTCGGCATCCCCGTCGTCGTTACGGTCAACCGCTTTGCTTCCGACACGAACGCCGAAGTCGAGCTGGTGCAGAAGCGCGCCGTTGAGTTCGGCGCGGAGGCGTGTAACCCGATCACCGTTCACGCTGACGGTGGAGACGGCGCCATCGAGGCGGCCAACGCCGTGGTTGAAGCCTGCGACCGGCCCAGCAATTTCCAGTTCCTGTATCCGGACAACGCCTCCATCAAGGAAAAGATCGAGACCATCGCCATGAAGGTTTACGGCGCCGACGGCGTCGACTACATGCCGGAGGCGGAGCAGAAGATCAAGATGTTCACCGATGCGGGTTATGACAAGCTGCCGATCTGCATGGCTAAGACGCATCTGTCCTTGTCGCATGATCCGACGCTCAAGAACCGGCCGACCGGTTTCCGGGTACCGATCCGCGACATCCGGCCCAGCATCGGCGCTGGTTTCCTCTATCCGCTGCTCGGCACGATGAGCACCATGCCCGGCCTGCCAGAGCGCCCGGCGGCCGTGGACGTCGATATCGATGTGAAGACTGGAAGGATCATGGGCCTGTTCTAGGAGTAGAACCATTCAGGAACCAGACAAGGCGGGATGTGACCGGTCACATCCCGCCTTTATTATGGTCGATGCCTGTACGGATGACGATGTCAGCCGTCTTATCTTCCGCCAGCGGCAGGGAATATATAGCTATTTCGCTCGAATCAATGTGTAGGTGCCGATCCGGTCCTGCGTCACAGCCGCATCAAGATCGTAAATTCACCGGCCGCCGGCTGTGTCAGTCAATGGCGCACCAAAGGAAGTTGTTGGCGTCATGCAGGAACGAACACGTTGAGCAACCTTTCAAGACCGATGTACAGGGATGTAACCGGGATGATTCGGTTGCTGGCGGGCGAGATCGAAATTCTCCAGGGCTGAAGCGAAATTGATGGGATCCCACCAGTAAAGCATTCGCCCGCGGAAAGGAATTCTGGTAATAATTGTTATAACAAACAGCGCGAACGGTATAATCCAGCTACCTGAGAGCTGTTTGATGATGCGGAGCCGAAGCCCCTAAAGGATATCAAATAATGGCAAACAGTAAAACGCATACCGTCACATTCCAGCCCGGCGACATCACTTGCGAGGGAGTGCCGGACGGTGCGAACCTGCTGCGGGTGGCACTGCTCGAGGGCGTGCATGTCAATGCTTCCTGTGGTGGCACCGGCGCCTGCGGCAAGTGCCGGGTGGAGATCATGGATGGCGAGTATGAGGGCGGCAAATCGGCCAAGCTTTCTGATGAGGATTATAAAGCTGGCATCAGGCTTGCCTGCCGCACCAAGGTGCTCGGCGACATGACCGTTGTAATTCCCGAGGAATCACGCATGGGCGATGCCGTGGCGCTGACGCACGAGCGGCGTCCCGGCCCGGGCCGCGTGCTGACGGCGAAGGACCTGGAGAAACTGGTGGCCGGCTGGAGCGTCGACCCGGTCGTCAAGAAGTTCACTCTCAGACTGACGCCGCCGGACGCGGCCAATAACATCAACGATCTCGACCGGCTGAAGCTCGGTCTGAAATCTGAATACGGCCTGGAAAACGTCTCGGTCGATTTTCATGCGGTGCTCGACCTGCCGATGATGCTGCGCCTGGAGGACTGGTATGTGACCGTTACCGTCGTGGAGACCGCGCGGGGTCCGAAGGTGATCCAGGTGGTTCCGGGCGACAAGACCGACCAGGATTATTCCATCGTGCTGGACATCGGCACCACCAGCATCTACGCGCAGCTGCTCGACCTGGGCGAAGGCAAGACCGTGGCGCAGGCGTCGGAGTACAACGGCCAGATCAGCTTCGGCGACGACGTCATCACCCGCATCGTCTATTCCCAGAAGCCCGGGGGGAGAAAGAAGCTACAGGAGGCGGTGGTCGGGACGATCAGCGCGGTCATCGAGCAGGTGCTGGAAAAAAGTGGCGTCGACCGCTGCCAGGTATCGCACATGGTGGCGGCGGGCAACACCGTGATGACTCATCTGCTCACCGGGGTGAACCCGAAGAACATCCGCATCTCTCCCTACGTGCCCGCGGCGACGTTCCTGCCGCCGGTGCGTGCCGATCATCTGGGCATTGATGTCTGCGATCATGTCTATCTATATACATTCCCGTGCGTATCCAGTTACGTCGGCGGAGACATCGTCAGCGGCATCATCGGCTCGGGAGTGTTTCAGACTGAAAAGATCACACTATATGTGGACATTGGCACCAACGGTGAGGCGGTCGTGGGCAACAATGAATGGCTGGTCGCCACATCGTGCTCGGCGGGGCCGGCTTTCGAGGGCGGCGGCATCGAGCATGGCATGCGCGCCACCCGCGGCGCCATCGAGACGGTGCAGATCGATCCGTCAACAGGCGAGCCGCACATACTGACGATCGGCGGCAAGAAAGCGATCGGCATTTGCGGGTCGGGCATCATCGACGCCATCGCGGAGATGCTGGAGGCCGGCATCATCGGCCAGAATGGCAAGTTCAAGGAGGACAAGGAAAGCCAGTGGTTGAGGCGCAATCCGGACGGCCAGTGGGAATACGTTCTGGCCAACGCCGAGTACAGCGCCACCGGTCAGGACATCTTCATCACCGAGCCTGATATCGACAATCTGATGCGGGCCAAGGGCGCCATCTTCGCCGGCATCACCACGCTGTTGCACAGCGTCGGTCTGGACCTGGAAGCTGTCGAGCAGATCTATGTCGCCGGCGGCTTCGGCAAGTACCTGCAGATCGACCGGGCGGCGGCCATCGGCCTGTTCCCGGAGATGGAGCCGGACAAGTTCACCTTTGTCGGCAACGGGTCGCTGCTGGGAGCACGGCTGGTCTCCTTTTCCAAGGACATGCGCGAGGCCGCGGAGAACGTGGCGCGGATGATGACTAACATCGAGCTATCCGACAATCAGTTCTTTATGGATGAATACATGGCGGCGCTGTTCTTCCCACATACCGAGATGAAATGGTTCCCGCGGATGGAAGGGATCCTGGCAAAGCTGCAGTAGGCGATGTGACGATATGCTGGCCGCGGCGGTGTCTTATTCTGTGAGCCTGGTGGGACTGACGCGCGTAATCTCTTTAACGGCATCGAAGTCAGTATCGGTTGAGATGACCTGCGCTATGCCGTTGTTGAGAGCTACGGCCGCATGGACCGCATCCCGGCTGCTGATCGTTGGATACTGTTCCAGCAAATCCGTGGCCAGGCGCATATCCGGGGCTTCGACCGGCAGAATCGGATGGAAGATGGTCATGGTTTTTCTGGCCAGCTGGACGCCGCTTTCGCTCTGCCTCAGACTGTTAAACCGATGCAGGATCTCCTGCACGACCTCCACGCTAATTGTTGCATCGATGGCTCCCGATGCGATTTTTTCCAGGAGCATAATGCATGGCTTTTTAAGGGGGTGCTGGGAGCCTGAGGCATAAAAAAGGATGTTTGTGTCAAGGAAGAAGCGATTCGGGCCAGGGTGGTCGAGTGGCTGTCTACTCATCATTTTCATCGGCAGCGATATCGCTTTCAGTGCCGGACAGGTGCCCCCGTAGAATTTCTTCTTCCATTGCCTTCCAATCGGTAACCGGAAGCTCCATAGCCGCGATTCGCTTTACCGCTTCGAGCTTTCTTTCCCGGTCGTTGGTATAGGCACGGTCTACAGCTTCGCGGATGAGCGAACCCAGGGACTCGCCCCGCTGCCGCGATTCTTGCATGAGGCGCTCGTACTGCTCTTCGGAGAGTAGGACCTGTGTTCTTTTGTTATATTTGGGCATAATCCATAAGAAATATATTGGCAGATAGTATACACATGCACATACATCATACCATACAACGGTTCGAAAAAGGTGAACGTCCAGCAGCGTTCATGTAGAAGAGGAGCATTCATGAGCACCATGGCAGTTGCCGGCAAGGGCGGCACGGGAAAAACCACAATTGCTTCGCTGGCGGTGCGATATTTGGTAGCCAGGGGCGAGACCCCGGTGCTGGTAGTTGACGCCGACCCCAATTCCAACATGGGACAGACCCTGGGCATCGAGGTGCCGATTACCGTAGGTTCGGCGCGGGAGCAGGGCTTTGCCGGTGACCGCGACATTCCGGGCGGCATGACCAAGGATCAGTTCGTCGAGTACAAGATGCACGAGGCGCTGGCGGAAGGGGAGGGCTTCGACCTGCTGACCATGGGCCGGCCCGAGGGCGCCGGCTGCTACTGCTTCGCCAATAACATCATCCGTAGATATATGGACAGGCTGGCGGCCGACTACCGGCATGTGATCATGGACAACGAGGCGGGGCTCGAGCACCTTTCGCGCCGCACCACCCGCAAGACCGATGTGCTGCTGGTTGTCTCAGACGCCGGGGTTCGCGGCCTGGCCGCTGCCCGAAACGTCATCGATCTGGCCACGGAAATGAAGCTGGAGGTCGATCGCATCATGTTTGTGCTCAACCGCGCCACGCCGGCGGCAGAGGCGGTGCTCATGCCCGAGATCGAGCGCCTGGAGCTGCCGCACGTGGCGACCCTCGCGGATGACCCCGGCCTGTTCACGGCTGAAGTCGAGGGCCGTTCCCTGCTGGAGCTGTCTCAAGATTCCCCAGCCGTTGACGGCACCACCCCTCTTTTTGATAAGATTTTCGCTTCAGCATCCTGACGGTGAAAGTTCGGGGAAATTCGGGGACACCCACCTATTTCCATTACCGTTTAGAATGCTGTTCTGTGGATGTGGAAATAGGTGGGTGTCCCCGAGTGTCCCCGAATTAAAATAGGTGACTGTCCCCGAATTAAGACGAAAGGAACTTTTATGGCAGCGAGCATTATTGATGGCAAACAGGTATCGGCTGACATCCGGGCCGAAGTGGCCGAAGTGGTAAAGACGATGCAGGCGGAGCATGGGCTGACGCCGGGTCTGGCGGTGGTTCTGGTAGGCGAGGACCCCGGATCACAGATCTATGTCAATAACAAGGAAAAAGCCTGTGCCGAGGTGGGGTTCAACTCTTTTAAATACGTGTTACCGACAGAGACCACTCAGGAAGAACTGATGAAGCTCGTCCACGAGCTCAATGCGCGTGACGGCGTGCACGGTGTTCTGGTTCAGATGCCGCTGCCGAAGCACCTCGATCCCACGCCGGTGCTGCTGGCCATAGATCCGAACAAGGACGTCGACGGATTCCACCCGGTGAACCTGGGACGCGTCGTCATCGGCAATGCCGTACTGCCGTCGTGCACCCCAGCGGGCTGTATCGAGCTGATCAAGCGTAGCGGCGCCCAGATGGAAGGCGCGCATGCTGTCGTCATCGGCCGCAGCAACACCGTGGGCAAACCGGTTGCCCTGCTGCTGCTCGCGGAGAACTGCACTGTCACCATCGCGCACTCCAAAACCAGGGACCTGCCCGGGATCTGCCGTCAGGCTGACATCATCGTCGCCGCCGTAGGCCGTGACCGCATGGTCAAGGGAGATTGGGTGAAGGAAGGCGCCACCGTCATCGATGTCGGCATGAACCGCACCGACGAGGGGCTGTTCGGCGACGTCGACTTCGAGGAGGTCAAGGAAGTAGCCCGCGCCATCACTCCGGTGCCCGGCGGCGTCGGCCCCATGACCATCGCCATGCTGATGCGCAACACGCTGCGGGCGGCAGAGCTGACGTTATAGTGCCGCTTAGATCGTATCCCGCGCCGGCTGCAGATAGGCCAGCACTTCCTCACCCGGTTTCGGCAGGCCGGCGATCTTCCAGGCCGCCAGCGGATCGATGAACTCTTCCTGCACGCAGCCCTTGGGCTGGTCCACGTTTTTGCACACGGAGCCGAGGATCGGGAATGACTGGTAGCTATCGTAGTACTGACGCATGAATCCGATGACGGAGAGCATCTCTGCCGACAGGTGACTGATCCCTTCGCCGGCCGCGAGCGCGGCAGCGATGTCCTCATTCCAGTCGGAGTAGTTCGCCAGGAAACCTTCCCCATCGACCTCGACCTGTCCACCCGCATATTCCAGGACGCTCATGACGCCACCCCCAACTCCTTCTCCAGATCGATGATGTACTGATCGATCAGGGTCCCCAGATATAAACACTGGATGCCGTCCATGCAGGAATCCGCATCCTTTTTATCCAGGAAGGCATACCGCTTGTGCCCGCCCTTCTCGAACGTGAGGACGAACGCGTCCCGCCCGTCGTCGAAATGGATGCTGGTGTGAATCTGGTTCTTCCCGATCTCTGGATAAATCTCCAGTATCTTGTCTTCGAGAGCGACCTGCGAATATCCCATGGCTTCCTCCTTGGCGGCGCCATCACGGCCGGATGCCGGTGGCAATAAAGTCGGTATGCATTATAAATAACCGGTTACGGCAAAAACTAAGCCTGTCTGGCAGACATATGCTGCCTCATTTCCCGTAGCCATCTTAACTGCTTGGCGGTATCTGCATTACTTATTGACTGTCACCGCTTCGAGGTGCTATTATCTGCCCTTACCGTGCGCTTGTGAAATAAAGAACAGACTACCGGAGGGCGTAGCGCGCGCGGTAAATAACGAGCTTGACCGGACGGTCCCTGAGGGGCTGGCAACGGTCTGTTCCCCTAAGGTCCGAGGCGGAATGTCCAGCCTCGAACCTTTGGTTTTTTTTAAGGGCTGGGAGGACCCTGTTTCACATCCGCGGTTTCCCATTCCCAAAATCACCCAAGGAACGAGCGAACTGTTCCTTGACGAAATGCAAATAATTGACTTGAAGGAGAGGGTTGCCTTGTCTTTTGAAGCGCCAATAGAGCAGGTCAAGGGCAGTATCAGGGAAGTAACTCTGGGCAAGGACACGAAGGTAGGCGGCGAGAGTACATTCCCGTTCCACCTGTGGGAGGGCGAGATGAAAAATCCGCCGCTCATCTGCATGGAGGTCTTCGACGAGCCGCAGACGGAATGGCCGCAGGCAGTGCGCGAAGTTTATGAAGGGGTCATGGACGATCCGGTGGCCTGGGCCAAGAAGTGCCAGGATGAGCTTGGCGCGGAAGCCATCATCCTGGTGCTGAAGAGCATCGACCCCAATGGCACCGACGCCCCCGCCGATGTGGCGGCGGAGACGGTGAAGAAGGTCAATGAAGCAATCGATGTGCCGCTGATCGTCATGGGCACCGGCGCTCCGGACAAGGACGCCGAGGTGCTGAAGAAAGTGGCCGAGGTCCTGCCTGACGACAACATCACCCTGGGACCCGTGGAAGACTCCAATCACCGTCAGATCGGCGCCGCGGCCATGGGTTACAAGAAGCCTGTCATCGCTTTTACCTCCATGGATGTGAACCTGGCCAAGCAGCTGAATGTGCTGATGACGCAGCTGGGCGTTCCCGAGGACAAAATCATCATGGATCCCACTACCGGAGCCTTGGGCTACGGGCTTGAGTATTGCTATTCTATTATGGAGAGAGACAGATTGGCCGCTCTGCTTCAGAACGACGGAATGATGCAGATGCCGATTTTCAATAACGTCGCACCCGAGGCCTGGAAGGCAAAAGAATCCAGGGTCAGCGAGGAAGAAGAACCCACTTACGGCAACGTGGAAACACGGGGCATTCTCTGGGAAGCTATCACCGCCACCACCCTGCTTCTATCCGGTTCGGACATTCTCGTGATGCGCCATCCTGAGGCCATCAAGCTTGTCCGCGCTGCCATCGAAGGTCTCCAGGCCGAATCCAAGGAGAAAATTGCGTCATGAGCGATTCAGAAGAAACAAAAGCCAAGAAGAAAGAAGAGCCGCGCAAGCCGAGTATCGACCCGGCGGCCATGGAAATGATCGAGAAGGCTGAGGCCGAAGGTCTCAGCACCGTCTTCTCGCGGGTCAATGAAATGAAGGCCTGCCCCATCGGAGCAGCGGGATCCTGCTGTCAGCTGTGCGCCATGGGCCCCTGCCGCCTGGTAGGGAAGAACGCTGAGGAAAAAACCGGCATCTGCGGCGCCACGCACAGCACCATCGGCGCCCGTTACATGGTGCGGACCATCGCCGGCGGCGTCGCTGCCCACTCCGACCACGGCCGCGATATATCCCGCACACTACTGGCTGTAGCGAAGGGCCATGCGGACAGTTACACGATCAAGGATACCGACAAGCTCTACGCGGTGGCGCACGACATGATGATTCCCACAGAAGGCAGGGAGATCAACGAGATCGCCATCGACGTTGCCGAGCGGGCTCTGGAAAACTTTAACGGAACGGCCGGCGAAGAACTGTCATATATTAGCCGGGCGCCGGCCAAGCGGCAGGAGATCTGGCGGAAGCATGGGCTGATCCCCCGTGGTGTCGACCGGGAAGTGGTGGAGAGCATGCACCGCACTCATGTGGGTGTGGACCAGGACGCCGAGCATCTGCTCGATCAGGGTATGCGCACATCGCTGGCAGATGGGTGGGGCGGCGCCATGCTAGCCACTGATCTCTCCGACATCCTGTTTGGGACACCGAAGCCGCTCGTCTCCCAGGCCAATCTGGGAGTCCTCAAGAAGGACCAGGTAAACATCATTGTGCACGGTCATGAGCCGACCTTATCCGAGATGATCGTGGCGGCGGCGCAGGATCCTGAGATGATCGAATACGCTAAAAGCAAGGGCGCGACGGGTATCAATCTGGCGGGCATCTGCTGCACGGCCAACGAAGTGCTGATGCGCCACGGCATCCCGCCGGCGGGCAACTTCCTGCATCAGGAGCTGGCCATCATTACCGGCGCTGTGGAGGGTATGATCGTGGATGTCCAGTGCGTTATGCAGGCGCTGCAGCCACTCACGGAGAAGTTCCATACCAAGCTGATTACCACTTCTCCCAAGGCCAAGATTCCGGGGGCGACCCACATCCAGTTCGATGAGGGGCGTGCTTTCGAGACCGCCAAGGAGATAGTGAAGATGCTGATCGACAACTACGAGAACCGCGGCGATGTAGCGATTCCGCAATACACGGGCGACCTGGTGGCCGGTTTCTCGCATGAGTACATCAACTACATGCTGGGCGGCAAATACCGGGCATCCTTCCGGCCTCTCAATGACAACATTATCAACGGCAAGATCCAGGGCGCCGTCGCCATCGTGGGCTGTAACAATCCGCGGGTGACGCAGGATGAAAGTATTGTTTATCTCGTGCATGAGCTCATCAAGCGCAACGTGCTGGTGGTCATGACGGGTTGCGCCGCGCACGCCTCAGGCAAGCACGGCCAGCTGACTCCGGAAACCATGAATATCGCCGGCGACGGTCTGCGCGAGGTATGTGAGGCAGTCGGTATGCCGCCGGTGCTGCACCTGGGATCCTGCGTCGACAACTCCCGCATCATGACTATCCTCAGTAACGTGGTGGAGGAGGGTGGCCTCGGTGACGACATCTCCGACCTGCCCGTCGCCGCCATCTGTCCTGAATATTACTGCGAGAAAGCCCTGGCGATCGGCACCTACGCCGCCGCTTCGGGCTGTTACGTGGTGTTCGGTGTTCGCAATCCGGTGGCTGACTGCACCGAGGTAGTTGATATCATGAGCAATGGCTGGGAGCGGAAGGTCGGCGGCCAGCTGGTCTTCGAGCCTGAACCGGATAAGATCCTGGAGATGGTGATGAACCGCATCGAGGAGAAGCGCAAGGCGCTGGGAATCCATGAAGAAAAAGAGCGCGTGCTGTACGACATGGCCGCCAGGCGAGAGCTGTAGGAGGAGATAAATGAGCAAGATTATTGCAACAGGAGTAATCGCCGGCGCCCATCGGTTCGTTGCTGAGGCGGAAGAGGCCATTCAGAAAGCGATCGATACGGTCGGTCCGGAAGCCGACGTCGAGTTTCCCAACACTGGCTATTATTTGCCGGTGATTTACGGCCTCACCGGTATCCCGGTGAAGAAGGTAAAGGACATGGAACAGGTGCTGGCCCACGCCAAGGAGCTGCTCCCCGAAGAGCCTTCAACTCGGTTGTGGACCCCTTATCTGGGAACGGCGCTTGACGCCGGCATTGCCACCCTGTTTTCCACGGAGATGATTGAGGCGCTCCGGTATAACCTGGAGCCGGGCTTCTACACCGCGACCGATGACCCCACCGATGACAATCTGTGGCTGGGCGCTGCGGACGATGTCATCATGCGTGAGCGCGGCGTGGAGTTCGTCGATGGCACCGCTCCCGGATTCGCGGCTATCACCGGCGCCGCTCCGGATGTCGAAACCGCAGTTGAAATAGCCAATCAGCTCAAGCAGAAGATGCTTTATGTATTCATCGCGGGCAAGGACCAGGGCGTCAGCTTTGCCGAGCAACTGGTCGAGGGCGGTGTGGACCTGGGCTGGAAGACCCGCCTGGTGCCATTCAGCCCTTATATATCAGGTCATATCTTTTCGCTGGGATTTGCCACGCGCGCGGCGCTCGCCTTCGGCGGCGTCCAGGCGGGCGATTACCGCAAGGTGCTCAAGTACAACAAGGACCGCATCTTCGCTTTCGTGCTGGCTTTCGGCGAGGTCACCGACAAGAAATACGCCGCAGCCGCGGGCGCCATCTCGTACGGTTTCCCGACTATCGCCACGAGCGACATTCCCCAGATCCTGCCGACCGGTGTCTGCACCTACGAGCACGTGGTCAGCAACGTCGAATGTGATGACATTGTCGCCCGGGCGATCGAAGTCCGCGGCCTCAAGGTCGTTGTCTCGGAAGTACCCGTGCCGGTAGCCTATAGCCCCGCTTTCGAGGGAGAGCGTATTCGCAGGGGCGAGTACTGGGCGGAGATGGGCGGACCCAAATCGCTGGGCTGCGAGTTCACCGAGATCGCGGAAAATGTGGAAGACGGCAAGGTGAACGTGGTCGGGCCCGAGCTGGCTGAGCTGGAACAGGGCTCAACAGTGCCGATCGCCGTTCATGTGGAGGTCTCCGGGCGCAAGATGCAGAAAGACTTCGAGCCGATCCTGGAGCGCCAGGGACACTCGTTCTTCAATGAGGCCGAGGGCGTCCTCCATATGGGTCAGCGGGATACGGTGTGGATGCGCATCAGCAACCGCGCCAAGGACGCCGGCTTTACGTTTGAGCATCTGGGCAAGATCATCCATGCCCGTTACCATGCTGACTTCGGTGCGGTAGTGGACAAGGTGCAGGTGACTGTATATACCAGCCAGGAAGAAGTGGAGCGGATCACGGAGCTGGCGCGGATTGCCTATCACGAGCGTGACGAGCGCCTGGGCAGTCTCACGGATGAGAGCGTCGATACGTTCTATTCCTGTATCCTGTGCCAGAGCTTCGCGCCGACGCATGTGTGTGTCATCACGCCTGAGCGCCCGGGCCTGTGCGGATCCTATAACTGGCTGGACGGCAAGGCTGCTTACGAGATGAATCCCACCGGCGGCAACCAGCCGGTGCCCAAGGGTGAGACGCTCGACGATGCCCGTGGCCAGTGGAGCGGCGTCAACGAGTATGTCCGCGAACACTCCCAGGGACAGGTTGAGGCGTTCAACACTTATTCCATGATGGAGAATCCGATGACCTCCTGCGGTTGCTTCGAAGTCATCAGTTGCGTGCTGCCGATGTGCAACGGCATCATGACGGTCAACCGCGAGTTCAAGGGCGATACGCCTTCGGGCATGAAGTTCTCGACGCTGGCCGGCTCCGTCGGCGGTGGCGTCCAGAGCCCGGGCTTTTTGGGACATTCCAAGTTCTACATGGGATCACCCAAGTTCATCTCCGCCGATGGCGGCATCAAGAGGCTGGTCTGGATGCCCAAGGAGCTCAAGGAAGAGATGCGTGACATCCTGCAGAAGGCTGGTGAGCGCGTCGGCGTGCCTGATCTGGTGGATAAGATCGCCACTGAGGAAAACGGCACCGAGGAAGATGAGGTGCTTGAGTATCTGACCAAGGTTGGGCATCCAGCCCTGGAGATGGATCCTCTGTTCTAAACGTTGCATCAACCTGACAACACAAATCGTTTCTCTACTCGTGAAGGGAGTGTGTGAGTGTGGCTCTAAGCGGTCTGCAAATCTTCAAGCTGCTCGCCAAGACCAACTGCAAGGAATGTGGATTCCCCACTTGTATGGCTTTTGCCATGCAGCTGGCAGCGGGCAAAGCGGAACTGGACAAGTGCCCGTACGTCTCCGACGAGGCCAAGGCCGCTCTTGGTGAGGCGTCGGCGCCGCCGGTGCGCAAGGTCACCGTAGGTTCTGGCGACATGGCTGTTACAGTCGGTGAGGAAACTGTGATGTACCGCCACGAAAAGCGCTTCGAGCATATGCCGGGTCTGGGCGTGCTCATCACCGATGAGATGGACGACGCGCAGGTCGACTCGCTACTGACACAGCTCAAAAAGACTGAGTTCAATTATGTGGGTCAGAACCTCCGGCCGCGGATGGCCGCCGTCAAAGCCGCTGATGCAGGCAAGCTGGCGGCACTGGCAGCCAAGGCAGTAGAAATCGCCGGTGCCGCGGTAGTGATCATGAGCGACGATCCCGCCGCCCTCAAAAGCGCCGCAGAGCCTATCAAGGATCATAAACCGTTACTCTACGCGGCTACCGAGGCGAATTTTGACGCAGTTGCCGCCGTGGCCAAGGAACTTGACGTCCCGTTCGTCATCAAGGCCGATACGCTCGACAAGCTCGCCGAGTTGGGCCAGAAAGCGCTGGACGGCGATTTCAAGGAGGTCGTCCTCGATCCTACGCCAGCGACGTTGGGCGATGTGCTCATGGAAAGCACACTCATCCGCCGGGCTGCGGTGAAGAAGACTTTCCGGGCTCTGGGCTTTCCCACTATCGGTTTTCCCTGCTTGATGACCGATGACAAGATGCTGGAAGCGGTCTACGCTTCGGTGTTCGTTGCCAAATATACCGGCTTCATCATCCTGTCGGATCTTGATCCGGCGCGGGTGATGCCGCTGCTGTATCTTGGTCAGAACATCTATACCGATCCGCAGAAACCGATGCAGATGGAACAGGGCATCTATCCGATCAACGAGCCGACCTCCGATTCTCCCATCCTGGTGACGACCAACTTCTCGCTCACCTATTTCACGGTTTCCTCTGAAGTCGAGGGTAGCAGGGTGCCGGCCTGGCTGTGCGTCATGGACGTCGAGGGTCAGTCGGTGCTCACCGCCTGGGCGGCGGGGAAGTTTGTCGCCGACGCGATAGCTCCATTCCTCAAAAAGAGCGGCATCGACGAGAAGGCGCCTCACAAGAAAGTGATCATCCCCGGTCTCGTGGCGCAGATCTCTGGCGAACTCGACGAAGAGCTGGGGGACGGCTGGGAAGTACAGGTAGGCGTACGCGAGGCAGCTGACATTCCGAAGTTCCTCAGGCAGTGGAACGCAAACTAGAAAAACAGTTCTTCCGCGACGATACCGGGGATAACCGGCTGCGGCCTCCCTGCGAGGCAGCCTGTCCGATCCATACGGAAGCGCAGCGCTACATCCAGTTAGTGGCCGAGGGGCGATCCGCGGCGGCGCTGGCGGTTGTTCGCGAAACTAATCCCATCCCGCAGGTGATAGGGCGTATCTGTGCCCGCCCTTGCGAAGATTCCTGCCGGCGCGGTGCGGTGGAGGAACCGATAGCCATCTGCAGCCTCAAGCGCGTGGCCAGTGACGGCGCCAAGGCCGCCGGTCTTGACTTCGAGCCGCCGGCGACTGAGTTCACTACCGGCAAGCAGGTCGCGATCATCGGTTCGGGCCCCTCGGGGCTGGCCGCGGCGCACGATCTGGCGCTGATGGGTGTCAAGCCGGTGATCTATGAGAGCCAGGACCAGCCGGGTGGATTTCTTCGCAGCGGCATCCTCAATTACCGCCTGCCCAAGGAGATCCTGGATGAGGATATCGATTACATCGCCCGCATGGGCGTGGAGATTCGCACCGGCCAGGCAATCGGCACAGATGTAACATTTGAGGATCTGATGGAAGAGTATGACGCGGTGCTGATCGCAGTCGGGCTTTCCGAAAGCCGGGGGCTGCCGATTCCCGGCGCCGATCTGCCGGAAGTACTGCTGGCTGTGCCATTCCTGGCGGATGTCAACGCGGGCCGGGCAACAGCGGGTCTGGGCCAGGAAATCATCGTCATCGGCGGCGGTAATGTGGCTATCGATGTAGCCCGTGCGGCCAAGCGGGTCACGGGCGGGAAGGTCAAGATGGTCTGCCTGGAGGCTGATGAAGAGATGCCCGCGCACGACTGGGAGATCGCGGACGCGGCCGCCGAGGGCATCGAGATCATCTGCAGCCAGGGCCCCAACCGGTTCGTCGGTGAGGGCAAGGTCGAGGGCCTGGAGGTCAAGAAGTGCGAGTCGGTCTTCGATGAGCATGGCCGCTTCGCGCCGATTTTCTGCGAGACCGAGTTATCCGTGATCCACGGTGATACGATCATCGTCGCCATCGGCCAGATGTCGAACCTGTCATTTTTACCAGAGTCAGGACCTGCGGTCAACGAGCGTGGCATCCTGATCTTCGATCGTGAGAAATGCACCACAACCAGGCACGGCGTCTTTGCCAGCGGGGAAGTGGTGACCGGTCCCGGCGCAGCGGTCAACGCCCTGGCCAGCGGCAAGCGGGCGGCGCTGGCGATTGGCAAATTTTTAGGGCTGGGAACCGGTTTTGCGCACGAACCTGCGGCCGTCGGGGAGTTGCCCACGGAAACCGCCGTCAAGTTGAAAACCACTCCCAGGCGGCGGATGCCTGTAGTCGAGCCTGCGTTGCGGGTCAATGATTTTATGGAAGCAGAAACCGGGCTGGGTGAAGTGGACGGCCGGTGCGAGGCGTCCCGTTGTCTGCTCTGCGCGGCAGGCGCGAAGTTTTCCCAGACGAAATGCATCTCCTGTCTTACCTGCGTGCGCGTGTGCCCCTACGGCGCCCCGCGCGCGGATAAGGACGGTCTGGTGGCTATCGATCCGCTCAAGTGCCAGGCTTGTGGCATCTGCTACACACAGTGCCCGGCTAAGGCTATCGACCTGACTGCGCTTTCCGAGGACGAGATTTCCGGGCGCATCCGTGAGGCTCTCAGGGGTGGCGGAGAGCTCGAACTGGGCTGCTGGTATTCGCAGTCGCGCATCGCTCCGGACGCCGCGCTGGTGGCGCTGCCTTGTACGTCACGCCTGAGCACCGGAGTGCTGCTCGGCGCCTTCGAATCAGGCGCCACCCGGGTGCGCGTCGCGGTTTGCAGCGAGGATGATGATGGCCGTTTCCTCACTGGCCATCGTCAGACACGTGCGGCGGTCACTCAGGTCCAGGAGGCTCTTGCCGAAATGGGCTGGGATCCGGAACTGATCGCGGTGGAACTGGTCGTGGAGAAGAAATGCATGGCCAAAGCATGATAAATAAATACGGGGACACCCACCTATTTTCCAGGAGCAAAAATAGATACGGGAATAAATACGGGGACACCCACCTATTTTTTGAGAGCAATTTAATAGTTCGATCAGAGGGTGGGGAAAATAGGTGGGTGTCCCCGAATTTCTTCGAGGAACTGAGTTTTCATGATCACAGCTGAAAGAAAAAATTTTGAAGAGATCAGGCGCATGACCGACAGCGCCGCCAACGTGCTCGTGGTCGGCTGCAATACTTGCGTGGCCGTCTGCCTGACGGGCGGTGAGAAGGAAGCCGAGCAGCTGGCTTCCCAGTTGCGTCTCGCCCGGGGAAAAGACGGCATCGCCGGCAACGTCGAGACTGTCACTGTGCTCAGGCAGTGCGAGAACGAATATCTTGATTCAATCTCAGAACTCGTGAACGCCGCGGATGTAGTATTGTCTACCGCGTGCGGCATCGGCCCCCAGGGCATCGCCGCCCGCTATCCGGAAAAGCGCGTCGCCCCGGCGATGAACACCAACATGATGGGTTATGTGAAAGAGCATCATGTCTGGACTGAATACTGTGTCTCCTGTGGATTCTGCGTCATCGGGCTCACCGGAGGCATTTGCCCGATCGCCCGCTGCGCCAAGACCCTTCTGAACGGCCCCTGCGGCGGTTCCCAGGGCGGCCGTTGCGAGATATCGCCCGATGTACCCTGCGCCTGGCAGGAAATCTATGACCGGCTGGCGGCACTGGGCGACCTCGATAGCCTGAAGCGCATCCTGGGGCCCAAGAAATGGCATGTATCCTCGAGCGGCGGTCCGCGCACCATGAAGCAGGAAGGCTTCAAGCCATGATGTCCGGTTCGAATCTGGAACAGACTTTAAGCTCGGGGAAATTCGCCGTCACGGCGGAGCTGGGCCCGCCCAAGGGCGCTGACCCGCAAGTGGTCGCCGCCAAGGCCGGCATCCTCAAGGGGCATGCCGACGCGGTCAATATCACCGACAATCAGACCGCCATCGCCCGCATGTGCAGCATGGCCTCGGCGAAGCTGGCCATGGACGAGGGCCTGGAGCCGATCATGCAGATGACCTGCCGCGACCGTAACCGGCTGGCGATGCAGGCGGATATCCTCGGCGCCGCGGCACTGGGAGTCAAAAATCTTCTTTGCCTGACCGGCGACCATCAGAGCTTTGGCAATCATCCGGAAGCCATGGGCGTCTTTGACCTTGATTCGATCACGCTGATCCAGATGGTGAAGCAGATGCGCGACGACGGCCTATTTCAGAATGGGGAGGAGCTCACCGTGCCGCCCCAGCTGTATATCGGCGCCGCCGCCAACCCGTATGCCGACCCCTTCCCTTACCGGGCCCTGCGCCTGGCCAAGAAAGTGGACGCCGGCATCGACTTCGTCCAGACCCAGATCATCTATAACGTGGACAAGTTCGAGCAGTTCATGGAGCAGTGCCGGGAGCTGGGAATCCCGGAAAGGTGTAAAATACTCGCCGGCGTGGCGCCGCTGAAAAGCGCCGGGATGGCAAAGTATATGAAGAACCGCGTAGCCGGCATGGATGTGCCGGACGCGGTGGTGGAGCGCATGAGCGCCGCCGAGGACGCCCAGAGCGAGGGCATCGACGTATGCGTCGAGGTCATCAACCGGGTCCGGGAAGTCGAGGGCGTCGCCGGCGTGCATGTGATGGCTGTGGAGTGGGAGGAAGCAGTGCCGGAGATTCTCAGCCGCGCGGGGCTTAGGCCCGGGTCGGCTGCTTAACTTTCGAGGGAATCCAGGAATCAGGAAAAGAAACAGGAAACCGGAGGCTATATGAAGGCGATTGCCGAGAATATCAACGTGATGAGCAAATCGATCGGGGAGGCGATGCAGAACCGCGATCCCGAACCCATCCAGTTGCTGGCCAAGGAATGCACAGACGCCGGCGCCGACCTGCTTGATATTAATCTGGGCCCGGCCCGCAAGGGCGGACCGGAGCTGATGGAGTGGGTAGTCCAGACGGTGCAGGAAGCCTCAGACCTGCAACTCTGCCTGGACACCAGTAATCATGAGGCCATGGAAGCGGGCATCAAGGTCTGCAAACAGCCGCCGCTGCTTAACTCTTTCAGCGCCCAGCCGGACAAGATGGAGAACATCCTGCCGCTGGCCGCCAAGTACGATTGCGAGATCATCGGCCTGACGATGTCGACGCACATCCCCATCGATGCCGATGAGCGCATCGCCATCGCCTATGAGCTGGTAGCAGCCGCCAACGCGTTAGGCATCCCTAACTCGCGCATCTGGATCGACCCGATCATCCTGCCTATCGGTGTTGAAGTCGGGCAGCAGCATGCAGTGGCGGTCCAGAACGTACTGCAAGCGTTTTCCGAACTGTTTGAAGAGCCGGTCCAGTCGACCTGCGGCCTCTCCAACACCTCGAACGGGGCGCCCGACGAGCTGCGCAGCTCCATCGAGCGCGCCTACCTGCCCATGCTGGCCTGTGCTGGCATGACCTCGGCGATTCTCAATGCCAAGGACAAGGAGATGATGCGGACGGTCAGGCTGATCAACGCTCTGCAGAATACATCACTCTACTCAGTATCTGATGCGGAACTGAAGTAGGCAACCGAAACCCCAACGCTTAGATTAGAGGAGGCCATGTACAAGATCCTGGAAAAAGTTGATTATTCTGATGACGTCTACATGATGGTCATCGAGGCCCCGGCGGTCGCCGCCGCGGCGCAACCAGGGCAGTTCATCGTCCTGAGGATTCATGAGGAGGGGGAAAGGATTCCACTCACGATCGCGGATTTCGACCGCGAGGCGGGTACGATCACGATCGTGATCCAGGCAATCGGCAAGTCGACGAGGCACCTGCAGACGCTGAAGCAGGGCGACTCGATCGCCAACTTCATCGGCCCTCTAGGCATCCCCAGCGAGATCGAGAATTATGGCACAGTCGTCTGCGCCGGCGGTGGCGTCGGCGTGGCTCCGATCTACCCGATCGCCCGGGCGCTCAAGGAGGCGGGCAACAAGGTCATCTCCATCGTCGCCGCCCGCACCAAGAGCCTGATTCTCTGGGAAGACAAGATGGGCGCCATCAGCGACGAGCTGATCGTCACCACCGACGACGGCAGCCACGGCCGCAAGTGCCTGGTGACCGAGCCTCTCAAGGAGATCTGCGAGGCCGGCAACGCCGACCTGGTATATGCCATCGGCCCCGGCATCATGATGAAGTTCTGCTGCAAGACCACGGAAGAATACGGTGTCAAGACCATCGTCAGCCTGAATTCGATCATGGTCGACGGCACCGGCATGTGTGGCGCCTGCCGCGTTCCCGTCGGCGGCGAGACCAGGTTCGTCTGCGTCGACGGCCCGGAGTTCGACGGGCATCAGGTCGATTTCGACCAGCTGATGTCACGCCAGCGCCAGTATCTTTCGCAGGAAAAGGAATCATTGGACCTCTATGTTGAATGCGGTGGTGATCAAAGATGTCTGACGTAGAAAACAAGGGCGGCGACCAGCCGGAAAAGAAATCCAAGCGGCCGAAGATCCCCCGCACGGGAATGCCAGAGCAGGCCCCCAAGGTCCGCGCGGCCAACTTTGAAGAGGTAGCCATCGGCTACAACGAGGACATGGCCAAGCTCGAAGCCAGCCGCTGCCTGCAGTGCAAGAAGCCGAAGTGCATCATCGGCTGCCCGGTGGGCATCAACATCCCCGCTTTCATTAAACAGATAGTAGACGGCAACTATGATGCCGCCATCGCCAAACTCAAGGAAACGACCAGCTTCCCGGCTGTCTGCGGGCGAGTCTGTCCGCAGGAAGAGCAGTGCGAGCTTTACTGCATCCTCGGCAAGAAGCAGGAGCCGGTCGCCATCGGCCGCCTCGAGCGGTTCGCCGCCGACTGGGAGCTCCAGCACGGATCTGGCAGCAAGCCGGAGATCGCGGCCAAAAAAGGCAAGCACGTGGGTGTCGTCGGCTCCGGCCCCGCCGGTGTCACCTGCGCCGGCGAGCTGGCCAAGATGGGCTACGATGTCACCATTTACGAAGCCCTGCACAAGCCGGGCGGCGTGCTGGTCTATGGCATCCCAGAGTTCCGCCTGCCGAAAGCGATCGTGCAGCGGGAATGTGATTACGTGGAGAGCCTGGGCGTGGAGATCAAGCTCGACTATGTCGTGGGCCGCACCCTGACCGTCGACCAGATGCTGGAAAGCGGCCACGACGCCGTCTTCCTGGCCAACGGCGCCGGACTGCCGGCGTTCATGAACATCCCCGGTGAGAACCTTAACGGCGTATATTCCGCCAATGAGTTCCTCACCCGCGCCAACCTGATGAAGGCCTACCGCTTCCCCGAGTACGACACTCCGATCAAGGTCGGCAAGAAAGTCGCCGTCATTGGCGGCGGCAACGTGGCCATGGACTCCGCGCGCACCGCGCTCCGGTTGGGCGCCGAGGTGCATCTGATCTACCGCCGCTCCCGCGAGGAGATGCCGGCCCGTAACGAAGAGATTCACCATGCAGAGGAAGAGGGCATCATCTTTAACCTGCTTACAAATCCGACGCAGATCATCGGCGACGATGAAGGCTGGGTCGAAGAGATCGAGGTCGTCGACATGGAGCTGGGCGAGCCCGACGCCAGCGGCCGGCGCCGTCCCGTGAAGGTCGACGGCTCCGAGCGGCGGATCCCCGTGGATGTCGTCATCGTTTCTGTTGGCACCAAGGCCAACCCGCTCCTCACCAAGAGCACCAGTGGCCTGGATCTGACCCAGCGAGGCAATATCGTGGCTGATGAGCATACCCTGGCCACCAGCAAGGAGGGCGTGTTCGCCGGCGGCGACATAGTCACCGGCGCCGCCACCGTGATCCTGGCCATGGGCGCGGGCAAGACCGGCGCACGCTCGATCGACCGGTACCTGCAGGGTGAGCCGCTGCTGACCGCCGAAGAGGAAGAGGCGATCAAGGCAGCAGAAGAAAAAGCCGCGGCGACCGCGGCAGCGAAATAACTGCAGGAAGTCACCAGGTTGCGGAGAATGCAGCCTATATAGAGAACATCATGGGGCGGGGCGCCTCCGGCGCCTCGCCCCAAAAAATATAAAAAAGCCAGCCCGGTTCCGAGCCCCGTCGGACCGGCCAGGGGAGTCCTTCTTGACGGGCGTCGGTTTAAATAAAACTTACTTGATTAGATTGTTGACATTATTTGCTCGCCGTTGTATAAAAAGCCAAGGGACTCAGAGTCCTCTGGTGCATTACCCCAGCATGGTTGCCACCCCCAGTGGCGGCCCAAATCACCAGACATCTTCACCACTAGTGGGAATCGGGGAGCATTGAAAAACGAGCCTGATCGCCAGGACGGCGAGCGATCCCTGCAACTGTCAGGAGCCTGGAATTTCCTTCCTTACGAGGAGGAACACGACATTCCCAGGCGCGAACTGCAGATGCTGCGAAACGTGCGGGCCTTGGTCGTCCCCCTGATGGATACATTGGCGCTATCGATCGCCATCATCGCGTCCTACTATTTCGCTGAAAAGTGGATCAATCACGGCGACTTCGAAGGAGTTCTCGGCCCCGCGCTGGGCAATATGTCGGTGAGAATATTGTGGACGGGTCTGGCGGCGATTCCCCTGTGGCTGCTGGTCTTCGCATATTATGGCGTTTACCGCCGGGAGATCCGCCGGCTTTCGGTTTCCACTTTTGATGAAATACCAGAGACTATCGGCGCCATCTCGGTCGGCGCCTGGGTGATGTTCTCGTTCCTGGCCCTGACCAGCCGGGGCAATCCCTCAGGCAGGGCGATCTGGGTATTCGTGGCCCTGATCTGGGTGATGCTGATGATTCTCATCCCCCTGGGGAGGGCTATCATCAGAATCGGCCTGCTGTCGTTCCGGAACCCGTTCCAGACCAGCACCCTGGTAGTCGGCGCCGGCGAGGTCGGCCGGAGCCTGATCGGCCGCCTGGGCCGACATCAGGAGTACGGCCTCCGGGTAGTCGGTTTTCTCGATACGACTACCGTGGAGGAAGCCCAGCAAAAGCATCCGGGATCGGGGTCCGTACAGCTGCTGGGCAGGCCATCAGAGCTGAAAAGCATCGTCGACCACTTCGGCATCAGCAGGGTCATCATCGCTTTCTCCAAAACGCCGCATCCGCTGATCCTGGGCGTCATTCACCAGTGCCAGGAGATGAAGGTCGATGTCAGCATCGTGCCGCGATTCTTTGAAGCTCTGTCGGCGCGAGCAGAGATTGAAGACATCGAAGGTCTCCCGATCATGAGCCTGCCGCGCTATTCCCGGCATGGCTTGCTGATGCGTATCGCCAAGCGCCTGATGGATCTCATCGGCGCCAGCATCGCGGTGCTGATCCTGTCGCCATTCCTGCTGGCGGCGGCGATTGCCATCAAGATAGATTCTCGCGGCCCCATCTTCTTCACGCAGGAACGCATGGGGAAAGACCATAAACGGTTCCGCATGTACAAATTCCGTTCCATGCATGTAAACGCTGAGGAAAAGAAATCCGAGATGGCGGAACTCAATGAGGTCACCGGCCCCATCTTCAAGATGAAACAGGATCCGCGCATCACGCGGGTGGGGCGCGTAGTGCGCAGGCTCAGCATCGATGAGCTGCCCCAGCTGATCAATGTCTTTCGGGGCGAGATGAGCCTGGTTGGGCCCCGGCCGCTGCCCCTCGCCGAGGCTGAGGCTTGCCGCGGCACGGCTGACATGCGGCATCTCGTGCAACCGGGCATTACCGGCCTGTGGCAGATTCTGGGGCGCAGCGACATCCCGTACGAGGAAATGGTGCAGCTGGATTACCTGTATGTCACCAACTGGACGCTCCGGTGGGATATCAAGATCGTCGTTCGTACATTTATCGCCATTGTGCGCAAACGTGGAGCCTACTGATCAACTTTCTTCGCCTAGCCCCGGCGCCGCCAGTGCGGGGCAACTTTACTAAAAGTTACCCATTGATTAAAATCAAATTTTGGCCGACAAGGCCTGAAACCATTCTCATCGGCGGGAGAAATTGACTCATCACACAGGCAGCGGCAACAGGTGCGTGGTCATCGGCCTGGACGGCACTCCTTTTAGTTTCTTGCAGCAGGAAATGACGGACGGGAAACTGCCGCATCTGGCAAACCTGAAGTCCCGCGGGACGTTCAACCGGATGGAAACGGATATCCCGGCGATCTCCTCGATCGCCTGGGCGTCGTTCATGACCGGCGAGAACCCCGGAATGCACGGCATCTTTGGGTTTACCGACCGCAAGCCGGGAACTTACGACCTGTATTTTCCCAACTATGCAAGTCTCAAGGTGAGCCCCATCTGGGACACCCTGGGCCAGTTCGGAAACAGGTGTTGCGTGCTGAATGTGCCTTCCACCTTCCCGGCGCGCCCGGTGAATGGCATCCTGGTCTCCGGTTTCGTAGCTCCCAATCTCGACCGGGCGGTATATCCCGATTCAGCTTTGGAATATCTCAAAGGGATGGGCTACCGCGTCGATGTGGATGCCTCGAAGGGCAGAAAATCGCTCGACCTCTTTCTGGAAGATCTTTTTGACACGCTGGAAAAGCGGCGTGAAGCGGTCCTGCATTTCTGGAAGCAGGAAATCTGGGATCTGTTTGTCTTCGTGCTGACGGGCACCGACCGCCTGCATCATTTCATGTGGCGCCACTACGAGGAAAAAGATCCTACCTATTATCCTGAGTTCGTGCGTTACTATCAGCGGGTAGACGAGATAGTCGGCGAATTCGTCAGCGAGCTGCCGGCGGAGACTTCGCTGTTCATGCTCTCTGATCACGGCTCATGTACAATCAGCAAGGAAGCCTACGGCAACGCATTCCTGAGGGAGCAAGGCTTCCTGGCTTTCTCCGGTGACTCGCCGATGACGATCGCGAACATCGATGCCCCCAACAGCCGGGCGTATTGCATGGACCCAGGCCGGGTCTATCTGAACCTGGAGGGTCGGGAACCAGCGGGGATTGTCAAAATTGATGAAGCCCAAAGGACGCTCGCCGATATCGCGGCTGCCTTCCGTGAACTCCGAGATCCGGACACCGGTGAGACGATTGTCGATCGCATCATCATGCGCGACGAGATCTATCAGGGGCCACAAGCACATCTTGGACCCGACATGGTGGTTCAGCCCAAGCGGGGCTATGACTTCAAAGGCTCTGTCGCTCAGCCGAACATTTTCTGGAACGGCCATCTGACCGGCATGCATACTCAGGATGACGCCTTTGTGTTCGTGTGCGAGCCATGGTCTGGGGAAGCGCCGAACCACATCCGCGGAGTGGCTCCGCTGATCCTGAAGGCCATGGAGAAGTAAATCAATCTGACAGAGGAAATCGGGGGTAGTTTCCTTCGCGGTTCAACCTCTTTCTGTTTATGTTAAAGGGTAAAAAAGTCCTGTTCGTGCACTCTTCCGCCAGTCTCTATGGTTCTGACAGGTGCCTCTTCTGGATAACCCGCGATCTGATTGAAAATGGCATTGAGGTCGATGTGGTCCTGCCGTTTTCCGGCCCCCTGGAGGCAGAACTGCAAGATTCCGGTGTGAACGTACATCTGATCGATCCCATCGTTTTTAGGCGTAACATCAAACAACCCCTGGAGATGGCCAGATTCATGGGGAACGCCATCCCGGCGGTCGGCAGGCTGCGGAGTCTGATCAGGAAGAGAAGATTTGACCTGGTGCACTCGAACACCGGCGTGGTGATCGGCGGCGCCATCGCGGCCCGGTTGACCGGCACCCGCCACATCTGGCATTTCCGGGAGATCCTGAGCGAATTTGCTTTTTTGTGGAGACTTCATGAGCCGCTGGTTTCGGCGACTTCGGATGAGATCATCTGCATCTCCCGGGCGGTCGCATCCCAGTTTAAGAGCCAGAAGCTGCAGCGGAAACTGAACGTCATCTATGATGGAATCCCCGCATCCGGCACTCCTCCGGCGAAGCGGCCGGCCAGAGACAACGCGGGGCCTTATCGACTTATCTCCGTAGGGATGCTCGCGCCATACAAGGGTCAGGACATCCTGATCGGAGCTCTGGGCAAGCTGGTGGAGCGAGGCCTCGATGTGGAACTGGATCTGGTGGGCGACGCTTTCCGGGGCCAGACAGTCTTTCAGCAACAACTTAAGGAGCTAGCCAGGGATCTGGGTCTGCAGGACAGGATCCGTTTCCTGGGATTCCAGGAAGACATCGGGCCGTTTCTCGAAGCCGCCGACTTCTTCATTCACCCTTCGACGAGGCCGGAGGGTCTCGGTCTCGTCATCCTGGAGGCGATGGCGAGAGGGGTCCCGGTGATTGCGACCAGACATGGCGGCGCACTGGAGATCATCAAGGACGGCGAAAACGGCTTTCTGGTACCCCCCAACGATGATCTGGCGATGGCGGTCGCAGTGGAGGATCTGATCAGGAACCCTCAGCGCGCCAACGATGCGGGGAGTGCCGGATATGAGACGGTTGTGACGAGGTTTTCTCTGCGCGAAACTCAAGGGAATCTGCTAAAAATTTACCACCGCGTCATGACAGCGGAAGCATGAGGATCCGGAGGCGACCATGGGGTTAATATCATCAATGAGGGGAACTCGATGACTGAACCGGAAACCGCGGAGGCCATTGACAACCTCGGCGCCAAACTAGGCATCATGAAAGGTGCCACCATCAACATGGTCGGCACTCTGGTACATCTGATGCTGGTTTTTGGCTATTCGATATTCCTGGCCAGGGTCCTGAGCCCTGATGACCTGGGCCGGTATTTCATCGGCTTTGCCATTTTGGGGTTCCTGGTGATCGTCGCCCTGCTGGGCCTGGATTTCACAATCTGGCGCTACGTGCCCCTGTTTATCGGCGAGGGCAAGACGGAGCGGGCACGTGGGGTCGTGTTGTCGTCACTGATGATAACCTTTGTTTCCAGCTTGATCATCGGTGGCTTCTTGTTCCTGAGCGCCGACTGGCTCGGCGAGACGTTCTTCAATGACCGGGAACTCGATTCGGTCTTTAAGTTTTTTGCGGTGGCCCTGCCTTTTACAGTCGTCGCCAGAATCTTCAATGCCTCCACGCAGGGGTTGAAGCTGATGCGTTACCAGGTCCTCAGCAAGGATCTCGGTGAGCAGGGCTCAAAGTTCCTGCTGAGCGCTTTTTTGTTGAGCTTCGGTCTGGTGGGCATTCTTTATGCCAACGTGCTGGCAGCGGCGATCGCGGCGCTGCTGGCGTTCATATTTCTGCAAAGCAAGTTGCCGGTAATTGGAGGATACAACCGGTCCTTCCGCCAGTTGAGACTCATCGCTTCCTTCTCACTGCCACTGATTTTTTCTACGATTTTCAGTTTTTTGATGATCTGGGTGGACACCCTGCTCCTGGGGTACTTCCGGGGACCGGATGAGGTCGGGCTCTACGGGATTGCGCTCAGGGTAGCCATTCTGGGAACGCTGGTGCTGAGCAGTTTTAATACGATGTTCTCGCCCTTCATCTCGGATCTCTATAACCGCCGGGAGCTGAAGCGGCTGGGAGTCCTGTTTTCCTTTGTCACCAAATGGGTGGTGACTTGCAGTTTGCCGATCTTCATCATCGTGATTCTGTTTGCCGACCAGGCTCTTTCGTTATTTGGAGCCAGATTCATGGTCGTTTCCTCTAGTCTGATGGTCCTCGCTGTAGGACAATTCATCAATAGCGGCACCGGCCCGGTGGCGGGCATGGTCCTGATGTCAGGGCGTGCCTACCTGGATCTAGCCAACAATTTGCTGGCAGTGGCGTTGAATGTCGTTCTGTGCCTGATTCTGATACCACCATATGGCATTATCGGGGCGGCTGTAGCCAATGGGGTGGCCACTGCATCAATAAATGTAATTCGCGCCGTAGAAGTTTATCTGATAATGGGTGTACAGGGTTATAACCGGACCTTCCTCAAGCCCTTGCTAGCTGGCGCCGTGGCTGGCACATTGTCATATGTTATCTTTCATTATTTTTCGGGAAATGCTGGCGCCTGGCTCATATTTGTGTTGGCTGCAGCATTCTTGACAAGTTATACTGGATTATTAGCGATTATGGGCTTTGACGAGGAAGATCGAGCCATGGCTCGAATTGTCAAAGACAGGCTGGATCCCGCCAAAACGGCGTGATATACCACGGAAAATCAACAAACCTGTGTAGGATTTCGGCTCTTGTTCCGAAGAATGATCCCAGCTTGTTCAATAATGCTCAATGGAGCGGGCGTTATTGTTTCCAAATGAACTAAAGGGAGGCTCCTGTTGGATCTAAATGAAATGCTCGCCATCCTGTGGCGGGCAAAGTGGATCGTCTTAATCACGGCTGTGTTGACGGCCGGCATCACTGGTTTCTTTTCCTTGCGGAGCCAGACTGTTTATCGAGCTGACGCGGTGCTGGTCGCCGGCAATAACAGCGCGGGTCAGTCGGTAACGGACGACAAGCTGGCTGCCACCTACGCCAATCTGGCTGACATCCGCGAAGTATTGGATAAATCTGTTGAAGTTTCAGGAATCGATTCTAACTGGCAGACTCTCCGGTCCCATATTTCCACGTCAACTGTGAAAGACAGTCCCTATGTAACCTTGACGGCGGCCGGCTCCTCGCCAGAGCGGGTCATTGAAGAAGTGAACGCGGTGGCTCAGGGATTGACTCAATACGTGACCGAATTGCAGAAACAGGAGGCTGCCGAGACCCAGCAGCGGTTTGTTGAAGAGCTGACCAAAGTGCAAACCAACCAGGATGCTGCTCGCAAAGCCAACCCGAACGATCCGAACCTGAAAGTCTTCGACGATGTGAGGGCTTCCTTGCTGAAACAGTATGAACAGATGAACGTAGAGAATCTGGCCGGCAAGCAGCTCAGAGTAGTGAGTCTGGCTCAGGAATCGTTTGGTTCACCCCCCCACAGAGCCCGCGATATCATCCTGGCGTTCGTGATCGGCACCGCCGCCGGCATCGGCATTGGTTTCACAGCTGATTCAATCAAGAAAGCATTAGGGCGCCTGCCGGAACAAGCTTAAATCGAATTCGCATCTTTGCCATGACGGGTTTATCACCAGTGAGCAAGATAGAAAATCCCGCGCTGTCCGTTGTCATCGTCAATTGGAACACCCGGGAGATGCTCAAAAGCTGTCTCGAGCTGATACCAGGCAGCGCTGGGTCGCTAAGTTTTGAGGTGATTATCGTGGATAACGGCTCCAGCGACGGCAGCCAGGAAATGATTCGGTCCCAGTTCCCCAAGGTCCAGCTGATCGTGAACGAAAAAAATCTCGGTTTTTCCAAAGCGGTCAATCAAGGCATCGCCGAGAGCCGCGGCCGGTTCGTGGCGCTGGTCAACTCTGACATCATGATGCAGCCAGGCGTCCTGGTGGAACTGGTGGGGGAACTGAAGCACAGGGATGACCTGGGAGCGGTCGGTCCGCAACTGGTCGGCGCTGACGGGCAGCCCCAGCAAAGTGGAGGCTTCGCTCCTACGCCCGTTGCCGTTCTCCGGCAATTTGCCGGCTTTCCCCGCCTGTGGCATAGCTCCGGTCACGGCATCGGGGTGTGGAACATGTCCGATAAACCATGGAACGTAGATTGGCTCTGCGGCGCGCTGATGGTGGTGCGCAAAGACGCGCTCGACCAGGTGGGACCGCTGGATGATTCCTACTTCATGTACGCTGAAGACATGGAATTCGGGCTCCGGCTGAAGGCCGCCGGATGGGGCTCTGAACTGCTCTGCGCTATCAGGGTCGAGCACCTGCGAGGCGGCAGCGGCACGGCGAAAACACCGGAGGTGAAGCTCCTTTGGCTGGGCGGCGTCTTCAGAGTCGCTTCCAACCGTCTGGGACGCATTTCCTACGCCCTTTTTGGTCTGTTGATGGCAACCGATCTCTTTTTGAAGTCACTTTTGTCAGGCTTGTCCCGGGGCGCTGCATCCGGCGATCTCAGGCTTTTTGCCAAGACGTCGTTGCGGCTGGCCATGCGGCGGCCGGGCTTTGCCGCCGAATTTTATCAGGGGCTGGGAAGATCCAGCCGGAACATCCTTAACCGAGTTCAATGACACCGGACGTCGAAGACACATTGGCGCAGAATCAAAGGCCGCCCTTGCTTGCGGCTGTGGGAAACAGCGCCCTGGTGACGGCGCTGGTCATCCTGGGGGCCTTGTTTGCCGCCGGATCGGTGCTGATAAATCCCTGGCTGTTTGTGTTGGGCTGCGGTGTCGCCATCGCCTTTGTGCTCAGCCGGACCACATGGGGTGGGTTCACCCTGCTGTACATCGGCACCAATTTCAGCGGGTATCGTTACCACTATGCTAATTATACGTTCCGGTCTGATCAGGTCATCCTGGTCATCGTCCTGTTTTCCTGGCTGATACATTTCATGCGCGGCCGGGCGCGGATCCACCACACGATCCTGGATATCCCCATCATCGGTTTGCTTTCCGTGGGATTGCTCTCTACGGTCCTTTATTCCAGCAATCCAGAGAGCTTTCAAAGCCTTTTCCTGCAGCTGGTGTACGCCACCATGTTTTTTTATACCGCCAATGCTCTGCTGGATAATAAGGAAAAAATTGATACGGCGATCAAATTTGTCATGATTGTCGCCTTCGTCCATGTGGTTTATGCTCAGCTGGCGCTGGGCTCCTTCCTGGCCGGCGTCGATATCGGCGGCATGGCGCCCTCCGGTCTGCTGTCTAACTGGCCGCTGACGCGCGGTTTCCTTCAGGAATCCGATCTTATGGGAGCTTACGCGGGTATCATGATGATCATGTTTGCCACCCATTTGTTGAATCAAAACAAACAGAAGATTTTCAACCAGAGATTTCTGATCGCCGGGTTGATGCTGCTGCTGTTCACGGCTGTCACGTCTTTTGCCCGGGCGGCATGGCTGGGGCTCGGCGCGGGTATCGTGCTGATGATTTTTTATGCCCGGCCGAGGCGCAATGTGATCAATACCAAGACCGTCGCTTTTATGGCTATCATTCTGGTCCTGAGCGTCGCAGTGGTGTATCCCGTGGTGAATTTCGCTTTCTCAAAGTATTCCGGGCAGGAAAACATCCTGTTGAAGCGAGTGCAGGATGTGGTCAACTTCGAGAGCGGCTCGGGAGAGGGACGGGTCCGGATCCAGCAGCTGGCCCTCGAGCGCTGGCGTGAGCAGCCCTTCCTGGGGTATGGTGTTCTGGCTCTTACCTATGAGGACGCCGCCTCCGTGGGCAGCGCTTCTCCTTGGCTTTATAGCACTGTCATTTCAAGTATGCACGATACAGGTATCGTGGGCCTGACCTTTATGCTTTGGATCCATATCGTCCCCATTGTCTATACGATCAAGGCAGCCGGAAAAGTGAGAAACACTCCCCGGTATGCCAGCCTGATGGGATTCGTGCTGGGGGACGTGGTGCTGGTGATCGCCTCACAGGCTTCGTCATTCTTCTGGCTGGGATTTCCCTGGATCTACCTAGGGGTGATGGTGGCAGCCGCAAAGATAACCATGGATGAAAGCCGCGAGCAGACATCCGCAACTCTGGAACCGGTTGTCAGCCAGCATGGCTAGAATCGGGATCGACGCTCATGCCATCGGCGAGAACCTGACCGGCAACGAGACGTATATCTCAAACCTGATTAATGGCCTGGTTTCATTATACACGGAGCACAGGTTTGTCCTGCTCTTTACCCGGCGCGATCTGGCCGAGCAGTGGCAAAATCGATACCCCCAGGTTGAGACGGCGTTGATGCGCCCAGTCTATCCGTTGATCCGCATACCTTTCTCGGTCCCGGTGCTGGCCTGGCGGCGCGGCCTGGACATGTTGCACGTCCAGTATGTGCGCCCGCCCCTGTTGCAGATACCGGTGGTGACCACCATTCACGATATATCTTTCGAGAAATATCCCGACCTTTTTTCCCGTAAGGAGGTCACGCAATTCCGGATGACCATCCCCAGGAGCGCCCGTCATGCGGACAAGGTGATTACCATCTCCCAGAATTCGAAGCAGGACCTCATCGAGGTCTATGGCCTGCGTGACGAGGACGTTGTCGTTACCTATCTGGGGGTTTCGTCCATCTTTTCTCCCGTCGCCGAGGGCCTCCAGGAGATCAAGAACAAGTATGGCATCGACGAACGCTATATCCTCACGGTGGGGAACCTGCAGCCGCGGAAGAATCTGCAGCGCCTGGTATCCGCATATGTGCGACTCAGGGATTCACGGCCGGACATCAAGCATAAGCTTGCCATCGTGGGAAAGCGGGCCTGGAAGCATGACCCCATCATCGAGTCCGCGAGACAGTCCCGCTGGGTGCAGGACATCCTTTTAACGGATTACGTGCCCGAGGATGAACTGCCGGTACTCTATTCGGGAGCGGACCTGTTCGTTTACCCGTCGATTTACGAGGGTTTCGGGTTGCCGCCGCTGGAAGCGATGGCCTGCGGCGCTCCAGTGATCACATCGGATCGTTCCTCCCTGCCGGAAGTGGTCGGCGACGCCGCCATCAAGGTCAATCCGTTCGACGTGGAGGCGATCGCGGCTTCGATGGCCAGCGTCATCTTGGAGCCGGCTATCGCGACAAGATTAAGGGAGGCCGGCATGGCACGGGCCAAACGGTTCAGCTGGGAGACGTGCGCCCGGGAGACAGTGGATGTTTTCGAAAGCGTGCTCGCCAAAAGGCGTGATTGATTTTCAGGATAGTGCTGAGCGTGATGTTATAATGCCGCAAATCAACGATCAGAGGGATGAGATGGGGAAATCGAAACAAAGATTATTGGTACTGGGTTTTGATGGCGCCAGCCCTCAGCTTCTTAACGCCTGGCTGGACGAGGGGAAGCTGCCCTTTTTAAAGCAGATGATCGACCAAGGCGCCTATGGGCCGATGCGCTCCGTCCCCAACATGAGCAGCCCGCCAGCGTGGACATCGATGATAACGGGAAAAAATCCCGGCAAACATGGCATCTACCGGTTTACCGAGAGGAATTTCAACAGCTACCGCTATACCTATGTCAACGGCGCGTTCCGGAAATCAGAGACTTTCTGGGACATCCTCTGCGGGGAAAAGACGGGCTGCATCATCAATGTGCCCATGACCTACCCCGCGCAACAGATAAACGGCTGTATGATCTCAGGACTCGATACGCCGGGTGCTGACAGTGAAGAAGCCTGTTATCCGCGGGACCTGATCTCCAGGCTTAACTCTCGCAGCTCGGTACCTTACAAGATCGCGCCTGATTTCGGGCACATGCTGCGCAACGGAGGCAGGTTCGGCGATGTCGCCGATCACCTGCTCGAGTCGATCGAAATGAGATATGCGCACACATGCCTCCTGATGGACGAATATGACTGGGACATCTTCAAAGTCGTGTTCAGCGAGACAGATCTGGTGCACCATTTCTTCTGGAAATTCATCGATCCGGCTCACCCGGACTACCGGCAGGAAGAAGCCGATCTTTACGGCGACACCATCTTCAAGATCTACCAGCGCCTGGATGACGTTTCCCGCCGGCTGATCGAGAAGAACCCGGACGCCACGGTAATGATCGTGTCTGACCATGGCGGCGCGGTCAACACTCGCGGGAACGAACTCATGTGTGATTGGCTTGAGAGCATCGGCCTCCTGAAGCGGAAAAGCTCCGGTGAGGGAGACAGTAGTTCATTGAGTCTCTCCGGTCTGAAACGGAGCGTGGCGAATCTGGGCTACCGGGCCGCCAACAAGGTGCTCTCCAAGGAAACCAAGATGAAACTTGCCCGCAAGCTGCCGTCACTGCGCGAAGGCATCGAATCCGCCTTCCGCTTGGGGGATATCGATTGGGAGCACACCAAAGCCTTCAACGATGGCGCTCAGGACGATATCTGGATCAACCGCCAGGGACGCGACCCGTTGGGTACCGTCACGGATGCAGAATATGACGAGATCTGTGATTTCATCTGCACGGAGCTGAAGCAAGCGGTGGATGCTGTTACCGGTGAGCCGATCGTCGAGGACGTCTTTAAAAGGGGCGACGCCTATCAGGGAAAATATGTCGATAAAGCCTCGGATATCACCTATGTGTGGAAAACCGACGCCGTCATCAACGGCATCAAGACGCCCAACTCACCCGCAATCAAGAAGGTCTGGGATTGGCCGCCCGAAATCGCCACTGGCGGCCACAGCATGGACGGGATCCTGATCGCCTACGGACCAGGTATCGCTCACGGCTCCAAGCTGACAAATGCGCAGATCATGGATATCACGCCAACCATCCTCTATTTCTTCGATGAAGAGATTCCTCAGGATGTCGACGGCAAAGTCGTCACGGAAATGTTCCTGCCGGAGCGGATTGCCAAGAATCCTCCCCGCATCGGCATGCCGGAAGGCGAGACCAAGGTCGAAGAGGAGATTTATGACGACGAGGATTCGTCTGTGATCGAGCAGCGCCTCAAGGATCTCGGCTACATCTAGATTAAGGACCCGGTGTCAGCCGCGCTGCTTGATCAAGGCAGCCGGGACGCCGCCGTAAATGCCGTTTGCGGGATAAGTGCCGGCTTTTAGTACTGCGCCGGCGGCGATGATGCAACCGTCCTCAATGATAGCGCCGTCAAGTATGGTTGCCTTGGCGCCTATCCAGCAATTGTTGCCCACCTTGATGCCCTTATGTGCCACGCCCTGAAGGCGAATGGGCTTGCTCAAATCTGAAGCGACATGATTTTCGGAATGAAAACTCACGAAGTTGCCAACGATCGTATCGTCGCCGATCTCGATGCCTCCGGCGCAACCATAGAAGCAGTCTGCTCCCAGGGCGACATTATCTCCCACAACCAACCCCTTGCCCAGGTATTGGAGATTGCCGGTTACTTCTATCCTCGTATTGGTGCCCACAGACACATTATTGCCAAAGATAACGCCGTTGCGGCTCAAGGCGTCGATATAAGCCCCCCGGCCAATACTGACGGAGCGGCCCGCTTTGATTTTAGACCTGGCTTTAATGGTAGCCGTGGAGGAAACGAACAGCAGCCCGTTGTTTTTAAATCGCCTGATCTTCCCTCTGGCCAGCATGAAGGAGCGCTCAATCATCAAGATTAACAGGTAAGATGAAGGGACCCGTTCGTCAATCGCATACTCGTTGCCCTTCCAGCGGGACACAACCGTATTTAAAATTTTGATTATCATCTGTTTCCAACCATGAGAGTTTACGCCAGCTTGTTCCTGATTATATATGACAATCATGCGCAGCCATTCAAATTCAACAAGGGGGAACTAGGTTCCGATGGTATTTGGTAGGGAGGCATTTCGGGCGTTTACCTTGGAGACCATCAGGTCTCAACGAGGGGGAGAAATGTCTAAGTATCTTTGCATGGCGGTCGTCACAGTCGTCATTTTGGTTTCGCTGATTCTCACGAATGTCGTTGGCGCTTCGAATAGCCTGGGCGTTCATGATGACACCGTAAATGGCCGGGTCACCCTTGAGACTGACGCAATCAAGGCAGTTTGGCACTATAAGACCCTCTCCAGCGAAAGCAATAATCAGAGCGGCGGCTCACTCTATGAGCTTTACTACAAAGCGACAGACCCCGGTCTGGAGAAGAACCTTGTTTCCTTCGCCAACAGGCCGAATTGGGGAACTGGCAGAAGTTACACAATGGTGGGCGTCAGTGGTATTGGCTCCAGCGGCATGTACGCGACAAACCAGCCGCCGACCACCGGAACGTACTCGTCCGACGACCAGATTTCTGACAACAATCTCAGCGGTGAACTGATTTCGCATAGCGTCGAGACTGACGCTTCAGGAAATACGGTCCTCAATTTTTCGTTTAAGGTAAAAAGCCAGTCGACCAACAGCACTCATCAACCGGCCGGCGGATACTGGTATCGCGTCGATAAGAAATGGGTGATCGAGCCCGATAGTACCATCCATCTGGAAGTAACCAGAACCATCCTGAACACCGGTTATTTCTCTGAGCCGGCAGTCAGGATGAACTGGAGCGGAGAAACGAATGTCGGTTGGACCCGTTACGAAAAGTACGGCCGGGAATGGTCCAGCCAGTCAAATCCTCTTTACACCCGGACCATCGCCGACATCTCCCAGGAACAGGGTAGCTGCTTTAATTATTACAATCAGTTCCAGCCGGACTGGATTGCACTGACCGGCTCTGAATCAGCCCCATCGGTCCGTGTGGTTTCGGACAACGATGGCAGAGGTTTTGCCGGCAGCGGCTCGTATGCGCTCGGCGCGAGTTTCTGGGGACCTTCAGGTTCGTCCCTGGAACAATGCGCTTACAGGCAGGGCATTAGTTCGTACGGGGTCGGCTGGTATGCCTGGTGGGGAGGTAATCCACCTGGGTCGCCTCGTTACAAGCAGCTGACGGCCGGGACTACCTGGAAGGACACTTTCCGGATTGAGCTGACGGAAGGCTCGATCGCTAACGCAGTCTCGATCTCAAACGTCTCCCTGAACGGATTGGTGCAGGGCCACGCGACATTCTCCTGGGCTACGGATGTAACAGCCGACACGCAGCTGGAAAGGCGCGTCGCGGGCGGATCCTGGGGCGCGGTCAGCACCGATGCGACCCGGACACTGAATCATTCGGTAGTGATCGAAGATTATGATGCCAATGCATACGAATACCTGTTGAAGAGCAAGGATGCGAATGGGAATATCGCCATCCGGCAGCTATCGACTCATTCGAGCAACGGCACATCGATACTGCTCGGTCAGCGTAGCTCCTATTGGAAAAGCTATACCGATTTCCAGGATGGCAATCTCACTGTCGATCTTTTCATCAAGAACAACGGCCTTTCCGCCGTCAGTGACCTGTATATCAACACCATCAACTCTTCCTCGCGAGTAACCGTGGTGACTCCGTTGCCAATCGCCATCGGAACGGTTCAGGGCAATACGCAGGTTCCGTTTGCAGTGACCTATCATGTTCCTCAAGGGGTCACTTTATTCCGCTCGATGCTGACAGGCGTAGCCACCGGCCCAGACGGCGACAGCATCTTCCTGCCTTGATGTAACTGGCCCTGCCGGGCGCCCCCGTTCCGCAACACTACTTTGCCGCGGTAATCGATGGTAAAATTAGCGTGTGCGACTAATCCGAGCCGATTTCTTTAGTTACGATTGCCTTTCCTCCCAGCCGGGGATGCTTCGCGGGCTTCAAATTAACCTGAATTTACCTGTCATTTCCTGATGACCAGTCCAACAGCCATGAAGAAATGCGATATCTGCGGCGGGACGACCGCGACAGCAGTGATCGCCGATATGAGGGATAATCTGGCGGCTACCGACCAAGTGTTTGCTGTCGTTCGCTGTGATGATTGCGGTCATTTCTTCACGGATCCCATCCCCACAGCGGAAGAGCTGGACATGATATATCCCAAGCAATATTACGCTCACGTGGGCCCTCAGAAGAATCTCAAGGTGCGCGGCAAGTGGTATCTAAAGAAGAAATGCCATCGGCCTGTAGACGGGGGGCTTCACATCCGGCTCTTGAACAAGTTATTGGCGGAACCCGCATTCCGCGAGAACGGCAGGCTGCTCGATGTAGGTTGCGGCAACGGGGAGTATCTGCTCTTCGCCCAGGAATGCGGATGGCAGGTGGCGGGGGTCGAGCCCGACAAGGAGGCAGTCGATCATTTGCGGGAAGGTGGGCTCGATATCAAGCAGGGCATCGCGGAAGATCTGCCTTTTGAGTCGGGATCTTTCGACGTGGTGCGGGCATGGCATTCGCTGGAGCATACCGTCTCGCCCACGAAGGCGCTGAAAGAAATCAGAAGGGTGCTAAAGGACGATGGCCGCGCCCTGATCGGTGTGCCGAATTTCGGTTGCGCCCAGAGTCAGGCCATGGGAAGGCATTGGCCAGCCTTGGAAGTGCCCCGGCACCTGCAGCATTTCACTGAAGATTCACTGAAGCGGGCGCTGGCAGAGGCCGGTCTGGAAAAAGAATGTGATTTCATCTATTCAGGGATACCTTTTTTTGACATCATGTGGAGGTTGGCCGTTTACCGGCAACAGCATTTTGATAACGCCACGGCTTATAAGAATGTCGCCCGATCGGTCGGTCAAGAAATGATGGCGCGCCTGGCGCGCAAAGATACGCGAGCTTTCCTCACCTGGTGGGTTCGTCCAGCTTCCTGAAACTTCAGCCATCGTCGATTCCACGAAAATTCACGGTAAACCCCAAGAGCGACTTAGCATCGCTTTACTAGGCACGCGCGGTATCCCGGGTGGTTATAGCGGTTTTGAGACGGCGGTCGAGGAGATCGGGGTGAGGCTGGCCGAACGTAACCATGACGTCACGGTCTATTGCCGGCCGCACGCGACTACTTCCACGGAAAAGACCTATCGCGGTTGCCGGTTGGTGCACCTGCCGACCATCCGTAATAAGTATCTGGATACCTTTGTGCACACCTTTGTCAGCACGATTCACATGTGTCTGTTCAACAGGCCCGATGTGGCGGTATATTTCATTGCCGGCAACAGCCCGATGGTGTTGATGGCGCGCCTCATGGGAGTGAAGACAATCCATAACGTGGACGGACTGGATTCCAAACGGCAGAAATGGCCGGAGGCGGCCAAACGCTACCTGCGCTTTGCTGAATGGCTTTCAGCCAGAGCCCCGGATATCACGGTGACGGATTCACAGGAAGTACAGAAGCATTACCTGGATCTGTTCGGCAAGGGGTCTGAGTTCATCCCGTACGGGGCGGAGACTCCCAGGCCGCACGGCACCGATTTTCTGGATAAATTCGGCCTGCAGCCCCGCGAGTACATCCTTTTTGTGGGCAGGCTGGTGCCTGAGAACTGCGCTCATCTTCTTGTGGAGGCGTTCCGGGATCTGGATACCGACAAGAAACTCGTCATCGTGGGTGATGCTCCCTATAGTGGCGAATACATCGATCAGCTCAAAAGCACGGACGATCCCCGCGTGATATTCACGGGCTATGTCTTTGGCGAGGGCTATCATCAGCTCAGCCGCAACGCTTATGTGTTCGCCATTCCGACAGAAGTGGGAGGGACTCATCCGGTGCTACTCGAGGCAATGGGATCGGGAAATTGCGTGCTGGTCAACGATCATCCGCCTAATCTGGAGGTCATCGGTGACGCCGGCCTGTCTTTCAGCGGCCGGCAGGGGGCTACCGATCTGCGAGAGAAACTTGGTTATCTGCTCGACAATCCGGCGGTTGTTGATGAATTTCGCCAGAAGGCCGCCGCCCGGGTGGCCCAGAAGTACAGCTGGGAGAAAGTCGTTGACAGATACGTACAATTGTCAGAGGCGCTGAAGATATATGGATAGCGCTGGCCTGTCTGCCGAGTCAGCCCGAAAAAAGGTTTTAGTGGTACAGCCTTGGGGAGGAGATGCCGGTGTTCAGCTGATGACAAGTTGCGCCGACAGGCTCGATCTGGCATGCGAGTTCGTCGAGGAGACACTGCCGGTATTCGAATGGAAGAGCGTCTTCGGTAAGATCGTGCGGTGGTACGGGCCCTGCGTCAAGGCGGCCGTCAGAGGTTTGAGGCGGCGGCGCGGCCACGATGTGATCCTGTGCTGCAATCCCATGAGCGGGTTGACGCTGGGGGCACTCGGCAGGCTGCTGCGGCTGGATATGCCACCGGTGGTCATCTCCATGTTCCTCTTCAGGAACTGGCAACCGGAATTCATGGACAGGCTGCGCCACGTCTTCGCCGACTTCGCGCTCAAGAAAGTCGACCGGATCATCTGCTTTTCCTCATTTGAGGTTGATCGATATCAAAAGGAATTTCCGCGTCACGCCGCTAAGCTGACGTTCGTCCCGGTGGGCGCAGACCCTGTGGCTCTGGACCCGGAAAAGGAATCGCAGAGGATCAGCGAGAATCCGCCAAAAACTTATGTCTTCAGCGGCGGGACTACTAACCGCGACTATGTGACCCTGATGAAGGCGATGCACCAGTTTCCCGATGTCAAGGCCAAGATCATAGCCCGCGCTAACAATTACCCCGGCGACTGGCCGAATCTGGAATTTCTCGACAGCGTCTATGGGCTGGCCTTTGAGCGGTCGATTTTCGATGCGGCCGTTGTCGTGATGCCCCTGTTCGACCTGTGTTTCTCCAGCGGCCAGCTCACTCTCCTGACCGCTATGGAGTTGGGAAAGCCGATCATTGCATCCGATGTTCCCGGTGTCCGCGACTATATTACGGACCACCACGATGGCGTCCTGGTTCCGGCTGGGGATTCGGATGCTCTGGCCGCAGAGATCAAAAGATTATTGGATGACCCTGATGAGCGCGAACGGCTCGGCCACAACGCACGCGAGACACATCAGGGCAAGTACACTCAGGAGATGTCCCAGACAGCAATCTTGCGTGAGGTCAAGAAAGTCGTTTCGTAGGGAATGCGCCCGGCCCGGCTCGTTAATGCGAGCGCCGCAGCAACTGCCTGAAAAAACCGGTGATCAGGTGGCGATAGTAATATAGCGATCTGAAAGCGGAACGGAATTTCTTCCCTACTCCAGTCTTGACCGGTTTCGCGAGCTCGCCCTCCTGCAGGTCCCTTTCGATCGGTTCCGTGAAAACCCGCTTGATGACATCCGCCTTGATCTTGAGGCCGTGTACCATCGGCAGTTGCCAGAACCGGCGGGGCAGGTGCTCGGAGAACATGTTGGCGGCGATCAGGTCGATCATAGCCGCGCTGATCCGGCCCGGCTTCGGTTTGTTGATGAATGCCGCCAGTTCTGCCTCATCGATCCGCAGACCTAAAACCCGCTTGGCCAGAACCAGGTTGAAATAGACGCAGCGGTCGAGGCGCTGGGCTCTGGACTTTTCCAGGACGGATCGCCACTTGCCCGCGGCTTCGACCTGCTCCGCGAGTAAGGCGACATCGGTCAGGTCCCGGATATGCTGCCATTGATGCTTGAACTGATGCAGGCACAGGTGAATCAACTGGTTCTCATCGTTCATGACCACGGCAGAGTTGCCGTCGACCTTGACTGGCTGCGCACCCCGCCAATATTCATCCATGTCAAGATGGAACGGGCCCTGCCGCTCGGTCAGATCCCAATGGAGCTCGATGACGTGGTTTCCTTTGTGATAGGCCCAGTGCCAGCCAAATCGGGCGTTGTGATCATCTGACACGCGGTAGATTCCCAGGATGATCTCAAACCCCAGGCTCTCCAGGACTTTCCCGGCGGCCTCCATGTCTCCCTCATGCACCAGGATGTCGACATCCCCGAACGGCCGCAGAGCCACATCGCCGTAAACCGTCTGGCACAATGCAGCGCCTTTTAGCAGCATGACCGGCAGCGAGCGCTCTTCGCAAGAACGCAGCACCGGCGATAGCTCATTCAGCAGGCTCTGATTGCGCATCAGGCTGCGGAAATAACTTTGACGCAGTCCGTCGTGATATGCCGGCGCCAGCTGCTTGCCCAGGCCGGTTTCAGAAACAATCTTGAACAGGAGAGGGGACAGGCCGTGTTTTCCGGCGGTCTGCAACAGATATCCCCAGTCGGAAACCTGACCGAGCAACCGGGGGAAGTCGTCATCCGTGACCGAGCTCAGCGGATAACGCGCGGTGGCGAGCAGCAGATTATTTTCGGCAGCGTTCATCTTCGTACGGCCTTAAGGTCAACTCTTTTTGACAGCGCTGCAGATCAGGTCACCATAGATGTCGGAGCCGGAATGCCGGGCGCCGTACTCGCTGGGGATGCGCGCAGATGCGTCTGTCAGAGTGATGTTGTATCTGGTGGACATCAATGGATTGATAAACCCCAGAAAGCCCCTGAGGCTTTGTCCCAACTTCAGATATTCTTTCAGGAAAGCGGTGGGTTTGCGAGCAATAGTCACGCAATTTTCATTGATTGCCTGAACTGATAGCGGGTTCAATAGGCTCACAGCGACAGATTCCCGTGAGTAAACCCGCTGGAAAAACTCATCGTCGTTCCCGGGGGCGCCCTGGTGATCGACCCCACGGAGCGGCCGCAGTTGATTCTGGTGCGTCTGTCCGATGGGCACACTGAGGACGATCAGACCATCCGGCCGCAAAACGCGCAGCATCTCGCCCAGCGCAGCGGCGTCCTTTTCTTCCCCCTCGACATGCTCGAGCACCGACATGCTGAAGACGGCATCGAACGCGCCGGGTTCGTATGTCAGGGCGCGGCTGTCCTGCAGATCGAATTGCACCGTCCCCTTGGCCCGAGCCTCGATCGCTTGCCACATGATCCGGTATTCATCGATGTTGCGCGGGGAGATATCGGTCATCGTCAGGTCCACCGGGAAGGCGTGGGCCAGATAAAGGCCGAAAAGCTTGGGGCTGCCGACATCCAGGATCTTCAGGCGCGCCGGCTGCTGCGTGATGAAACCCGCGAGGCTGGCAAGAAAGAAGTGGTATTCCGGGAAGCGGGAATAGTGGTTAACCGGTTGGGTGATCTTTCCAAGTGTCTTTTTGACGCCCAGAGAAAATCGGTTCTTCACCGCATTGGCGATGCCGGCCCTGACGCCGAACAGGTAGAAAGCCGGCTCGCTGTACTTGAACAGGGTCACCGACTGAAGGGATTATTCATTCCCTTGCGGATGAATATCCTCAGATCGTCTTTACTGAATACCTGCTCATACCGGTCTGTCTCCGCCAGAGCGGCCAGCACGTCCGTCTGACCCTGGTAGAGCGGTGTGTCTTTCAGTTCGCCCGGCACCCGGTCATCAACGATGATGATGTCCTCCTGCAGGATATCCATGTCGGCGTCCTGCCGGTACTGGATCTGATAATAGGCGCGCATGTCCTGCTGGTAAGGAGCCAGGATCTCAAAATATGTGGGGGAGATGACGGTCGCGTCGGGGGGCAGTTCCTTCAGCACCTGCTTGGCGGTCTGATAATTGTACCGGGGGGTGTAGCGGTCGGGAATGAACCAGAAGAAGAACGCTGACAGCGAGGAGAAGAGCAGCAGGATCACCATCAGGTTGATGCACGCGGTCCTGGACACGGCAAACCGGCGGTGGGCCATTGCGGAAAATCTCACCAGGCCGAAGCTCAAGGCTCCGATCAGCGGCAGCACCACGACCATCAGGTGGTGCGCGTCGATATTGTTCGTTCCCGCCAGGATGTTCTCCATGTAACCGGGAACAGCGAGCGCGATCAGGCCGGTGAACAACGGCACGCCCAGCGTCGTCTGCAGGAGGATATAGGTCAATCCCAGGTTGGAAGCTGATTGCGCTACCATGGTCACCACCAGCCACGGCCTCGTGATCATCGCCTTGACCAGGCCCGCGGGAGACCCGCCGTAGTCCTTGTAGATCATCTGTGCCCGGGTGAATTCCCCGATGGGGTTGAAATGCGGGATCAGGATCTTCGTGGACAGGATGAACCAGCCGACGGTCACCGCTACCGGGATGACATACCAGTACCATTGGCGCCGGTGCCAAAGGGCGTAGACGGCCAGGATTGTATACAGCAGCCCCACATCTTCCCTGGTCGTCATCGCGATCAGCGCGAAGAGCCCGAACAGCAAGAACCGCTTCTTTTCATAAAACAGCAGACTGAGAAAGAACGGCAGCGGCAGAAAGCTGAATTCCGAGACGCCCTGGGTGCAGATGCCCGCGGCGATCGTGGGATAGAACAGGTACATCAGCGCCAGGAAGAAGCTCTGGCCGTCCGACAGGCGCTTGCGCGCCAGCAGAAATAGGGGGATAGCCGCGCCGGCGACAAACAACTGGCTGACGACCACCATCGTTTCGTACCGGGGAAATAACTTGAAGAACGGATAGATCAGGAAATAGATGTAGTTGCTATGGACGCCCAGCATGCTGGAGCCCACCGATTGCAGCACGGAGTTGAACATCAGGCCGCGGTCATCGAACGCATGGCTGATCGCCAGAAAAGCGGTAGCCGTGTTCGACGACCAATCCTGCATGAAATTGTGATAAATGATGCTGAGCGTGGAGCCGGTGGCGGCATAAGCGATGCAGACACCGATCACGATTTTCAGAACTTTCGGGGAACCGTTGGTTTCCTGAGGAAAAAATGGCAGTTTTCCAGAGCGGACCTGATAGGTCAGCAGGACTGCCACAAGTAACAGGCCGATGATGATCTCGCCGATAATCTTGCCGGAATCCGGCAGCTGATCGACGCTGACCGCAAAGTGGTTGCGCGATTGATACCAGATGTAAGGCAGGTTCAAAAACAGCGGCAGCAGGCCGGCCAGAAACGGCCAGGCGGTGCGTCTTTCAGATAACGATGGATTTCCCTTGATGAGCTGGCGGTGCGTCACAAGCCATATAGCGGGATAGGCAATGGTTACGGCGATCATGACCGCCAGATAAGCGTTCTTGGGCAACCCCTTGTGCAGGGCAAAACCCGTGGCCAGACAAGTGACGGCGGTGGCCATGAAGATCAGCAGCAGCCAGCGGCTGTAAGACCTGTTCACTGGTGGCGTCATTGTTCGAGCGGCCGGTGGGTGGGATAAGTCAGAGTGGTGGCATAGCTTTCATGCGTCTCCACTTCAAGAAAAGGCGCACCGTTCAATACCAGCCAGCTATGGCCGGTGATGTCCGTCTCGCTCTCGGGAGTGGTCCTGACGCCGAAGTGGATCTCGACGGGCCAGCCCTGGAGCCTCAGGAACCGGAACAGGATCAGCGAGCGCAATAGGCACTTGCCATATCGCAAAAAAATCCGGTAGCGCAAGAGGGAATCGGTGAAACCGACGGTTTTATCCAGGTGGGACTGGTTACGGGAAACCGATGAAACACCGGGGTCGATAGAGGCAAGCAGATCCGGCAGGCTATTTTTACGTATCCGCCTGGGAAGCAGGACCAACATTGTCAAAATTCGAAGGAACAGCCAAAGGTCACGCGGATCCCGGAGACGCTTGATCGTCCTGAGGAGTTTCGCCAACTTTCACCAGACCCTCTTTTGCCAGTTGCTCGGCCAGCTCAATGATGTCTTTCTCGGCCTCTTCCTGAGTGATATCGAATTCATGCGTGATCTCGGTAGCCAGGTCGCAGATCTTTTTGCTGCCATCGGTCAGCAGCCACAGGCGCGCGCCCACGCGGTTAAGGCTATAGTAGTCACCCCGCTGGACATGCAGCAGCACGGCGTCCTCTCCCATGGAGGTGAACAGTACTTCGTTGTCCTTGATCAGATAATCGTCCCGGTTAATCATTCCATTTCCCCATCCTGGTCGAGGGCGCTGTTAAGGAGATTCTCCAGTGCCTCACTAAGCTCCTCCTGGTTCCTGCCGGCCAGCAGCCGGAAACATACGGCTTGCCTGGCCAGCTGAGACAGTATTTCAAAATGCCGGCCGGTCGTGGACCCGTCCAGAAACAGGAAACCGTAGCGCAATGACAGCGCCAGCGCTTCAGTCCGTGACATCGGCTCCACGGCGGTCGCATCCGAATCGGCAATCTGCGGAAAGACCATTACTGCCGGTACGGTTGATTCTATCACGCAACCGGGGTAAAGCTCCTCTATCGGGAACGAGGATTTCTGCCTCAGCTCGTTCACGGTGAAGTTCTTTACCCGGGCAAGCTCGGGTATTAACTCCAGGGTCTGCTCGCTGACGTTGATCTCTTCCGGAAAACACATGGCTTCGACGTGATCGCCGGCCATCCGCAAAAAGACGGTGTCGTCGCTGAGCAGGCCGTAACCGGCGCGCACCAGATTGAGCGTGAGCGTCGATTTGCCAGAGCCGCTCTTCCCTAAAAACAGGTAACCCCTGCCGTTGCGGGCAACCCCCGCGGCGTGCAACGGGAACAGCCCTGCTTCCTTCAGCAGCTGTCCCCACAGGGGATAGAAGAACACATTCGAGATCAGCCAGTCGGTGGTGAGCAGGCCGCTTTCAGCGAAACCGACAGCGGTCCTGGTCTTGACGTCAGCCCGAACGCGGGCGCGGGAGTCTACCTTCAGGTAACGGTCGTCGCCGTCATGGAAGATCCTCACCATTCCCCAGTCGTACATCAGTTCTGCCGGCCCTGGTACTGGCGCCATCTCGTCGGTGAGCTTGTCGATCACAAACAGATGGACCTCGATGTCCGGCTGTGCAACCTCTTCTCCCGGGAAAGGCTTTAACAGCCTGGCTATTGCCCGGGTCACATCCGTAGAATTCGTGGAAACGCGCGTGGTTACCCCGTGCACCCGGTAAGTCGCCGAGTCCAAATCGCTCGATGACAGCTGTTTCCCCAACCGAACCAGGTCGGCCACGGGGCTACGGTTGCTGTCTGATGTCATGGCTGGATTAGGATACCGGTTGCGTTTATCCACAAACCAGGGGTAATGATAGCATAGAAGCAGAATTTCATACCAGACTTATTAGGTATTTTTTCCACCATGGCCGGCGTATCTCATCTATATATTCATCTGCCATTCTGTGACAGTCGCTGCGGATATTGTGATTTTTATTCGGAGACGGGGTCGGAAGCGCTTATGGCCGCTTATGTGGACGCGGTGATGGGGGAGCTCGGTGCGGCGGGGACAGCCGGCAACGCCGGGCCATTCGGGACTGTCTATCTCGGGGGCGGCACGCCTACGTTGCTGGGAGTCGAGCTGCTAGAAAGACTGCTGGCGGGTATCCGGGAAGCAGCCGGTCTGGCCGAGGGGGCCGAAGTCACCGCGGAAGCCAACCCCGTGACGATCGATGAAGCGCTGGCGACGGGACTGGCGGGCGCGGGGGTGAACCGGGTCTCGCTCGGAGCCCAGAGCTTCGTGTCGCGGCTGCGCCGGAATCTGGAGCGCGCGGGCGGCGCCGAGGATGCCGCGAGCGCTGTGCGTTTGTTGCGCGGCGCCGGTCTGGAGAATCTGGGTCTCGACATGATCTTCGGTATACCCGACCAGTCGCCGGATGATCTTCAGCGAGACATCGAAGAGGTGCTGGCGCTGGAGCCGCGGCATATATCCTGGTACGAACTGACCGTCAAGGAGGGCAGCCAGTATCATGCGCGGTGGGCTGCGGATCTGGCGGCAGCAAGCGCTCAGGGTACAGATGATACATATTACCATCGTATCGCCGGGGCGCTGGAGGCCGCCGGTTACCACTGGTACGAGACCAGCAACTACGCCATGCCGGGATTTGAATGCCGGCACAACCTCGCTTATTGGGAGGGCGCTGATTATCTGGGCCTGGGGGCAGGGGGCTGGAGCACGGTGGGAACGAAGCGGTGGCGGAATGTGGAAAGCGTTGATGACTATATTCAGGCATCGCTGTCGGGAGCATTGGATCTGGCCCGCAGCACGGAAATCATTTCCCCGGAGGACAAGATCCGCGAGCGGCTGATGCTCGGACTCAGGACCGATAGCGGTCTAAGCGCTGAGCTGGTGACTGCCGCGATCGATCCGGAGCAGGCAAAAAACCTGCAACGCGATGGGTTCCTGACAACCGAAGGTGGTAGAATATCTTTGACGCGCGCCGGGCGATTCGTGGCCAACGAGGTCTGTGCGCGCCTTTTAACGCCATGAATACGCTGACACCCAGACTGGCGGAGATCCTTGAGGCGGTCATCGAGAGTTATGTCGCGACCGGCCGTCCCGTGGGTTCCCGGCACATTTTTGACAGCTGTGATTTCGGGCTGGCCCCTTCCACGCTGCGCAGTGAGCTGTCCCGGCTCGAACAGCTGGGTTACCTGGATCATCCGCATACGTCCGCGGGCCGGGTTCCGACCGACATGGGGTACCGTTTTTATGTGGATGCCCGGGCGCAGGAAAGCCACCGCATCGGCGACCATGAAGCTGACATAACCGGTTCCGAGCTGGAGGATACGCTGAGGCGGGCGGCAGCAGTGCTGGCGGGTGCGACGGGCCTGCTGGCGATGGTATCGGCGCCGCTGCGGGACGATTCCGCAATCCGCCATGTAGAGGTGCTGCAATTGCACCGCGAGATGGTGATGGTGGTGATCATTACCGGCTCGGGCGGCATCGCCAAGAAGATCATGGTTTTTGACCAACCTGTAGATTCCGGGTTAGTCGACTGGGCCCGCGGTTTTTTCGGGGAAGTTGTCTGCGGACTGGAGCTGGGCAGCCGGCGTTTAAGTTTGAGACTGGAAGAGCAGGAGCTTTCTGAAGCGGAACGGGCCTTTATCGTTGCCCTGACGCCGGCGTTCGGCGAGCTGCCAGTGGGCGGCGCCGGACTCTATCTTGATGGCGCCTCGAGATTTTTCTCACGCCTGGAGGAGGACGGCGCCCGCCAGACCCGGCGGCTCATGGAAATGCTTGACCGGCAGGAAGAGGTACTCGGGCTGCTGAGTGAAGCGCTTGACGAGCGCAGTGTTTATCTGCGGATCGGCCGCGAGCTGCCGCGGGCGGCGATGCAGAGTTGCAGCTTCGTCGCCGCGGGTTACGGCCTGGCGCGCCGCAGTCTGGGTGTGGTCGGCGTTTTGGGCCCCACGCGCATGGATTATCCGGCGGTGATCGGCAGCGTCCGGTACGCCGCCGATCGGCTCAGCCGGGTTGTCGAAGAGATTTATCAATAACATTTATAGGACAGGCGGTCAGTCCGCCAGGAGTAGATGGCTACAAAAAGAGATTATTACGAAGTGCTGGGTATCGAGCGCGGCGCCACGGAAAAAGAGATCAAGAAAGCCTTCCGGGCGATGGCGCGCGAGATTCATCCGGATGTCAACGCTGACGATCCGGAAGCTGAGAGCAAATTTAAGGAAGTCGCCGAGGCCTATGAGGTTTTGCTGAATCCGGATACCCGCGCGACCTACGACCAGTATGGCCATGACGGCCTCAAGCGCGGCGGCTTCCAGGATTTTTCCCAGTTCTCATTCGAGGACATCATCCGCACCTTTTTCGGCAATGGCATCTTCGGGGAGGACCTGTTTGGCATGGGCCGCCGGGGACCCGCTCGCGGGGCCGACCTCGCCACCGCCGTAGAGATCTCACTAAGCGAAGCCGCGGCTGGCGTGAAGCGGGAAGTGGAACTCGATACCGTCGTTGAGTGTGAGCCTTGCGGCGGCAGCGGATCGGCGCCCGGCACCGAAAGGAAGACATGCGCCAATTGCGGCGGCGCCGGTCAGGTGCGCACGGTTTCCCGCACGCCGTTCGGACAGTTCATGAGCACCGGCGCTTGCCGGGCCTGCGGTGGTCAAGGCAGCATAGTGGAGACGCCCTGCGAAGATTGTAACGGTCAAGGGCGGGTGCGGGCCCAAAAAACCATTGAGGTGGAAATACCGGCGGGCATTGCCACCGGGCAGAGCTTGCGCCTGACCGGCCGGGGCGGCGCCGGAGACCAGGGAGCGCCGAGCGGTGATCTCTTCGTGGAGATCACGGTCGCCGAGGACGAGCAACTGGCTCGCGACGGCGACGATCTCATCCACCACCTGGCGCTGACCATGTTCGATGCGGCGCTCGGGGCCAGGGTGACCATTCCCACGCTCGAAGGCGACGAGGAGCTGGAGATCAAACCCGGCGTCCAGCCTGGTGAGGTCGTATCCCTCAAAGCTCGGGGGATGCCGCTGCTCAGGGGGCGCGGCCGGGGCGATCTGCGCATCATCATCGACGTGCTGGTGCCCCGCAATCTGACCGACGAGCAGCGTCAACTTCTGAGCGAGCTGAGTGAATCAGTGGCGGAAAAACAGTACGGCCGCCAACAGGGCATCTTCAAAAAGCTCAGGGCTGCGTTCCACTAGACGCAGACCGGGCGCAGTTGGGCGGGCGCCATGAAACACATCCATCGCTTCTTCATCAAACAATCATTGATATCCGGCCAGCCTGTGAGGCTGGACGAGGATGATTCCTTCCATGCCATCAAGGTGCTGAGGCTTCGTCCGGGTGATGCCATCGAACTGGCGGACGGCCTCGGGCATCTCTTCATCGCCGAGATCGTCGCCGCCGGACGGGAACGGGGCGCCGTGGTGGAGGCTGTGCCGGGGAAAGAGCTGGGGTCTGAAAAGCCGGCCACCCCTGCCGCTGTCAATCTGACCGTAGCGCAGGCGATGCCCAAGGGACGCAAGCTGGATCTGGTGGTAGAGCAGCTGAGTGAGATCGGCGTCGACCGCCTGGTGCCGGTGTTGAGTGAGAAATCCGTCGCTCGCGATCAGGGCGCAGGGGAAAAGCTGGATCGCTGGCAGCGGATCGCCAGATCGGCATCCGCCCAGGCCAAGCACCGCCGGATCATGGAAGTGGCTGCGCCCGTGAGCCTGGCAGACTGGCTAAAGACTTTTTCCGGGAATGTGCTGGCGCTGGTGACCGAAACCGCGGCTGACCGTCTGGGAGAGGCAGTCGCTGAGCTGGTCAGCATCACAGTTGATCGTGATCCCGGTCAGGCGGGGGAATCCGGTCGTGACATAGCCCTGCTGATCGGCCCGGAGGCCGGATTCTCTCCAGGCGAGCTGACGATGCTGAAGGATGCCGGCGCCCATTTCGCATCCCTGGGGACTTTAGTACTGCGCACGGAGACTGCAGCCCTGGTCGCCGCGACAGTAGTCATGCACCGGCTGGGGGAGATCGGATGAGCGCCATCGATACCCGGGCGCTCGGCTGCAAAGTCAATTTCGCGGATGTAGCGGCGGTGGCTGCGAGGCTGCCCGATCTAGGCAAGGCGCGGGTGACGCTGGTCGGCACCTGCTGTGTGACCGCCGAGGGTGAGAAACAGTCCCGCCAGGAGGTGCGCCGAGCCGCGCGCAGGGTCGGCGCGGATGGCACGGTCTTTGTCACTGGCTGCGCTGCAAGGCGCGACCCGGAGACTTTTGCCGGCCTCGCGGAGAACGTGGTGTTGCTGACCGGTGACCCGGTTGAGTCGGCGCAGGCGATCAGAGGCATGCTGAAGATGGCAGAGCCCGAGACTTCCCTGGCGGCGGGCGGACGCACGCGCTATTTCCTCAAGATTCAGGATGGTTGCACCAACGGCTGCTCCTACTGTGTGATACCGCAGGTGCGGGGGTTACCCCGGAGCGATCCACTCGCAAAAATAATGTCCGAGGCGCAAGCAGCCGTGGCTGCGGGCTTCCCTGAATTGGTAGTCACCGGCATCAACACCGGCAAGTGGCGCGACGGCGAGGCCAGGCTGCCAGAATTGCTGGCTGGGCTGGTGGAAACCGCTGGTCTCAAGCGGCTGCGTCTCAGTTCCCTGGAGATCGGGCATCTGAGTGACGGGCTGATTGAGGTCATGCGTAAGTACGAGCTGATCGGCCGCCATCTGCATCTGCCGCTGCAAAGCGGTGACGACCCGGTGCTGAAGGCCATGGGACGCCGCTACCGCGCCGCGGGTTTTGCCGAACGCGTACGGGCTGCGCGCGAGGCGCTTCCCGGCGTCAACCTGACCACGGATGCCATAGTCGGCTTTCCCACGGAAAATGACATCGCGTTCAACAACACCATGTGGCTGATCGAGGACCTGGGCTTCAGCAAAGTTCACGTTTTCCCCTTTTCCCCGCGGCCGGGAACGCCCGCCGCGGCTCTGGCTGACTCCGTGCTGCCCGCCGTCAAGCAGCGCCGCAGCCGCTTTTTGAGGTTCCTTTCCGACCGGTTGCAGAAGGCGCACCGGCAGAGGAAACTGGGTGGGGTAAGCGAAGTCCTTCTGGAATCCGCCTGGGATTCCCGGGTCGCCACCGGGTACAGCTCTGACTACACCAGGTTCATTGTGGCAGGGGGCGCTCCGGGAGAGCTCGTGAGCGTGAGGGCGGAGACGGTTACCGACGAGGGGATCAGGGGAAAAGTGGTAGATTATGCATGAAAAGGACTGTCTTTTTTGCCGCATCGTCAGGGGCGAGGCTCCGGCGGAGATGGTATCCGAGAACGACGGCTTTGTGGCGATCAAGGATATCTATCCCAAAGCGCCGACGCATGTGTTGATCATCCCCAGGCAACATATCGACTGGCTGAACGATATCGGTTCGGCTCCCGGCGGATTCTGCCGGGAAATGCTCCAGTTTATGGTGGATGTCGCCGACAAGCTCGGCGTGAAAAAAACAGGTTACCGCGTCATCAACAACGTGGGCGCCGGCGGCGGCCAGGTGATCTTCCACCTGCACTGGCATCTGCTGGCCGGCCGCTCTGTCGGTTTTGATATGGAGGGAGATTTTTAGTGAGCATCACCGATCAGGTGCAGCAAGACATGGTCACCGCTTTGAAGGCAGGCGACAAGCAGCTCGTCGCTGCTCTGAGGATGCTGCTCTCGCCGCTGCAGCTGGGCGAGAAGGAAGCCAGCGGCGAGTTCGGGGAGCAGCAGGAGATCGCGGTGCTGATGAGCGAGAAGAAGAAGCGTCAGCAGGCAGCGGAAGCCTTCCGCAGCGGCGGCGCCAATGACCGGGCCGAAAAAGAAGAAGCCGAGGTCGCCATCATTGAGAAGTACCTGCCCCAGGCCCTGGGTCAGGCGGAACTGGAAGCGATGGTGGATGAAGCCATTGCCAGCACGGGCGCCGCTGGGCCCAAGGATATGGGCAAGGTGATGTCAGCGCTGATGCCCAAGGTGGCGGGCCGCGCAGACGGCAAGGCTTTGAGCGCGCTGGTGATGGGGCGGCTGCAGGGATGAACGGTGAGCCCAATGAGCGGGAAATAGGTGGGTGTCCCTGAATTTATGAAAGCGACCATGGAACTTGACAATCAGGTGATGGCTGAGCTGGCGGGGGAGCACGACGCCACGCTCAAAGCGCTGGAGCGTTCTCTTGGCTGCGATATCGGCGTGCGCGGGAACGTTATCTCACTGGAGGGCGATGAGCAGGAAGTGGAACAGGGGCGCGCTGTCATTGAGGAGCTGGTCGAGCTGATCGAAGCCGGGCACGTGGTCAACGCTGAGACCGTGGTGTCGGTCGGTTCGATCATGAGCGAGGACGACGGACGGCCGGCTGAGGTCATGGGGGATGTGGTCTGGGAACACCGGGGCCGCCGGATCGTCCCCAAGACCATTAACCAGAAGAAATACGTCGACGCCATCCGCAGCAACAGCATCACGTTCGCCATCGGGCCCGCCGGTACCGGCAAGACTTACCTGGCGCTGGCCGTGGGCGTCAGCGAGCTGCTCACCAAGCGGGTCAACCGCATCATCCTCACACGGCCGGCGGTCGAAGCCGGCGAGAAGATCGGTTATCTGCCGGGGACGCTGCTGGAGAAGGTCGATCCATATCTGCGGCCGCTGTTTGACGCGCTGTATGACATGATCGAACCGGACCGCCTCACCTCACTTATGGAGCGTGGTTCAATAGAGGTAGCGCCGCTGGCCTTCATGCGGGGGCGGACCCTGAATGATTCCTTCATCATCCTGGATGAAGCGCAGAATACCAGCCCCGAGCAGATGAAGATGTTCCTCACACGACTGGGCTTCGGCTCGCGCATGGTCGTCACGGGCGACATTACTCAGGTGGACCTGCCGGACGTGCGCTTCTCGGGCCTGGCGACGGTCCGGGACATCCTCGGCGAGCTGGGCGACATCGCCTTCATCAATTTTGAGAGCAAGGATGTCGTCCGGCACAAGCTGGTGCAGAAGATCGTGGCTGCTTACAAGACTTACACGGGGAACCAGCCGCAACGGTAGTCCTTCAGGCGCATGAGACAGACAACTACATTCAACCGATTTATCAACCGGGTGCACCGGTTCTTCAACCACCTCGATGATGGACGCACTGCCATTGGGTTAGCTGCGGTCACCTTCCTGGGTATCTGGGCGATTCTGGCAAGTGCCTATTGGCCGTCCAGCTTTGATCTGGCGACGGGGAGCGTCGCCGGCGACACTATCGTCGCTCCCCGGGCGATAACTTTCGAGAACGAGGCAGCCACGGAGCGCACCCGGGTGGCGTCCGCCGATGCGGTACCGCGAGTTTACGACTTTGATGCCGCCATCATGCCGCGGGTGGTCAAGAATCTTAATGGCTGGTTCGACACATTTGGCGCCATCGAGGCCCAGGAAAAAGCTCAGGCGCAGTCAGCTGGGCGGCCATACGATCCTGCCCGGGTGGCGCAGCAGGCCGCGGTGCTGGCCAACTTCCCCAAGATCCCGGAAAGTACGCTGACGATGATGGCCGGGATGGCGGATGACCGCGTGGCGGTAATGCGCGCCGCGGTGGTCGCCAGCCTGTCGCGGGTGATGGAGGCCAATGTCAGTGAAGCGACTATCGCTACCGACCGCGAGCGGCTGGGATCCGTGCTCGAGACTTTGTCGCTGCGCTCGGACGAGATGATGGTCGGCGAGGCCATCAGCGGCTCCTTCCTGGAGCCCAACAATATCTATAACAATGAGAAGACGCAGGAGGCACGGGCGCGAGCCGCTTCGGATGTGCAGCCGGTGATGGTGACCATCCAGAACGGCCAGACAATCGTGGCACCGGGTCAGATCGTCGACGATGAGGATGTGGCGGCGCTCAAGGCGCTGGGCCTGACTGAGCAGGGCCGCAAGTACGGCGCTATCGTGGGGTTGGGGCTGCTGGCTCTGGTCGAGGTGCTGATCCTGGTCTTCTACATCCGCCGGTTCGAGCGGAAGGTGAAACCATCCCGGTCACTTCAGTTCGTGACGGCGACTCTGATCCTGTTCTTCTGCCTGATGGCCCGGGTCGCGGCGTCCGAACCGCTGTCACCGCTACTGGTGCCGATGGCCGCGCTGGGCATGCTCGGCACTTTCCTGCTGGGAACGCGGTTGGCGGTGATCATGGTGATGATCTCCAGCGCTAACCTGGCCGTGGTTTCCGGCAGTGACCCACAGTACGTGGTGGTGGCGCTCTTTGGCGGCCTCGTCGGCGCCTTCCTGGTCACCAATGTGTCTCAGCGCCGTGAACTGGTGTGGGCCGGGTTGATCACCGGTGCGGTGGTGATTGCCACGGCGGTGGCTGCCGGTCAGCTGACCGAGAGTTCTTTTTCCCGCGCAGGAGGGGCCATCGCCTGGGGAGCCGCTAACGCCGTGCTGGCGGTGGGGGTCACGGGCGCGTTGCTGACATTTTATGAGATGCTGCTGAATCTGCCGACGCCGCTCAAGCTGCTGGAGCTGGCGGATCCCACCCGGCCGCTGCTCAAGGAGCTGATGATGCGGGCGCCGGGCACATACAACCACAGCATCATCATGGGGAATATCGCCGAGACCGCTGCGGAAGCCATCGGCGCCAACCCGCTCCTGGCCCGCGTCGGCGCCTATTATCACGACATCGGCAAGCTCAACCGGCCGGACTATTTCATCGAGAATCAGTTCCATGTGAAGAACCCGCATGACCGGTTGACTCCGGGGCTTTCGCGCCTGGCGATCACCGCGCATGTGAAGGATGGCGTACAGCTGGCCAATGAGGAGGGGCTGCCGCAGGAGATCATCGACATCATCCGGGAGCATCACGGGACGACGATTCTGGCGTATTTCTACCATAAGGCCAAAGAGCTGCAGGAAGTGCGCGAAGGCCGCATCGATGAGGAAACTTATCGCTACGCCGGTCACAAACCGACATCGCGCGAGGCGGCGATCGTGATGCTCGCCGATTCCGTGGAGGCGGCGGTGCATTCCCTGAAGAATCCCACCATGCGTAATATCAAGAACGTGATCCGCGATATCTTCGACCAGCGCCTGCGTGACGGGCAGCTAAGCGAGAGCCGCATGACCTTTACCGACCTGGAACGCATCCGCAAAGTGTTTGAGAAATCTTTACGCGGATTCGGCGCCACCCGGGTCGCTTACCCAGGGGATATGGAAGCCAAGCGCCGGAGCGCCAAACCGGGAGGCGTCTCTGGCCGGACCGGCACGGGGGCGTGAGCGAGGGCGTCGAGATCCTGCTCGAAGACCGCTCCGGGACTAATCAGGAGCGGCGCCGGCTGGTGCGCACGGCGGAACGGGCTCTCAAGCGCCTGGGGTATGAGACGGGCGAGCTGGGGGTGTCCCTCGTCGGCGAGAAGGAGATGGAAAAGCTCAACGGCGAGTACCTGGGCCATGCGGGCGCCACTGATGTGCTGTCATTCCCGCTGGACATGGACGCCGCGGATGACATCGGTGAAGTACCGCTCCTGCTGGGGGATATCATCATCTGTCCGGAAGTCGCCGCCATGCAGGCCGCGGATCATTCGGTGACCATCGAGCATGAACTCTGCCTGCTGCTGATCCATGGCATCCTGCATATCGCCGGCTACGACCATGAGGCGGACGCCGGCGAGATGGATAAAAAACAGGCTGAACTCCTGGAGGAACTTTGTATCGACGCAGCACCCTGAAAAGTTTCACCTTCGCCTTCGAAGGCATCGTTTACGTGCTGCGCACGCAGCGCAACATGAAGATCCACTTCGCGGTGGCGCTGCTGGTATTGGCGGGCAGCCTGTTTTTCGACCTCTCGCGGGTGGAGATCATCGCGTTATTGATCACTGTCTCGTTTGTGCTGGTTGCGGAAATGGTGAACACCGCGGTTGAAGCGGCCATCGATACTTTCGGGACCGCTTTTGACCCGATGGCCAAGATCGCCAAGGATGTGGCCGCGGGCGCCGTACTGATCGCGGCGCTCAACGCGCTGGCGGTGGCTTATCTCGTGTTTTACGATCGGCTGGAGAGCCCGTCGCGCAACCTGGTGAACCTGGTGCGCCAATCCCCCTGGCATATTTCTGTGATCGCCCTGGTGCTGGTGCTGCTGCTGGCGATCGTGCTGAAAGCTATATTTCACAAGGGCACCCCGTTTCACGGTGGCATGCCGTCGGGCCACGCCGCCGTGGCCTTTGCTGGCTGGACTGCAATTACTTACATCTCCGCATCTCTGGAGCACGGCATCCTGATATCGCTGCTCGGGCTTATGATGGCGGTACTAGTGGCCCAGAGCCGCGTCGAGTCCGGCATCCATTCCGTGAGCGAAGTGTTTTTCGGAGCCGTGCTGGGGATACTGGTGACCACGGTGCTGTTCCAGCTTTGGGGTTAGGGACAAAGAACCTATGATCATTGACGATTACCAGTTTGGTCAGATCACCATATCCGGCCAGCAATTCAGTAAGGATGTCATCATCCTGCCCGACCGCGTGATATCTCCATGGCGGCGGCAAAACGGCCATACACTGATTCCGGCTGACCTGGAGGAAATCATGGAAGCAGAACCGGAGGTCATTCTGGTGGGAACGGGGAAGTCTGGTCTGATGAAGGTGCCGCCGGAGACAATAGAGTATTTCGCGGGTAAGGGCATCGAAGTTTTTTCCTATCCCACCGCGGACGCGGTGAATCTTTATAACAACACTCCCAAGTGCCACATAGTAGTCGCGGCGCTTCACATCACCTGTTGACTATGACTTTGAACCAGGAACATCAGGATTTACTAGCGCGGGCCGAGGCGGCTGCCGCTGCGGCTTACGCCCCGGCTTCCGGCTTTCGCGTGGGTGCGGCGCTGCTGAGTGCTGACGGTCACATTTTTACCGGCTGCAATATCGAGAACGCTTCGCTGGGGATGTCCATCTGCGCCGAGCGCGTCGCAGTCTTCAAAGCGGTAAGCGAAGGTGCCGGAGACTTCACGCACATGGCGGTGGTCACGGCTGATGGCGATGACGCCCCGCCCTGCGGCGCCTGCCGGCAGGTGCTGAAGGAGCTGGCCCCGGGCATAGTGGTGACCTATCAAAGTGGTGGCCGGGTCGTCAGCGCCGCCATCGAGGATCTGCTGCCTGATCCCTTCAGAGGGACCGGCGCCAGTTGATTCACGGTGGCTTAGCCGTTAGGCGTCTGAGAAGCCTCGACACGCGCACGATGGAGGTTCTGGAGCGTATCGGCCGCGAGGCTCTGGGCGATTCCGCGCTCGATCACTGGATGCTTCCGGTGGTCGCTCGTTGCGGCATGTTATTTGTGGCTTCGCTGGGAAGGGAGACCGTCGGCGCCGCGGAGGTGCTGATCTGCATGGGGGAGGACGAACAGATGAGCGACACGGGTAATGACCTTTATCTGGAGGGGCTCTATATCAGCCCTGAGCATCAGGGCAAGGGCTACGGCGCCACGCTGCTCTTTGAGGTTGTTAGTAATTTAGCGAATGGGAAATTCCGCAGAATATTGGCAACGGTGGATCCGGAAAATGAAGCGGGGCGCCGGCTTTACCACCGGGTGGGCTTCCGGGAGATTGCCGAGCTTCCCGATCATTACGGAGCCGGACGGCACCGGCTGTCAATCGAGCTGGAGCTGGCGGGCTTGAGTGCGTCCGGGAATAAATAGGTGGGTGTCCCCGAATTCAGATCGGGCTTCGTTGCCATGGTGGGCCGTCCGAATGTGGGCAAGTCCACGCTGACGAACGCCATCGTGGGGGAGAAGGTCGCCATCGTCTCCAATGTGCCCCAGACCACCCGTCACCGGATCGCCGGTGTCGTGAATCTTGAGGGCTGCCAGCTGGTGCTTCTCGATCTGCCCGGCTTCCAGAAGCCTCGCGATCTGCTGACCGACCGCATGCAGACAGCGGTCGACAGCACTCTCAGCGAGGTCGATCTGATCCTGCTGATGCTGAGCGCTCCCGAGGGGATTGGTGGCGGAGACCGATTCGTCGCGGAAGCAGCCTTTGCTACCGGCACCCCGGTGTTCGCTGCGATCAACAAGATCGACCTGGTGAAACGCGAGGTGTTGCTGCCGATGATCGACGAACTCAGCGGGCTGGGACACTGTGAAGAGATATTCCCCATCAGTGCCCTGAATGGTGATGGCGTGTCAGAGCTGACGCGGGCGCTGGCGGAACGGATGCCGCCCGGCCCGATGTTCTTCCCGGAGGGTGATGTGAGCGACCAGCCCGAGCAGACGCTGGTGGCGGAGCTGATCCGGGAACAAGCTCTTAGGAAGACACGTGAGGAGGTTCCTCATTCCGTCGCCGTGAGCATTCTCAACATGGGCAAGCGGCCGAAACGGCAGATCGTGGACATCGAGGCGGTCATCATTGTCGAGCGCGAATCGCAGAAAGCAATTTTGATCGGCAAGGGCGGCCAGATGATCCGCGAGATCGGCTCCCGGGCCCGCCAGGAGATCGAGGGGCTGCTGGGCTCGCAGGTATTTCTCGAACTGAGCGTGAAAGTGCGGCGCAAGTGGCGCGACGACGACCGCGTACTTAAAGATCTGGGCCTCTAAAAGCCGGTCTGGCCCGCGGTTTTAGCCCTTGACGCCTGTGATAGTATAGAAATCCTGTAAAGGTTGACCAAAAACCCGGAGGTTCGCTTGGCCTTAAGGATCGAAGAACTGGCAAAGACGATCGATCACACGCTGCTCAAGCCGGATACCACCCGGCAGGACATCGAGCAGCTTTGTGAGGAAGCGGCCAAGTATCATTTCGCCTCCGTGAACATCTTCCCCTACTATGTGCCGCTGGCGGCGACGCTCCTCAAGAACCACGACGTCAAGGTGGGAACGGTGATCTCCTTCCCCTTCGGCGGCGACACCTCGCGCACGAAGGTGCGGGCCGCGGAGAACGCGGTGGGGATCGGCGCCGATGAGGTCGAGTTCGTAATGAACATCGGTGCCATGCTCTCGGGCAACTTCCGCTACGTGCGCGACGAGATCACCGCGGTGGTCAGGGCCGTGCGCATGAAGAGCGTCAACGTCGGCAAAGGCCTGGTGCTGGTCAAGGTGATCATGGAGACCTCCTACCTGGACAAGAAACTCAAGAAGCTGGCCTGCCGGATGATCGAGGACGGCGGCGCCGATTTCGTCAAGACGTCAACCGGTTATGGCCCTTATGGGGCGACAGTAGCCGATGTCGAGCTGCTGCGCGATGAACTTTCTGAGGAATTAGGCGTCAAGGCCGCGGGCGGCATCCGCACCGCTGAGGACGCCGAAACCATGATCAACGCCGGCGCCGCGCGTATCGGCACCAGCTCCGCGGTGGAGATCATGAACGAGTTTCAGGAGACCAAGGAATAATACATCCTCATGACTGAACCGGTTGCCATTTCTGAGCTTACCTTTGACGACCGGGGCCTGATCCCCGCCATTGTCCAGGATCACCAGACCGGCGAGGTCCTGATGATGGCCTTCATGAATGAAGAATCTCTCCAGCGCACTATTGATTCCGGACGCACCTGGTTCTGGAGCCGTTCCCGGCAGGAGTACTGGAACAAGGGCGCGACCAGCGGTCACTTCCAGTTTGTGAAAGCACTGCGCTACGACTGCGATCTCGATACCCTCCTGGTGCTGGTGGAACAGCGCGGCGCCGCGTGCCACACCGGCGAGCGCACCTGCTTTCACCGTTCCCTGGATGGATCCGAGCTGAAGCCCGCCGCCTTCGAGGCGCTGACATCCTTGTACTCACTCATTCGCGAGCGCCAGCGGCTGATGCCGCCGGGTTCCTATACGGCGAGCCTGTTTGAGAAGGGCACCGACACCATCCTCAAGAAGGTGGGGGAGGAGTCATCCGAGCTGATCGTGGCCGCCAAGGGCGGCGAGCGCGATGAGATCGTTTATGAAGCGGCCGACCTCTTCTATCATGTCGGGGTGCTGCTGGCCGCATCCGAAATCAGTCTGAGTGAAGTCTACGAGGAGCTGCAGAACCGATGGAAGTAGGAGGAGCGTCCGGGCCGGCCGGCCTCGAGATACGCCCCTCCCTCTCAGAGGTCCGCGCCCTGGCCGGCGACTACAATCTCATTCCGGTTTACCACAGTTTCATCTCCGATCTGGAGACGCCGGTTTCGGCATTCCTGAAACTGGGCGCGCGCACGAATTCATTCCTGCTGGAGAGCGCCGAACAGGGGGAGCGCATCGGGCGCTATTCCTTCCTGGGCTGCGACCCGCGGGCGATCATCACCTTTGAGGACGGGGAACTGAAGATCCGCGAGGGGCAGGATGAGACCATTCGCGACTGCGACGACCCCTTTGACGCTGTCTCTGACTATCTTTCGCGGTATCAGGCTCCGGAATTCGAGGAGCTGCCGCCGTTCATCGGCGGCGCCGTGGGCTTGTTCGGTTACGATCTGGTCCGCTGGGTCGAGGAGCTGCCGCCGCCGAAACCGGATGCCCTGGGGCTGCCGGACATGGCTTTCCTGGTGACCGATTCGACGGTGATCTTCGATCATCTCAAGCATACGATCGTACTGCTGGCCAATGTTTTCATCAGGCCCGGCGAAGATGTCGAAGCGGCGTATGAGGCGGCCTGCGAGCGAGTGAGGCATCTTCAGGAGCTGATCTCGGCGCCGTTGCCGCGTGCAGAGGCGCATCCGCGGCCAGCGCTCGCGGAGCCCACCTCGAATTTCAGCCGCGCCGACTTCGAGGCGGCAGTCGGCAAGGTCAAGGAATACATCATGGCCGGCGACAGCTTCCAGACGGTGCCTTCCCAGAGATTTCAGGTGGGTGTCGACGTCTCGCCGTTCGGCATCTACCGGGGCCTGCGCACAGTTAATCCTTCCCCATATATGTACTACATCGCATTTGAGGATTTCGCTCTGGTGGGTTCCTCGCCGGAGCCGCTGATCAAGGTCGACCGCGGCTGGGTGGAGACACGCCCGATCGCCGGCACGCGTCCGCGCGGCGCCACTCCAGATGAAGACAAACGCCTGGCGGAAGACCTGCTCGCCGACGAGAAGGAACGCGCCGAGCACATCATGCTGGTCGACCTGGGCCGCAACGACCTGGGGCGGGTCTGCGAACCCGGCACGGTCGAGGTGGTCGACCTGATGCGGATCGAATATTATTCTCACGTGATGCACATCGTCTCCGTAGTTGTGGGCAAGCTGAAAGCGGGCATGAAGGCGACCGACGCCCTCAAGGCGGCCTTCCCGGCGGGAACAGTGTCGGGCGCGCCCAAGATCCGCTCGATGGAGATCATTAACGAGCTGGAGCCGACCAAGCGCGGCCCTTATGCGGGCGCGATCGGTTACCTGAGCTATCAGTGCGGCGAGCTGGATACTTGCATCTGCATCCGCACCATCGTGGTCAAGGACGGCGTCGCCCACGTGCAGGCGGGCGGCGGCGTGGTCGCCGATTCGGTGCCAGCCAATGAATATGAAGAGACGCGCAACAAGGCGCGGGCCTTGTTCACCGCGATCGAGCTGGCCCAGGGCCAGGAGGAGTGGGACTAAATGGCGCGCGTACTGATCGTCGATAACTACGATTCTTTCACCTATAATCTGGTGCAGTTCCTGGGCGAGCTGGGGGCTGATATCGAGGTCTTCCGTAACGACCGCATCACCCTGGACGAGATCGCCGAGCGGGATCCCAGCCATATCGTCATCTCGCCGGGGCCGTGTACCCCGAACGAGGCCGGCATCTCAATGCAGGTCGTCGAGCGGTTCGGGGGCCAGATACCGCTGCTGGGTGTCTGTCTCGGTCACCAGTCGATCGGGCAGGTCTTCGGGGGAACGGTCGAGCGCGGCGAGGCGCCGGTGCACGGCAAGACATCAGAGATCTTTCACGACGGGCGCACGATCTTCGCGGGCATCGAGAACCCGTTTACCGCGACGAGGTATCATTCCCTGATCGTGGCCAGCCCCATACCCGATGTTTTAGAAATGAGCGCCTGGACGGAAGATAAAGTCGTCATGGGCGTGAGGCACCGCGAGCTGCCTGCGCTGGAAGGGGTGCAGTTCCATCCCGAGAGTATTTTGACGGCGCCGGGGAAGAAGATCTTGGGGAACTTTCTACATCTGACGATTTAGAAAGATGTAACCTAATGAGTTGCAAATACGTAACCGTAAGAGTTACAATCCTCTCGTGATAATTAGCTTCACCCATAAGGGCCTGGAAAGATTCTATCGCTCAGGGAACAGGTCTGGTATTCAGGTGAAGCACGCGCAAAGATTGCGGTTGATCCTCTCGAACCTTGATCAAGCTGAAGGTCCGATCGACATGGACATGCCGGGTTTGGTTCTGCATGAACTGAAGGGTAGACGTAAGAGCATCTGGGCGGTCAGAGTCAGCGGTAACTGGCGAGTCACTTTTCGATTTAATGGCCGTGATGCTGAGATAGTCGATTATGAGGATTACCATTAAAGAGGTGAGATTATGAGCATGCATAACCCGGCACATCCGGGAGAAATTCTTAAGGAGCTGGTGATCGATCCTTTAAGGCTTTCTATTACCGATGCCGCACAGCATCTGGGCGTCAGCCGAAAAACCCTTTCGAAGATTCTTAACGGACGCGGCGCCGTTACGCCCGAGATGGCTCTCAGACTCGAGATGACATTCGGGAAGCCGAGCGCTGCTCACTGGTTAAGGCTGCAGAATGCGTATGACTTATGGGAAGCGCGCCAGCATTCGGATGAGATCCGGGTTTTACCGGTCGATGAAAATGCGGCTTAGGATAGGACTGAATAATTATGCCTAACGAAATCCTCACATTCGCGATAGACCGCCTTGCCTCAGGCGGCGACCTCACTGTCGCCGAGGCGGAGTCCGTGCTGGAACAGATCATGTCCGGCAGCGTCGGCGAGGTGCAGACGGCGGCTTTTCTGGTGGCGCTGCGCACCAAGGGCGAGACGGTCGATGAGATCGTCGGCTTGGCCCGGACCATGCGCCGCTTTTCCACCCGTGTCGAGGTCAAGGGCGTCGAGCTGGTGGACACCTGCGGCACCGGCGGCGATAAATCGCTTAGTTTTAATATCTCGACAACCGCGGCTTTTGTGGTGGCCGGCGCGGAGGCCACGGTGGCCAAGCACGGCAACCGTAGCGCGACCAGCCAGTGCGGCAGCGCCGATGTACTGGAGGCGCTGGGTGCGGATCTGAACATCGGCGCCGACGATGTTTCCCGCTGCATCAAGGAAGCCAGCATCGGTTTCATGTTCGCGCCGCTGCATCATCAGGCGATGAAGCATGTGGTGCCGGTGCGCCAGCAGCTGGGCGTACGCACCATATTTAATTTTCTTGGTCCATTGACCAATCCCGCTGGCGCCGGTTATCAGGTGATCGGTGTATCCGACCACACCTATGTCGAGGTGATCGCCCGGGCGCTGAAGATGCTGGGCTGCCGGCGCGGGCTGGTGGTACACGGTTCCGACGGGCTGGATGAGATCACCGTCACCGGTCCCACTGAGGTGGCTGAGGTCGTCGCCGAGGAAGACGAGATCCGCACCTACACGATCCGGCCGGAAGATTTTGGCATGGAAGTAGCGGCGGGACCGGAGCTTTTACGGGGCGGCGATGCTGAGGCAAACGCCGCTATCCTGAAAAGCATTCTTGAGGGCGAGACCGGGGTACGGCGGGACGTCGTCTTGCTTAACGCCGGGGCCGCCATCTATGCGGTGGGCGTGGCCGGCAGCATCGCGGAAGGCGTTCAGCTGGCCACCCAGAGCATTGATTCCGGCGCCGCCCTGGGCAGGCTGGAGGCGTTTGTTACCGCCACTCATGGGTCCTGAGGCCGGCACCTAGTGTCTGATTTCCTCACCAGGATCCTCAAGACCACCCGCGAGGACCTGGACACCCGCATGAGCAAGGTAGCCGCCGCCGAGCTTAAGAAAATCGCTGCCCAGCGGCTACCGCACCGCAAAGGTATCTTCCGGCAGGCCATCGCCGGCCCCGGCATGTCCCTGATCGCCGAGGTTAAGCGGGCCTCGCCTTCCAAGGGCGATATCCGGCCGGATCTCACTGTCGCGGATGTGGTCAAGTCATACGAGGCCGGCGGCGCCAGCGCCATATCGGTCCTCACTGAGGAGCGCCATTTCAAGGGCAGCCTGGCCGATCTGGCCGAGGCGCGGCGGGCGACCGCCCTTCCCATCCTGCGAAAAGATTTCATCATCGATGAGTACCAGATCCTGGAAGCGGCGGCTGCGGGCGCTGACGCCATTTTGCTGATCGTGGCGGCACTGGCGCCCGAGCGGCTCACTGAGCTGATGGAGGCCGCGCAGACAGCGGGTTTGGACGCGCTTGTCGAGGTTCATACACGGCCTGAGCTGGAGATAACCCTGGCGGTGGGAGCTCCGCTGATCGGCATCAACAACCGCGACCTGGCCAGCTTCGAGGTCAGCCTAAAAAATTCGCTGGATATGATAGAATTCCTACCCGATGATCTGCTTGTCGTCAGCGAGAGCGGGATCGGGAGCCGGGAGGATGTCATCCGGCTGGGGGAGGCCGGGGTCGACGCGGTGCTCGTGGGTGAGATCCTGATGCGGAGTCCTGATCCTCAAGACAAGATCAGGGAGCTACTTTCCGGGTGAATCGGAAACCCCCACTGCTTAAGCCGCCGAGTCATTCAGCCGTTATACGGGAAGCTGTGCGCCGGGATCATCCCGGGTTCTACCTGAAGTCGCATAAAGGAAATGCTTCAAAACCCGTCGAATCTATTCTGCAGCCCTCAGGGGCGCGTGTTCGCCTGTCTTAAAAGTGCTTATGGCGGATTTTGATAACAACAACGTGAACGGTCCTAGCGAGCCGGGTGGCAACGCCATCCCGCACGATGATGGAGCGATGCCTCCTCCAGTGAATCCCCCTGAGAAGAAATCTTTTTTCGGCCGCGGGCCGAAGCCTCCCAGACAGCGCCAGGAAGAAGGGCGGCCGAAACACGCTGCTAAAAAAGAAAAGCCTCCCAAGGAGAAAAAGGTAAAACCGCCGCGGGAGAAAAAAGTCAAAGAGCCTGCGCCGCCACCGGCGCCGTCTGTGCCAGGCATGGCCCCGCCGCCACCGATGCCCGGGGCTCCCGCTGCCGCGGCGCCGGAGAAGAAGGGTCTGTTCCACCATAAACCTAAAGAACCGAAGCCGCCGCGGGAGAAGAAAGTCAAAGAGCCCAAGCTTCAGCGCGAGAAGAAGGTCAAGGAACCAAAGCCGCCGCGGGAGAAAAAACCGCACAAGCCACTATTTGGCAAGAAGAAGGTTGAAGCGGAAACTCCAGGGATGCCGGGTGCGATTGGTCCAGGCGCCATGCCACCGGGCGTGATGCCGCCTGCCGCGGCCATGCCAGGCGCGATGGGTGAAGCCCTCCCTGGTGCTCCTGGTGAGGACATCGGGGGAAAAGGACGGCGCGGCAAGAAGCCTCGCGAGAAGAAGGTCCGGGAACCCCGGCAGAAAAAACCCAGGCAGCCCCGTGAGAAAAAATCACGCGAGCCCAAAGCGCCGCGTGAGAAACAGCCGCGTGCGCCCAAGGCTAAAAAGTCCAGGGGAGGCCCGGGCAAATCCAGCCCGGTCGGCCTCGATCTGGGCCGGACTTCGATGACAGCTGTTCAGCTCAAATACCGGGTCGGCGGCGCCACCATGCTGGCCGCGGCCATCGACCGGCTGCCCGAAGGGTTGATCCAGGAAGGTGAAGTACGGGATGTCGACGCTCTGGCGTTCGCCATCAAGGATTTCTGGCGGGTACACAAACTCAAGGGACGCAAGGTCGCGCTGGGCCTGGCAAACCAGAAGATCGTGGTGCGCACACTGGAGTTCCCGCGTCTGGATGATGCAGAGCTGCGGTCGGCCATCGAATTTCAGGCCCAGGATTACATTCCCATTCCCATTGAGGAAGCCGTCTTTGACTTCCATGTAATGGGCAGCACCACTGATGAGAACGGCATCGAGAAACTCAAGGTGCTGGTCGTGGCCGCGCAGAAAGTAATGGTCATGGACTTCATCAATGCCGTGAAGAAGGCGAAGCTGGCGGTGGACAGCATCGATTTGCAGGCGTTTGCGATGCTGCGTTCACTGGCTCCGAAAAGCATGCTCGAACTGGGAGGTGGTGCGACCGCGGTCGCTGTGGCCAA
>Ga0172371_10000311_pt1 | contig 73340 bp, 72 predicted proteins | sample Lak12m_FD_114543 | JGI IMG/M metagenome (GOLD analysis project Ga0172371, IMG submission 114543) | Freshwater microbial communities from Kabuno Bay, South-Kivu, Congo - kab_022012_12m | ecosystem: Environmental > Aquatic > Freshwater > Lake | place: Democratic Republic of the Congo: South-Kivu...
CTTCTGCTGGATGTCGATCGCCGCCAGGTAATGAGCGGTCAGCTCCAGGTCCATTTCCGGAGGCAGTTTGTACCCCGGATGGTCCCAGTACATATTGGCGAACGGGCCCAGCTGGCCCGAATCAACCACCGCCTTGACCTGGTCCTGGACCGCCTTCAACACAGGATTGGTCGGGCTGGCCTTCAAAGTATTGGGCACGTTCACATAGTCGAACGCGTTGAGTTGGTAAAACCAGAGGATATGGTCATAGCCCAGCTGCGCCGCCTCAGTCATGTTGCGGATCAGGCGGGCGTTGTCAGTGACCTTATCCATCCCCATGGCGATCTCCACCGCCCGGACGGAGTTAAAGGCGTGGGGGTTGGGGCAGACACCGCAGATGCGCTGGGCGAACTGCCAGATACCCTTGGCGTCCCGGTCCTTCATGAAGACCTCAAAGCCACGGAAAAGCGTGGCGGTGTTCCAGGCGTCCTTGACGACGCCATTCTCCACCTCACAGGTGATGCGAAGATGGCCCTCGATCCTGGTGATCGGGTCGATTACGACTTTCGGCATCTAGGAGCCTCCTTGCTCGGGATCGAATTCATCTTCCTTGCCGGCAACCGGTCCGCCCTTACCCAGCCTGCCGGATGCAGCCTGGCCCATGAAATGAGCCCCGATGCCTATGGCGGCGGCGGCGCCCAGCCCGACACCAATCTGGGTAGGTGTGATATCGCCGGGCAGGCGGAATCCCGGTGCTTTATCGTAGAAGGGGCTGAACTTGTCCCAGAAATCCGGTTCGGCGCAACCGATGCACGGCCCGGCATGGACCGGCCAGCCGATCTCACCGTTCCACTTGTTGACTGGGCAGGGAGCATACGTGACCGGCCCCTTACACCCGACTTTGTAGAAGCACCAGCGGTTGCGGGAAGCCTCGTCGCCGAAATGCTCGACGAATTCACCAGCATCGAAGTGACCTCGCCGCTCACAGTTGTCATGTACGGTCTGACCGAACAGGAACAGCGGCCGGCCGACGGAATCGAGCTCCGGCAGCGTGCCGTGCACCATCACATAAGCCAGGATGGCGAGAGTGTCCTCCGCCTGGCCCGGGCAGCGCGGCGAGTTGATGACCTTGACTTCGGAGAGGCCGACAAACTTGCTGAGATAATCGCCGACTCCCATGGCGCCCGTCGGATTGGGTTTGGACGCCTGCACATTGCCGTAACAGGCACAGTTGCCGATAGCGATCGTCGCCTTGGCCTTCTTGTATGTGTCGAGGCAGATATCTGCGGCGGTCTTGCCGTGGATCGTGATCGCCTCTGGTGGGGTCGTGGCGATCGAGCCTTCGACGATATAGTAGAAATCTTCTCCCGAATCAACTGTATCGCGGAAACACTTTTCTGCCTCATCGCCCGCGGCCGCCATGACCGCTTCGTGGTAATCAAGGGAGATCTGTTGCAGGATGAGCTGAGCCGGTGTAGGTCTGCGGCTCTGCAACAGGTTGACAGAACAGCCGAGACATTCTTGGAACAGCGACCAGACGACCCGCGGCCGTTTGGCCAGCCCTTGCATCGCCTCAGCGACGCGCGGCGCGGCCATGGGACCGCTGAGGCCGATCACCGCCGCCAGAGCGCCGCAGCTCTTCAGAAAATCCCGGCGCGACAGCCCTGGAAAGAGGGACAACTCCTGGTTCTCTTGCATACCCTGCCTCCCACTTGGTTTTTACACGAGGTGCCCTTCAGGACAACTTTATTTCATACGCGAACAAAATAAACAAGTATTAATTTCCTTACCGACGCATCTTTCCCTCCAGGAAAGGGTCGATAAACCCGTCTGGCAAGAATTCGCAAACGAAGGTTGCTGGCGGGACAGCCGCCCGGGCTCGCCGGATTAACTGAAACTTGCTGTCCGCGGTCAGTGATATTGTTGTCCGGGGCGACAACAAGCCGTTGTGGAAGTAGAATACGTGGGAGGTTGTCATGGACAGGGCCGCTATCGAAGAAAAGCTCGCCGGGCTGGACGGAAAAGGCTACAAGGCGTATCGCGCCCTGGCCGGAACTTATCGATTCCCCCGTTTTACACTCTACATTGATCATGTGCAGGCGGATCCTTTTGCCCGGCCGTCCCGCCTGCGGGCGCGGGTTGGTCAAGACCTGGCAGGTTTCCCGACAGAGCTGACGAGCAGCCATGTCCGTCGGGTCGCTGCGGAAGATTTCATCGCCAGAGCTTTCAACCAGGCCGTCACCACTGTAGTAAAGGGGCATCGCGGCACAGGCAAATCCGGCTTCATCGGCATCGACAGTGGCGGCCAGGAGATCCTCGAGCGCACGGCAGCGGTGATCACGAGTGAGTACGCCGAACTCCGGTTCGCTGCCGGCCTGCCCGCTGACGGCAGACGCTGCGCCGGAAACGAGGCATCCGCCATGCTCCTGGACGAAGTTCCGCGTCTGATCGAAGCCGCTCTTTATTTCGCCGACCTTGATCGCTCAGCGCTGCGATTGCATGTCGATGCCGCGGACGACCAGGAGCATATGCGAAGCCATATGGGTGAAATGGGCCTGGTGGCGTTCATTGCCGACGGGTCCGTGCTGCCACGCGAAAGCGGCATCAGCGATCGCCCCCTTTCTGGAGATTCTCTGATCACCTTCGCGTCGCCTCCGGAGCTGAGCGTCAAGTTGGAGCTCCCCCATCAGGGCCGGGTTGCGGGCATGGGTATTCCGGAAGGCGTAACTCTGGTTGTTGGTGGCGGTTACCACGGCAAATCAACGTTGTTAAGGGCCCTGGAGCGCGGTGTGTATGCTCATATCCCCGGCGACGGACGGGAATTGGTGGCTACTCGCGGCGACGCCGTCAAGATCCGCTCCGAAGACGGCCGCCGCGTGGAAAAAGTGAATATCAGCCCCTTTATCGCCAACCTGCCGTTCGGAGTAGGAACCGACTCATTCAGCACCGAGAACGCCAGCGGCAGCACCTCGCAGGCCACCAATATCGTAGAGGCGCTGGAGGTCGGTTCCCGCCTGTTGCTGATCGATGAAGATACCTCCGCCACAAATTTCATGATCCGCGACGAGCTGATGCAACAGCTCATTCCCGCGGAGAAAGAACCGATCACACCACTGATCGATCAGGTGCGGAATCTCTATCTGGAGCATGGTGTTTCGACCATTCTCGTGATGGGCGGCTCAGGCGACTACTTCGAAACCGCCGATACAATCATCGCCATGGACGAATACCGACCCCGGGTAGTGACCGGGCAGGCTCGGGAGATCGCCGCGCGGTGGCGGGATCGCCGTCTGCAACAGGGCGCCGGTGGCTTTGGGCCGATCCAGAGACGGACACCGCTGGCGCCAGGCATAGACCCATTTCGCGGAGGGAGGGAAAAAATCGCCGCCAAAGGGCTAGGCACCGTGTTGTTTGGACGCTATGCCGTTGATCTGACGCAGGTGGAGCAGCTGGTAGACGAAAGCCAGACGCGCGCCATCGGTGCTTTAGTTGCCTACGCGCTCAAGCAGGGATTTATCGATGGTGAAGCTACCATCAGCGAGATGATCGACCGTGTCCTGGCTAATGTGGCAGGCGACGGTCTGGAGGCGGCCCTTGGGCTCCCTGGTCAGGATTATGCTTTGCCCCGCCGCTATGAGCTGGCAGCCATGCTCAACCGGTTGCGCAGCTTTCAGGTAAAACCTGATGTGGCAAGTTAAAGAAGAAGCGTCAGGGGTCGATAAAACCCAAAATCCGCCCGGAAATTTTTCGCATTCCCGCTGATATTTCCGGTAAAATACTTCTATATGATAACCGGGCCGTGCCTGTTCTTTCCGGATGACAGACTGAGCACCGCGGTCCACTTTTGTGAACTAGGGGTTGGTCATCGATGGAAAAACAGGAGTGGAGCTGGACGCTTGAGCAGAAGGAAGCCAGAAGCATTGAGATCCTTAAAGAGGCGCTGGAGAAGTACAAGGGCAAGATAGCCACCACATTCACGGGCGGCAAGGACTCGCTTACCGTGCTTCATCTATTGAAAAGAATCGGTGACGGCCAGGTGCCGATTCCCGTACTGAACCTCGATACGACGGTCAAATTCCAGCAGGTCAAGGATTTCCGGGACCGCATCGCCCAGGAGTGGGGCCTGGACCTGATCATCGCCACTAATACCGAGGGTCTCAAAACCATCAACATCGCCATCGATCATGAAAACTGCTGCAAAGTGATGAAAACCGATGCGATCAACATGGCTGTGGCAGACCATGGCTGGGAGGCCCTGATCACAGGTGTGCGCTGGGACGAACAGCCAGCGCGCATCAATGATGAGTATTTTTCTCAGGTTCCAGGGCACATGCGGATTCAGCCCATCCTGCATTTCCAGGAGCTGGATATCTGGGCCTACATAGACAAGTATGACCTGCCGTACTGCGAGTTGTATGACCAGGGTTACCGCAGCCTTGGCTGCGAGCCCTGTACCGTAAAAAGCGTCAAGCCAAGGGGCGAAGGGCCGGAGCGCGAGGGACGGGCCCAGGAGAAGGAAGAGATCATGGCCCAGTTGAGGGAACTGGGATACTTCTAGGCCTCCTGCCAGTGGTTTTTCCTGCTATGATACGAGGGCGGCCCTTAAGCCGCCCTCGTTCCTTTTTGACATATGTTTCTGATCAGCTCACCCACGTGGTGGGGATAGACTACACCGTGAAGCGCATTCCAAAATTCTTTCAGTACCTGATCATCGTCTGGACCGTGGTCTGTTTATCAGGCCTCGGCATCTTCCTGTTTGAGCTCTACGGCCCCCAGTTGACGCCACAGACCGCTTATCAGGGCACCGGGGTACTTACTACGCTGGGCTTTTTCCTGTTTCTGTGGGGCGTGCCGGTGGGAACACTGGCAACGATCGGGCGGCGCCAAAAGGAGCAGCCCTGAAAAACGTCCTCGAGGAACACCCCAAAACCGCTACTATCGGCGTGGTTCTGATTGCGGCGGCCGTAGTACTTTTGCTCTGGTTTCTCTCCACCCGGGCGTCGACCCTCCCTTCCAAGGAACCGATATTGGCTCACGGCAATGAGGGTCCGGTCGTCAGCTCCCCTGGCGGCCTTCCCGGCGATTCCGCCTCTGAGGCTAATTACACCAATGGGATTCAGCAGATAGATTTCACTTCCGTGCTTGCGGGAGAGCTCGATGCCACCCACAAACTGGAAAATGTCATTTACGTGGACATCAATTCAGATGGGACCGACGAAACCATAGCGGCGCTCAGGGGGGCCGACGCCAGTCAACCGCTCAGCTGGCGGCTGTATGGCATGAAAAGCGGACAGGTAGAGATCCTCTTCGAGCGCACCGATATCGCTCAGGGCGAGGTCAAAGTGGAAGGGCCAAGGATCATCGAGAACGAAGGCATGTATACGGAAAGCGACCAGCCCTGCTGCCCGTCGTCGCTCAAGCGCACATTCTACGTCTGGAAGGGTGACACCCTGGTAGTCTCGCGGGTAGAGTCAGCGCCACCGGGCGCCTAGGCCCCTAGTATTACTTCTGCCCCCGGATCAGCTTCAGCGTGGCCAGCCGGTCGCGCAGGATGCGCTCATGCTCCAGCTCCCACTTCACCAGCTGCTCAAAAAAAGTGCGCGTCTCGGGATCATCGGCCATGTCGGCGCCCATCTGGTACGTGCGGGCGGCCTCCTTTTCGTTCTCGATGGCTCCCTCGATGAGTTTGATCACGTCCAAGCTTCCTCCTATTCGTTGGCAATAGTAAGTATGACCATCGCCGCGAACGATAAAACCAGGCAGGCTATGGAAATCCACAGGCCTGGATTCCGATAAGAGCGGCTTTGCATCGTCTGGGCCAGGAAATGCGTGCCTACGGCTGCGCTGGCGGAAAAACCACCGACCACGATGAGACGCAGGACGGGAGCGATATGCTCAACCGGCTCTATTCCCACAACCGCTTCCCACGACTTGATCACGTAATAGAAGACCAGCACGAATTCCACGAAGCCCGCTGCCACCTGCAGGGCGAGCCGCTCTTTCTGTAAAACGAGGCTGCGCGATAGCAGCTGGCGCGTCTGATCCTGGATGGCGGCTTCCTCGCCCGCCCGTAGCAGTTCTACCTGGGTGCGCACCACCTCGATAGCGGCCTGGGCATTCTGGCGAGAGAATTCCAGGTTGCCGGCTTCCTCCCGCGCCGAACCTAGCTCAGTCCGGAAAGCGCTCAGGAAATGCGATCCAATCTCATCCATGCCAGCCACGCCGCCAGCTAGCCGGCCCAGCGCCTGGTCGAGCTTGCTGATGTCCTGCTCCAGACGTTCACCCGCCTGGCGCACCAGCAGCGAATCGGTGGCCAGCATGCCGAACATCCGCGACAGGGCGTCTATCCGCTGTTCCAGGCCGCTGGTGTCCGCTGCTTCCTGCCGGCCCGACACCACCTGCTGATGCAAAAGGGCGCCAACCTCCCGGTCGACTTCGGTGCGCTCCTTGATGATGGTATTGCGTTGTTCCTCGAAATAAGCGGCCGCCCGCGCCAGTTTCTTGATCAGCGAATCCAGTTGCGGGAAAAGTGTCTCGGTGACAGCTTCGGGGGTGTCCGCGGTCAGGGCGAAGTAGTCTCTTCGAAGCTGGCCGTGTCCTAGCAGGCCTAGTAGAGATGGATCCCTGCCGCCAGCCAGATCGGGGTCCAGCTCTGTTTCCAGTACCGTAGTGGCACCGGTGACCGCAACCGCGGCCTCAGTGAACTCCTGACTGGGGCCACCGGCAGCGATCAGCAGCGTGGTCTCGCCAAACACAGTGACGTTGCCGCTCTCCAACCGCTGGCGGTCTGCCTCAATCAGCGCCAGGGCGCCCGACCAGCGCTCAGCCAGCGTGCCCTGGCCAGCGCCATGATAGATGATCTGGATGGCGGCCAGATCAGCTAGCATTACCAGACAAAGATCGAGGTCGGCGCCGCGAACCCGATGCACCACGTGGCAGTACCCCGCCGGCCCCAGCTCGCTGTCCGTGAGGCCGAAGTCGTCCGGCGGGACTACCTGGCCCTGAGATGCTTCCGTCAGGGAGCTCCAGAGCCGGCCCATGTCTTCCTGATCTTCCTTAAGCAGATATATATAATGAACCGCGGTCAACCCGCCGGGAGTGTCCGGCATCAGGCCTCCATGATGAGTTGTGTTCTCGCATCGATTTTATCCGCACGGGGGAAGATAAGCCAGTTGCCATGAAAAGCCTAGCTGACATCGTCTGCCGGCGCCGGTGGTGGATCATCTCTGCCTGGTTGATCCTGCTGCTGGCAAGCGCCTTCTTCTCGCCGCGCCTAGGAAGCGTCACCCAGGGTGGCGGGTTCGACCTACCTGGCAGCGAGTCCTGGCGGGCGGCTGACATCCTGCAATCACAGTATGGCCGCGGCTACCGCCGGGTCATCCAGATCATCTTCGAGCACCCCGCATGGCGAGTGGAAGATCCACGTTTTCAGGAAGATGTTGAAGCGGTGTTGCGGGCGGCCGGGACGCTGCCGCATGCCGGCGGGGACATCACCTGGTATAAAAGCCACGTGGCCGAAATGGTCAGCCCTGACGGTCGCGCTACTTACGCCCTGATCAACTTCGACGTCCGTGAGAACGAGCTGCAACCGCTCATCCCCCCGATCCGCGATATCGTCGCCGCTAACAGCGGCGAGCTGGAAGCGCACGTCATCGGCGGACCGGCATTTGACTATGATCTGGAAAGGACCAGCGAACGGGATCTAATCAAGGCAGAGACCTACAGCTTGCCGGTCATCCTGGTCATCCTGGTATTTGTATTCGGTTCTCTGGGAGCCGCCGTCCTGCCGTTGCTGCTAGGGATCGCCAGCGTTTCGCTAACCATGGCGGCGCTGTATTTTCTCGGGCAAGTGGTGGCGCTCTCGGTTTTCGTCAGGAACATGGTGACCATGGTCGGCCTGGGTCTGGGCGTCGACTATTCGCTCTTTATCGTCAGCCGCTTTCGGGAGGAACTTGGCCCCCGCGGCGGTGTGCGCCCGGCGCTTGTGGCGACATTGTCTTCGGCCGGGCGGGCGGTAGTCTTCAGCGGGGCAGCGGTCATGGTCGGCTTGGCGATGTTGACCCTTTTCAGTTTTGTATTTATGAGCTCTTTGGGAGCCGGGGGCATGGTTGTGGCAGCGGTTTCCGTGATTGTCGCCATCACCCTGCTGCCGGGAATATTGTCAACTATCGGACGCCGAATCAACTTTTGGCGCGTCCTTCCCGAAAAATATCTGCAGCCAGGCGAGGGGCGGTTCTGGCACGCCTGGAGCCGGATGGTCATGCGCCGGCCGGTGCTTTTCCTGCTGGTTTCGATGGCGTTGCTCCTGGGGCTGGCCTGGCCCGCCCACCGCATGGCAGCCGGATCACCCGGGGTAGATGACCTCTCCCGCGAAAGCGACTCCCGCCGGGGAGTAGAGCAATTCACGGAGCGCTGGGGCGCCGGAGAAGTCTCGCCCATCTATGTAGTGTTTGATTCCGAATACGACTGGAGCGTGTGGGATCCTGAGTTCCGGGACGGATTGGGGCGCCTGCAAGCCTGGCTCGAAGCCGATCCCCGGGTGGCCCGAGTGGAATCGCTCGCCTCGCTGCCATTGCCCCGCGAAGTGCCGCGAGACCTCGGACTGCTGGCTGCCTATGCCAGGGATAATCCCGAGTTGGCGGCAGCCGCCGGCAGCCTGGTGAACATCGATGGCGGCAGCCGGTCCACGATGGTGCGCGTCGTCGGCGCGGGCGAACCCCGTTCGCAGGTGACCAGACAACTGGTGCGCGATCTGCGCGCCTACCTTCCCAGCGAAAGCAGCTTTACCAGCTTCAATATGATGGTGGGCGGAGGGCCGGCCGAGGCAATCGATTTTACCGATTTGCTGGTAAGTTCTTTCCCGTGGCTGATGGCAGCTGTTTTAACGATCACCTATCTAGTCCTGCTGTTTTTATTCCGGTCGATCCTGCTGCCACTCAAAGCGATCTTCATGAACCTGCTGTCAGTGGGAGCCGCTTTCGGACTCCTGGTGCTGATCTTCCAGGATGGCTGGGGCGCGGACGTGCTGGGATTTACGCCGGCGGGCGGCATTCTGCCGTTCGTCCCGGTCATCCTCTTCTCGGTGTTGTTCGGGCTTTCCATGGATTACGAGGTCTTTCTTCTTTCCCGCATCAAGGAAGACTACGATTTAACCGGAGATAACCAGCATGCAGTCTCAGCCGGCCTGGAGAGAACCGGACGCATCATCACTTCAGCCGCGCTTATCATGATCGCTGTCTTCGGCTCTTTCGCCCTGACCGAATCGATCGTCATCAAGGAGTTTGGGGTGGGGCTGGCTTCATCTATCTTTCTGGACGCCACTGTCGTGCGCATCATCCTGGTGCCGGCAACGATGAAACTGCTGGGACGCTGGAACTGGTGGCTGCCCGCCTGGCTCGATCGGATTCTCCCCCGGTTCAGCCTGGGTCACTAAGATCCGCACCTGCTTTTTGCCGATGATATGCTTGGAAGTACAGGTGGATTTCGTTTTGGCAGGTGCGGTCTCATGCGTATTCCTATCAAAGATGTGCTGATACATCAATTCGGCGATGTGCCCGGTCTGGCGCTGGAACCCCTGGCGCTGGCGGTAGCGAGCGCGTATCGCACCAATGCCAACCCCGGCCGCCACCTCGAGGTGCCTGGCACCAGTTTTGACCTGCAGCGGGCCCAGTATGCCACACAAGCTTTCCTTGAGGCGCTGGCCAACCTCAACCCGACGGAGCCGCCTGCGGGTAAGCCATTTTCGGTCCACCTGGGCATCACCGATAAAGATCTGTTCGTCCCTCGCCTGAATTTCGTCTTCGGGGAAGCCGATCCTGCCGCGGGTGTGGCGGTGATCTCGACTTTCAGATTACGGCCCGAGTTTTACGGGCAGGAACCAAACCTGGAGCGTCTGCAGGCGCGCGTGCTCAAGGAAGCCGTACACGAATTGGGGCATGTGTTCGGATTGGAGCATTGCGATAGCCGCTTCTGTATCATGCATTTTTCCAATACCATCGCGGACTCAGACTTGAAAGGTCCCGGTTTCTGCCGGGAATGCGAGATCCGTTTGGCGTGGCAGGGATTGGGCCACGAGAAGTAGGCCTTTGCTTTAGAAGTATCTCTCCAGCTCGCCGGCGACCTCGTCCACGGAAAATCCCCGGTTGACCAGAGGCTCCCCGCCAGCCAGCAGCGGCATGGTTTCTTCGTAGGGCGGTCGCTGGTTCTGATAGATGACTCCGGTGGGGATACGTTCGCCGAATTCCAGACCCAGGCGGAAAGCCGCTTCCCGGTCAGCGGGATCATGATCTTCACCGATGTGGTAGCAGCGCTCCTTGTACCAGCGGAAGGTATTTACCTTGTTGAACGTGATGCAAGGCTGCAGGATATCAACGAGCGCGAAGCCCGGATGCCTGACCGCCTGCATCATCAGATCCTTAAGCTGCGCACTGTCGCCGGTGAAACCGCGAGCCACGAAACCGGCATCCATGGCCACCGCCAGCGCGGCCGGATTGAGCCCTTCCGAAAGCGAGCCGAAAGGCTGGACCTTGGTCACCATGCCCTGATCGCTGGTGGGTGATGCCTGCCCCTTGGTGAGTCCATATACCTGATTATTGTGCACGAACAGCGTCACGCCGATATTACGGCGCATCGCGTGCAATAAATGATTGCCACCCTCGCCGTAACAGTCGCCGTCTCCAGCCACGGCGATCACCGGCAGCTGATGATTAGCCAGGCGGATGGCGGTGGCCACCGGCAGAGTGCGCCCGTGCAGCCCGTTGAAGGTGTTGCAGCGGGTATAATGCGGCAACTTGGCAGCTTGACCGATGCCCGACACCACTACCAGCTGATGCGGCTCCAGTCCCAGCTCCACCAGGGCTTCCTTGAATGTTTTCAGGAGCGGGAAGTTGCCGCACCCGGGGCACCAGGCCGGTTTTTGTCCTTCGTAATCACTGATTTCAGGCATCGAGCTCATCCTCCAGCTCTTCCAGCAGGAATGGCCGGCCGTCGTAACGATTGATATTCTGGTCGAAGACGATGCCGGCTTCCATGCGCAGCAGACGGGCGAACTGGGAACCGGCGTTGTTCTCCACGCAGATGGTGCGCCGGGCTGCGGACAGGGCCTGGATCCAGTCGAGCTTATCCGTGCCAGGCACCGGCCAGACTTCGCTGAAATGGAGCATGGCAAAGCCGCCGCCGGCTGGGCCACCGGCCGCTGCGCCCGCATCCACGTGGCGATCCCGGCCGGCGTTGAGCCGGTCCACCGCTTCCTTGACGATGCCGTAATTTGAACCCCAGCAGACGAGCAGCGTCTCTGCTTCGGGGGCGCCATGAAACAGCGGCGGCTCCATCTCGGCGCGGATCTGCGGCAACTTCTTGAGGAAGCGCTTCTCGACCATCCGGTTCCGCATCCCGGCGTCTTCGACTATATGGCCGTCCTCATCGTGCTCATCGCTGTCCGTGACCACCAGGTGCCGGGAGGCGCCCGGAACGCCCAACGGTGAAACCCCGTTATCAGTGATGGCGTGGCGTTGATAGCTGGCCAGCGCAGCGAGCGCATCGGCGCGGAGACGGTAGTCATGGTAGACGATCTTTGAGGTATCAAGCTCCGGCAGGGTCCATTCCGTATCTGCCAGGTACTGGTCCATGAGGATAAGCGCCGGTATCTGGTATTTCTCCGCCAGATCAAAAGCCTTATTGGTCAGGTAAACCGCCTGCTCCGGAGAGCCGGGCGCCATGATCACCCGGGGGAACTCGCCGTGGGCCGCGTGCCCCAGGAACATCAGGTCGCCCTGCTCCGTGCGAGTGGGGAAGCCCGTCGCCGGCGCCGGGCGCATGCCCACGAAGATGACCACGGGAGTCTCGGTCATGCCCGCCAGCGATAACCCCTCCACCATCAGGGCGAAGCCGCCCCCGGCAGTGCCGGTCATGGCGCGCACGCCGGCGTATGAAGCGCCGATGGCCATGTTGATCGCGGCGATCTCATCCTCGGCCTGTTCAACCAGAACGTTGTATTTCTTCCCGGCGGCCGCCATGAAATTAAGGACGCCGGTGGAGGGCGTCATGGGATACGCCGCGTAGAACTGGCAACCGCTCATCAGCGCCCCCAGGCCAGTGGCGGTGATCCCATCCAGGAGCATCTGCCGCTGGAAACCGTCAGCAGGCGAAACGCTGAAACGGCACCGCCCGCAGTTTTCCGCCGCGAAGGCGGCCCCGGCCCGGGCGGCAGCGATATTCTGATCGACTATCTCCTGGCCCTTGCGCAGAAAAGTCCTGGTGAGGAGGGCCTCAAGGGGTTCCGTGCCCAGGCCCAGCATGCCCATGACCGCGCCCACCGCGACGGTATTCTCCATCAGCCGGGCACCCGCCGCCTCTTCCGCTAGGCGCCGGAAGGGAATGTCAAAAAATATCTCTTCATCAAACGACTCCTTGATCGTGGCCGAGTCGTAGATGATGAAGCCGTCTCCGTTGAGAGCCTCGCGGTGAATCTCGATGGTGGTCAGGTCGAGGGCGATGAGGATGTCGACACCCCGCCGCGATGAGGTGATGGGCTGATCGGCGATGCGTACCTGATAATAATTGTGCCCGCCCCGGATGCGTGACATGTAGTCCTGGTGCGTGAACACCTGGTATCCCATGCCGGCAAACAGTTTCGCCGCCGCCGCGCCGATGGTCTGCAGCCCCTGCCCCGCCTGCCCGCCTATCCTGAGGGTGTAATCCATGGAAGGTTAATTACCCGGTCGTGCGGGAGTGAAAACAACGGCACCGGCGTTGACTTAGTCTGACTTGAATAGCTCGCTGTACTTAAACAGCGGCTCAAAGCGCACACCGGTCGCTTCGATGTTGGCAGCGCCGCCTTCTTCCCGGTCGACCAGCGCGTAGGCCACCACGGGCTTCAGACCCTCGGCGCGCGAGATCTCGATCGCCTTGATGATCGATCCGCCGCTGGTGACCACGTCATCGATCACCGCGACTTCGGCGCCCGTGGGCAGGGGGCCTTCGATCTGATGACCCGTGCCATGGCTTTTAGGCTCCTTGCGGGCGATGTAGCCACCCACAGGGTAGCCGAGCCGCCAGCCGGCATCGACCACAGCCGCTACCAGCGGGTCCGCCCCCAGGGTCAGGCCGCCAATGACATCGACGCCTGCGGCCCTCATCTGCGCCACGACCAGCTCCGCCACGAGCGGCAGGCCTTCGCGGTCGAGTGTGACCTGCTTACAATCGAAATAATGATCGCTCTCCTTGCCGGAGGTCAGCACAAAATGACCGGTAAGGTAAGCCTTTTCCACTAGCAACTCGCTGACTCGGTGACTGATGTTATCCAAATCGCTCATGGGGCCTCTGGTTATTTAAGGGAAAATATCCGGCTTTTGTCGTATAAGATTACGGCAAGCAGCGGATACATTATATGCTACCGGTACGCATTGGTAGCCAGACAACCGAGGGGAGACTTAAGTGAGCGCTGAAAGATCGGGACAGGACCGCGCCACGATCATGGCGGCGATCGAGATCATCTTCGGTATCATTATTTTTACCAGCGCCTGGTGGCTACCGGAAGGCAGCCGGCAGACAGGCCTCTATGTCTATGGATTTATCACGGTACTGCTGGGCGTTGTCACGGCGGTGTTGCTCACATCACGGCGGTAAAGGCTTCGCAGCGGGTTTGGGGGAAATACTTGCATTAAGTGCGATTTTCTCGCGAGTTGGCCACCGGTTCGGTTCTTGACACCTTTAAAAACCGCGTGGGATAATATCTCATACCCTCTGGGGTAAGGCCCCGTCCGCAATCCTTAATTGACTGAGGTGTTGCGGCATGAAACATTTATCCGAGTTGGTGATTACTTCGGCGGTTGAAAAGACAGATACAGAAAAGGTAATAAACCGGCTGCGCCGGGTGGAGGGGCAGGTTCGTGGCCTGCAACGCATGATTTCTGAAGACAAGCGCTGCGAGGACGTGCTCACGCAGCTCGCTGCTACCCGGGCGGCCCTCGACCGCGTCGGCGTCTTCCTGATCAGCAATCGCATGAAGGATTGCCTGAAACACAGCTCCGCGGAGATGGGCATGGGCGACGAAGCCGTAGAGGAAGCCTTCGAGGTCTTCATGAAGTACATCCAGCACGTCAAATAAGCACGCGCTTCCCCGCTCACGCGCCAATCTAGTAAACTCTTCATGACAAAGGTGCCGGCCCCGCCGCGCGGAATTTGATGATACTGCCCATCCCCGTCCAAGAAGCCTATTTAGAAAAATAGATGTCAAAGCGGCGTAAAAAGATCAGGCGCGGCAAACGGCGATCGCTGCTGCTGCTGGGGGCCATCTTCCTGGTCATCGCCCTGGCCTTTACTTTCCTGGTAGGGATACAGACGGTCATGGCCCTGATGAACGACCTCCCCAAACTGGACGAAGAGAATTTTCTCACTCTGGGCCAGACCTCCAAGATATATGCCGGTGACGGTTCACTGCTGGCCGAGATCTATAACACAGAAAACCGCACGGTGGTGCCACTGGCCACCATTCCCGCCTATCTGCAGCAGGCAACCATCGCTATCGAGGATGAGCGTTTCTACGAACACGGTGGCATCGACTACGAGGCCATCGGCCGCGCCGCCGTCACCGATATCAGCCGGGGCCGCCTGGCTCAGGGCGGAAGCACCATAACACAGCAACTTGTCAAAATACTGTACGCCTCGAGCGAGCGCTCTTTCACCCGTAAGCTGACGGAAGCGGTGCTGGCGGTGCAGCTCGAACGCACTCATAGCAAGGACGAGATCCTCGAGCGCTATCTGAACACTATCTATTACGGTGAGGGCGCTTATGGTGTGGAAGCGGCGGCGCAGACTTATTTTGGCAAGAGCGTGACACAGCTGGACATGTCGGAAGCGGCCGTGCTGGCTGGCTTGCCCAACTCGCCCTCGCTGTTCGATCCGCGCCTGAACATGGCGGCAGCGGTCGAGAGGAGGAACACCGTCCTGCAAAAAATGGCGGACCTGGGTTACCTGACGCAAGCGGAGGCGCATGGCGCCGCTTCGTTGCCGGTCAATCTCAAGACCGCCCAGACCACCGCCAATGAACCTTATTTCGTCGAGTATGTCAAAGAACAGATGATTGAGAAATATGGCGCCAAGAAAGTCTTTGAAGGCGGCCTGCGCATCTACACGACGATCGATCCCCGTCTGCAAGCCGCAGGCATGGAAGCCATCAAGGGCACGCTCAACGAAGAGGGCGATCCGGCTGCGGCGCTGGTCTCGATCGAACCCTCCACCGGATATATCCGGGCCATGGTCAGCAGTCAGGATTTCAAGCAGAACCAGTTCAATCTGGCGGTGCAGGCGCGCCGTCAGCCGGGTTCGACATTCAAACCATTCGTGTTAACCGCGGCCGTGGAAAAAGGGGTCGATCCCAAGCACACTTTCTATATGTCTAATGAGATTGATATTCCGATGCCGGACGCCGAACCGTGGCATGTCGCGACATATGATCACAAATATTACGGCGTGATAAATCTGGAGACGGCCATGATGCATTCGGACAATACAGTGTATGCGCAACTGATCATGGACGTCACTCCGGAGAAAGCCCGCGATGCCGCCCAGCGCCTGGGCGTCAAGAGCCCCATGGCGACAAACCCGTCAATCGCATTAGGCGGCCTCGGGCAGGGCGTGTCGCCACTGGAGATGTCCTCAGCCTATGCCACGCTGGCGGATAATGGACTCTATAATGAGCCAGCCGCCATCACCCGAGTAGAAATGCCGGATGGTACTGTCGATTATCAGGCGACTCCTGCGCCCAAGCGAGTCGTAGCTGATGGGGTGGCCTGGACGGTCACCCAGGTGCTCAAGGCCGATGTTTCCAGCCGGAACGCTTCAAAGGCGGTGATCGACTGGCCCGAGGCGGGCAAGAGCGGCTCCACGGAAAATCTCCAGGATGCCTGGTTCGTTGGCTATACGCCCGCCTTGTCGACCTCTGTATGGATCGGCTATCCGGATGAGCAGATACCGATGGACAATGTGCACGGCGGCCCGGTCATGGGCGGCGGTTTTCCCGCGATCATCTGGAAGGATTTCATGCTTGAGGCGCTGAAGGATACTCCCAAGACAGAATTCGCGGCGCCCGGGGAGAAGCCCCAGTTCAAGAACCTGGTGGCCAAATATGTGCTTTACGGCGGAGGAGATGCCCCGGTAACGGTCACGACTCCAACTACCCCGTCGCGAGTGCGGACAGTCCCCGGCACGCGCACTACATCCGGGCGCACGCGCTAAATCCGGGTGCACGCGCCAAACGGTCTGCCGGCGCCTTCTTTTGATTGATATTTTATAATTATTTTGATAGTATCAACGGAAGGTCCCGGCTGCTCTAGGGGGCGGCGGGCATCTACATCAAGCCGTCGCTAGCGCCCTTTTCCTGGGAGGACGTAGAGGATGGCAAGCTCGATAGCTAAACAGCCCTGGCGTTTGGGCGTAATCGTGTTTTTGCTGCTGGCATTCGTAGCCAGCCTGTTCGCTGTGCAAAGCTATTTCGGCGTCGGCCCCGCGGATGAGGCGGGCATGCGGATCTCAGCCGGCAGCCAGATCAGTTCCAGCCAGACGGCGCCGCTGCCGGGCCGCATTCCGCCCGGACCGTCTGTAACTGCCGGTGGGTCTGGCGCACCCGGCGATACCAGCCTGTTCGGGATCACAAACTCGTTTGCGACATATGTGGGAGTCGCCACACCAGTGGTCAATCCCACACCCACAACTGACATTCCCCCCGACATACCACCTGTAGATACCGCCGGTTCCCTGTCAGGAACAGTTTGGGAATCCATCGCCTCATGTGGCAGTGATTGCGGCCCGGAGGCAGACCGGCTCGGCGATATTACCGTCTATCTCGCCGATGCTGCTCGCAACCCAACCGGCAAGACCGCCGTTACCAGCCGTGACGGGCAATTTCTTTTTAGCGGTCTGGCGCCCGGCAAGTACAATCTCTTTTTTGCTGATCCCTCCGGAGCGTATATCTCCGAGTGGTATGTGCCCCAGACGATCATCGCCGGTGATACTTCGATCCAGGTAGAGGCGGAGAAGAACACCGAGGTCTCGATGTACCTGAAACCCACGGATACCGGTGAGGAACCGGGCGGAATTTCCGGCGTGGTCCGCAACAGTTCCGGCAAAGGTATCGCTGGCGTCACAGTCCTTGCCTACCAGGTCGACGAGGCGGCGGGGATACTGCTTGCTTTAAAGAACCTGGCAGTCACGGACATTGATGGCAAATATCACATCACCGGCCTTCCGCCCGAACCCCCGGCTGGCGGTCTGCCGACGGGAAAAGAGGCTGGTTATAAGATCTTTTTCTCACCGGATCCCGGGAGCGGCTACGCGCCGCAGTGGTACCTGGATCAACCGACTCATGTCACAGCCAAGCTCATCGGATTGCTGCCGGGAGAGGAGATCGACGGCATAGATGCCGTCCTTGATGGCGGCGGCACCATCTCAGGCCACGTTTACGGCGATGGCCGCCCGCTGGCCGGTGTCACAATCGATATCTTCGACGAAAGCGGTGTAATTGTCGCGGGTGGCCTGACGGGTCCGGCCGGCGAGTTCCTGAGCCGGCCTCTGGACGCTGGATCCTACAGAATCAGGGCCTCAGGCATGGAGGGGTTTGAGGATGAGTGGTACAACGATAAGCAGAGTTTTGCTACCGCGGATCCTGTTGCGGTCATATTCGGGGAAGATAGCAGCGGCCTGGAGATAACGCTGGCGGCGGCGACACTGCCGGTGGTCGCCGCGGTTCCAGCGGCCGAGGAACCTGCGGCCGACGACGATGTCACCGGAACATCGGCCGGGGAAGACGAGTATTCCGATACCGATGCCGCGCCGCTGACAGACCCTGCTGAAACAGGAAGCGGCGAATCAGGTGGAAGTGAGCTTACGTCCGATCCCGGAAATAACGCCGGAGTCGCCCAATACGAACAAAGTGAGATCGCTGCTGATCGGCGCGAGGAACAGATCGGCGCCGGGTAGGCCGGCATTGATGACGGCGGGCGCCTCTCTGCCGAGCGCCCCTGCCAAACCGGTAAGCGCCGCTAATGAGGAAGCCGCGTGAGCCGCGACTGTTTCACGATCGTATTTCCCTGTCCCCACCCAGGCCACGAGCAGGCCGTCTGGAGCCACCAGCGCCGCTGCCTCGACGCCCGCGATTTCTAGCCACGGCGCTAGCGCTGCCTCGAAGCCGCCATCATCGCCGCCGGAAGAGATCAATACGAATCCTCCAATGTATCAATCACCTGGCGCAGCTGCTCCTCCCCGGAAAACTCGATCTCGATCTTGCCCGCCTTGCCTGCCCAGCGGACCTTAACCGGTAGGCGGAAAGCTGAGTAAAGAGCGTCTGTGGCCTCATCCATCATCTCCTGCCCTACCGGAGAGGCGGCCCGTGCCCGCTTGCCGGCTGCTTCCGCTTCGCGGCGCGCCAGCTCCTCGGTTTGACGCACCGATAGGCCCTTGGCCATTACCCGGGTGGCAAGTTTCTTTTGCTTAAGACGGTCTGGCACCGACAATATGGCCCGGCCGTGGCCTTCGCTCAGGCGGCCCTGCTCGATCAGCGCCTGTACTTCATCGGGCAGCTCCAGCAGTCTCATCGTGTTCGAAACGGCGGCGCGGCTGCGCCCCAGCCGGGAGGCGATCTCCTCCTGAGTGCGGCCGAACTCCTCCTGCAGGTTGGCATAAGCGCGGGCGGCATCCATGGCGTTCAGATCCTCACGGTTGATGTTCTCAATGAGGGCCATCTCCAGCGACTCGGCTTCACCCGCCTCTCTGATGATCGCCGGCACCGTCTCCAGATTTGCCATGCGGGCGGCGCGCAGGCGGCGCTCGCCGGCGACAAGTTCATAACCGTCTCCTTTTTTGCGCACCACCACCGGCTGCATCAAACCGACGGCGCTGATGGACTCCGCCAGTTCGCGGATGCTGTCTTCCACAAACAGCGTACGCGGTTGTTGGGGGTTGGCGCATATTTGACTAATGGGTAATTCTTGGTACTTGCTGCTGGCGCTCGTGTCTTCCGGGGCTGCTGTGTCTGACTGCGCCGGCGCCGCTCCACTGGAGGAGGCTCCCCCGCCAATCAAAGCTGATAGACCACGTCCAAGACCTCTGGTGTCTTTACTACTCACGTTCCACCACCTCCGTGGCTAGATCGAAATAGGCATCGGACCCGGCACAGGTCGGGTCATAATGGGAAATGGGTTTACCAAAACTAGGCGCTTCGCTCAACCGGACATTGCGCGGGATCACCGTTCGGTAGGTCAGGTCAGGAAAGTGTCCCCGGACCTCACTCACCACCTGCGCCGCCAGGCGGGTGCGGGGGTCGTACATGGTCATCAGCAGGCCGGCGATCCGCAAGTGAGGATTCAGACCCGCGCGGATGGCCTCCACCGTGTTCATCAGCTGTCCCAGTCCTTCGAGAGCGTAATACTCGCACTGCACCGGGATAATCAGATTGTCAGCCGCAACGAGTGCGTTCACCGTTAGCAGGCATAGAGAAGGTGGGCAATCAATAAAGATGTAATCAAAGTTACCGGCGACTGGCTCGAGGGCCCGGTTCAATATGTGCTCGCGCTGCTCCAGCGCCGGGAGCTCGACCGCGGCCCCCGCCAGATCAGGCGTAGAGGGGATGATGAAGAGATTGGAAATATTGGTCTTGATTGTGGCCGCCGCCGCACTCACGGTCCCCGAAAAAAGGTCGTAAGTAGTCGCCAGGCCAGTTATTTCGGTGATGCCAAGCCCATGTGTAGCGTTTCCCTGGGGATCGATATCGATGAGAAGCACGGTGGCCCCGGCCTCAGCCAGGCAGACAGCCGTATTCACGCAGGTGGTGGTCTTACCCACACCGCCCTTCTGGTTGGCTACCGCATATATGTTTCCCAACCTGCTACCGCCTGAGACGAGGTATCTATCGGCTGGAATTCTAACACGCTGTCCGGATATAAAACCACAGGCCGGTGGAATTTAGCGGTTTATGAACATTTGAAGTGCCGATCCCTATGCGAGCGGGCGCTTACGGGGCACCCCTGGCCGCCGGGGATACTTTGCCGGGGTCGCCGTTTCTTTTTCCCACACCCATATATTCAGATTACGGGCCTCAGGATATGGATCTGCGGGGCTGATCCGCTGAAGTGAGCCTCCCAGCATCGCCGCTGCCTTTTTTGCGGCTGCGTCGTCTCCTTCCTCCCGGGCGCCCCGTTGTAGTAGCACGTGGCCGCCCACTTTTACCAGAGGCAATGTGTATTCCAGCACCTCGGACAAAGAACCGACCGCGCGCGCAACGGCTACGTCATACTGATCCCTGAGCGCGGTGCGGCCGGCATCTTCAGCTCTTTGGCAGATAACAAGGGCATTTGCCAGGCTTAATTCCTCAGCCATGGCGCTGATAAATGCAGCCTTCTTATTATTAGCCTCCAGCATGCAGACTTCGATCTGAGGGTTGGCAATCGCCAGCGGCAGGCCCGGGAAACCTGCTCCACTGCCGATATCGATCAGTGTGTGGGCTGCCTGCATCTCCGGCAGGTTCATCAGCCACAGGCTGTCGAGAAAATGAACATTGAGGATGCCTTTCGTGCTGGTCACCGCTGTTAGGCCACGATCTCCCTCCATTTCCAACCTGCTTAGCAGAGTGGATAGTAGTTCTATTTGAGGGATACTGAGGCCATACCGGTTAGCTATTTCCTCTTTCCACTCTTTCATCAGCGTCCTTTGAGATAAATGGAAAGGACAGAGATGTCAGCGGGTGAAACCCCGGCGATGCGCGAAGCCTGGCCGAGCGAGGCGGGCTGGATGCGCGAGAGTTTTTCTCTGGCCTCGATGGTGACACCCTCGAGGCTGGCGTAGGTGAAATCGGCCGGGATCTCGGTTTCTTCCAAGTTCCGGCGCCGCCGCACATCCTCAATCTGCCTGGCGATGTATCCCTCATACTTCGCTTCGATCTCGATCCGGGAACCGAAACTGGCGCGCAGCCTGTCGCCTTTATCGTCATTCAACTCGCCCGGGAATGAAACTTCTCCCGTAAAACCTTCTTTCGATGCCAGAATCCGGGAAATGTCCTTTATCGAGAGCTCGGGACGCTTCAGCAACTGAAGGGCGCTCTGCGGTTTTTGCAGCGGGCGGCTGTTTACGCCTTTTAGAATCGCGCTAACTGCCTCAGAAGGTTGAACTATGGTTTTAGCCAGCAAGGCGAGGGACTTGTCGATGTTGAAACGTATTTCCCGAATTTCTTGATTCAGCGAATCGGGCACGAGCTTCAATCTGTTGCCGATCGGGGAAAGGCGGTCATGGGCATTGTCGTGCCGCAGAATCAATCGGAACTCTGCCCTGGAGGTGAACATGCGGTACGGTTCATCCACGCCTTTAGTGACCAGATCGTCTATCAGAACCCCGATATAGGCCTCGTCCCGATGCAGGATCAGAGGCTTTTCACCCCGGACTTTCAGCGCCGCGTTGATTCCTGCAATCAGACCTTGAGCGGCAGCCTCCTCGTATCCGCTGGTGCCGTTGATCTGTCCAGCGAGAAACAGACCTTTGACAGCTTTGGTCTCCAGACTGAGCCCTAGCTGGCTGGGAATCACATAATCATACTCAACCGCGTAGCCCGGACGCATCAACCTGGCACCTCGGAGGCCTGGCGTGGCCTGGATAACCTTTTCCTGAACCCAAACCGGCAGACTGGTTGTGAGCCCCTGGAGATAGAGTTCGCGGGTATGTCGGCCTTCCGGCTCTACAAAGACGGGGTGGCGGTCTCTGTCGGGGAAGTTCATCACCTTGCGATCGATCGATGGACAGTAGCGCGGCCCCTTACCGCTCACAGAGCCGGTTTTAATGGGGGACAGGTGGAGATATTTTCGGACAACATCATGGGTCTCAGGGGTTGTATAGGTCAAGAAACATGGTATCTGCTGCCGATTATCGGGCGTGGAGCGCCACGAAAACAGCTCCGGATCAGGATCTCCAGGATCTGCCGTCATTTGCGCGGCGTCGATGGACCGGCCATCGATACGCGGTGGAGTGGCAGATTGGAATCTTCCCAGCTCCAAACCACAGGAAATGAGGCTTTGTGACAGTTCCGTCGCTGGCGGTTCGCCCATTCTGCCAGCGGGATATCTTAACTCACCGACAACAATTGTTCCCCGCAGAAAGGTTCCGCAGGCTAGGATTATGGCACTGGCAGCGATCCTGCTGCCATCCGTGAGACGGATGCCCGTGATCGTTTCACGTGAAACATCCAGTTCAGCGGCAGCGCCCTCAAGGACCCGCAGGTTGGGCTCAGCCGCAATGGCGCGCTTCATGCTGTCCTCATATAGCTTTTTGTCTGTTTGAGCCCTGAGCGCTCGGACCGCTGGTCCCTTGCCGGTATTCAGCATCTTCATCTGAATGAAAGATCTGTCGGTATTCCGGCCCTGTTCACCCCCGAGGGCGTCGATCTCTCTGGTCAGTTGGCCCTTACCGACGCCTCCCACCGCGGGATTGCAGGGCATCGAGGCTATTTTTTCGAGATTCAGTGTGATCATCAGTGTGCGGCAGCCCATGCGAGCTGCCGCAAGCGCCGCCTCACTGCCGGCATGTCCGCCGCCGACAACAATCACGTCAAATGAGATGTTACTTGCCGATGTTTTTTGTTCAGTCAAATTTTCTTGCTGGTCAGGCGCTCTTTGTTAATGGTCTGCTGACTGGCGCCGCTGAATATTAGACTACATATTATATTTGTAGTCTATACTGTACGGCCCTCCGCCCCGGCATGCTCCGGGCCTCTTTCCAGCCTCAACACCCCGGGCCATCGATGCGAATCGTGACCGGACGGCTTTCCTGACCGGCGATCGCGGCGCAGATCATTTCCTTATATTTAGTATTGTTAGTCAACTTCGGAAGCTGGTGCCCGGCAGCGCGCGCCGCGCCCAGACCCGCTACCAGACCGGTGACGGCGGCTTCCGTGAAGTTACAGGTGCCCGCGGCGCGACCGGCAAAAAAGATGCCGGGGTGAGCGGAGGCTTCCAGGGTGGGGTCCACCTGCTCCTCCGCTAGAGCCAGGTGCGTCACCGACCAGGAAGCCCGGTTCATCCAGGCCTGGTCCAGGGTGCCCCCGCGCTCCCTGATAGCCGCCAACTGCGAGTCCCGGCTGCCTCTTAACCAGATATTGCCGACCATTAATTCATTTAACTGATCGCCGTCAGCAATCAGCTCTGCGCCGCCGATGTCATGAACTGTCCCACCAGGCTCCGGTGCGCGGATCGATGCGGCGTCTATTCTGGGCGGAGTCTCAGAAAAAATCTTTGTCAGCCCGAATCCCAGATCGCCCAGCGCCACCGCCAGCGCCCGCGATGGAATCTCTCCCAGGCGGCCACCGGGCACCATCACACCGCCCTCATCAACGATGCCATCGAGGAACGTGCCCGTTGCCACGACTACTGCTTCAGTGGTAAACATCTCACCCAGCTTGGTCGCGATCTGCCAGCGGGCTGCAACTGTTTCATCTCCGGCATTCTCCCTTCCAGACGCAGGCAGTGCGCGCATGAGGTTCACCACCAAAGCCTGGCGCAGTTGTACATGCCCGGATGATTCCAGCGCTTCCTTATAGGCGAGTCCCAGGTTGCGCCGGTTGATCACGATGCGGCCGGGGCGGCTGGCTGTGGCCGGCGGTGGCGCCTTGATCCCGTCCTGCTCCAGCAGTCTTGGCAGCACGCCCCCCAGCTCGGCCAGCTCCTTCAGCATGCCGGTGCGCACATCCTGGCTGTTTTCGACCAGCAGAGGCGTGGCCGGATGAAAGCCCACGGAATCAAGGTTGATAGAAAGGCAAAGAGTGTTGGCTCCGGCCCGGCCAGCGGCCATGGCTGCCTCAGCGCCGGCAGGCCCCGCACCGATGACTACCACGTCAAATTTATTTACAGTGTCCATTGCCTTGAACAAGTTTCATCAAGGAACCTCCCCCTGGTTTCGACCCATGGTTTCATGACGGGAGGATTTCCTTGAGTTCGGGCAAACATTACTTGCCGATGCAAAACTCGTGAAAGATGACGTCCAGCAGGTCGTCCACGATTTCTTCACCAGTGATCTCACCCAGCGATCCGAGCGCGGCGCGCAGCTCCTCCGCAATCAGCTCTTCCCCCAAACCAACGCGCAAGCCCTGGCGGGCCAGACCCAGTGAGGCTGCGGTACGCTCGAGCAGCTGGCGATGCCGCTCGTGTGTGACGATCGGCCCCTCCAGTGATGGCAAGCCGCCGCCAAGCACAAATTCGGCAATCTTGCCTTTGAGTTCTTTGAGCCCCTGCCTCGTCAAAGCCGAGATGACCACCGGGTCCCCGGTGAGCAATCCGCGGTTGAACGCGGGCGGCCGGCCGCGGAACTTGTCACACTTGTTCAGCACATAGATTGTCTTCGCCGCCGGTAACGATGTCAGCAGGGCGCGGTCATGGTCATCCTCGCGGGCGCTGCCATCCAGGAGGCAGAGGACCAGGTCGGCCTCGCTGACTGCCCGCCGGCTGCGTTCCACACCGATCTTTTCCACCTTGTCGCCGGCCGGCCGCATGCCGGCCGTATCGATCAGACGCAGTGGGATGCCGCGCACATTGATGATCTCTTCGATCGTGTCCCGAGTAGTTCCCGGAATCTCCGTGACGATGGCGCGCTCGCGCATTAGCAAGGCATTCAACAGGCTGGATTTGCCCACGTTCGGCTTACCCACGATCGCCGTGCGCACGCCTTCGCTCAGCACCCTGCCCACGAATGCGGTCTCGATAAGATCGGTGATCTCGCCGGCGATCTCCTCCAGCCGTGCATCTGTCCCCGTACGGTCCAGGGAGTCGATGTCCTCATCCGAGAAATCGATGCCCGCCTCAACCGCCGCCAACACCTGGAGCAGCTCCAGGCGAAGCTTCTTCAGCTCACGGGAAAGCGAACCCTCCAGTTGCGACATCGCGACCTTGAGGCCGGCCTCAGTCCGGGCGGAGACAATCTGCGCCACGCTTTCCGCCTGCACCAGGTCGATTCGCCCGTTGAGAAAAGCCCGCTTGGTGAATTCTCCCGGCCTGGCCAGATCGGCTCCACCATCGAGGAACAGCGTCAGGACACGTTGCTGGGCGACGGGGCCACCATGGCAATTGACCTCAACGATATCTTCTCTGGTGTAGGTGCCCGGACCGCGCATGACACTCACCAGCACTTCGTCCACCAGCTCGTCCGTTTGCGGCTCCCGGATGTGCCCATACAATATCGAGTGGGAAGCCGCGGCCTCGAGCGCCTGGATCCCGGCTGGATGAAAGACGCGTCCGCAGATCGGCACGGCCTCGGGCCCGGTCATCCTGACGATGCCGATGGCGCCGGCCCCAAGCGGCGTGGAGATGGCCGCGATGGTTGGAAAATCCTGCATGCGGCGTATTATAGCAGCGACTGAGCCCGGACCAGCGGCTGGTTTTATTGTTTTGGATAGGCAGGCGGGCAGTAAAAGCGCTAGAATCTGGCATTGCCCGCGGGCGCCCGGCGGGGCCCCGTCTCACAAATACGTAATGCTGGATCGAATGACCGTGAACGAACCAGAAAAAAGTGAATTTCATTTCTCACCGCGGGCCAACCGCGCTTCCGAGATCAATTGGCTGCCCTGGGGTGAAGAGGCCTGGCGGCTCTCCGCAGACAGCGGCAAGCCGGTACTGCTGTCGATCTCGGCGGTATGGTGCCATTGGTGCCATGTGATGGACGAAACATCTTATTCCGACAGCCAGGTGATCTCGCTCGTCAATGAGAAATTCGTGGCCGTCAGAGTGGACAGCGATCGCCGCCCCGAAATCAACAGCCGCTACAACCAGGGGGGCTGGCCCTCGACTGTGTTCATGACGCACGAGGGGGAGATCATCGCCGGCACAACATATATCCCCGCCGATCAGCTTTGCCGCCTGTTGAATGATGTCTCCGACTTGTTCGCCAGCCACGAGGCTGAGATCGCCGGTGTCATCGAGCGCGCCCGCGAGATGCGGCTGAGCGAGCCGGCGTCCATATCCGGCCCCTGTGACTGGTCGATGGTGGACTATGTCACCGGCCTGGCCGAGCAGGGCTTTGACTCGGAAAACGGCGGCTTTGGCACCGAGCCCAAGTTCCCTTACGCCACAGCGCTGAGTCTGCTGTTAAAACGGCTGGCGGCCGACGCCCCCGGCAACATGGGCGAGATTGTCAGGCTGACTCTGGAAAAAATGGCGGCAGGCGGCATCTTCGACCAGGTGGCCGGTGGCTTCTTCCGCTATGCTACCGCCGCCGATTGGTCGGCCCCTCATTATGAAAAGCTGCTGGAAGATAACGCGGCCATGATGGAGGTATTCCTCGATGGCTACCGGCTGAGCGGCGAGGCAGATTACACCATGGTCGCCTACAAGATCCATAAATATCTAACTAGTACGCTGCTCGATCCGGGAACCGGCGCCTTCTTCGGCAGCCAGGATGCCGACGAGGAATATTACCGGCTGGCTGCGGCTGAAAGGGAGGCGCGTCCGGCGCCCATGGTGGACAAGACTATTTATAGCGGCGCCAACGCCCTCGCGGCTTCCGCTTTTTTAAGCGGTTTTCAGGTACTGGGCGACGCCCAGTTGCGCGAACAGGCGCTCACTGCCCTCGGCTTCATCTGGGAAAATCTTTGGGACGATGATCACGGGCCTTACCATTATTTTGACGAAAAGCCGCAAGCACCCGGCCTGCTGCTGGACGCTGCCCGACTGGCCGCGGCCTGCCTGGATGCTTATGAGAGCGGCGCCGGCGACGTCTGGCTGGATCGGTCCACAAAGGCCGCCTCCTGGATGCTTACGCATCTGGAAGATAAAGAAGCAGGCGGTTTCTTCGACTGTGCCCTGTTGCCGGCGTCCACCGGTTACCCTTCAGAGCAGGCCAAGCCGATCGTCGAAAACAGCGTGGCTGCTTCAGCGCTCATCCGCATCGGCCAGAACACCGGCCAGAAAAAGTTCACCGATGCCGCCCGGCGATCGCTGGAGAGTTATTCTGGTTCCTTTCAGGAATTCGGTCTGTTCGCGGCAGAATACGCCCAGGCCATCGCCCGCCTGCTCGATCCGCCGGTGAGGGTCACAGTCGTCGGCGCGCCCCAGGACGAGGTCACCTCGGAAATGATCCGCGCCGCCTGCCGGGCACGGATACCCTTCCGCTCCCTGGAAGTGATCGACCCGGATGTTTATGGAGAGGATCTGGCCGAGACCGGTTACGCATATGAAGGGTCTCCGGTGGCGTACGTCTGCATTGGCTCCAGCTGCCAACCGCCCGTAAAGGATCCGGTTGAGCTGCCTGGCCGCCTGGAAAATGGCTGGGCAGCAATCAGTCCCAGCTGGCACCCGGCCGGCTGACCGGGACAAACCGCGCGCGAACACCAGATGTGCACCGGCCCCGGATAGTCGGGTCAGTCCAGGATGCCAATAGCCTGCAAAGTCGAAAAAATAATTGACAAAAAAGACTAGCTATATATGATTTAACAACTTGATTATTAATTAACCTCGCCAGCATATTTAAAGGAAAAGGGCGGAGCAATTGCGCGGTCAGTCAGGGAGTGGTGCCTCAGGTAAGATGCAGGCAGCGGTATGGGCAAGGCGCCTTCTGCCCGTCATCGTCAGTCTGTTGATTGCCCTGCTTTATTATGAGCTCATCATCGGCGGGCAGGTGGCCGGGGAGGTAGGGGACGACCACCTCGAAGGCGAGCCGGTGACAGCGCCCGCAATCGATAATCCTCATAGCCAGCCCGTAGCCATGCGCGTGGTGGGATCGCTGCACGATCCGTCTATCTTTGCCGGCGCTGATGGGCTTGATGTGGCAGGAAAGTTCGCATACGTGGTTTCCGGGGTCAGCAACAGCCTGAGCATAGTGGATATCTCGAATCCGGCCGCGCCCACCCTCACCACGAATCTCACCGATGACCTGGGCAGGCTGAATCGCGCCTGGGGCATCAGCGTCTCCGGCAATTATGCTTATGTGGCTGCGGGAAACATGGGCGATGGCGACCGTCTGACCATTGTCGATGTATCAGATCCCGGCCACCCGATGATCACCGGCTCTGTACAGGACCATCAGCGGCGGGCGGGGCCTTGCATATCTTCATGGCCGGGCACTATGCATATGTGACAGCGCTGCAGGCAAACAGTCTTTCGATTGTTGATGTCGCCGACCCCGCCAACCCCCGCGTGGTCGGTTCGGTACGCGATGACAACCGTCTTTTTGCCGCAGATGGCGTGGTGGTTTCCGGCAATTTTGCCTTCACCACTTCCCATCAGCTGGAAGCCGGTACCGACAGGTCTTACCTGAGCGCCATCGATGTCTCCGATCCGGCACACCCGCATATCGCCGGCTCCCTCAATTCCTTTTTCCTCCGTGGAGCCGACCAGATGGACATCCTGGGCAACTACCTGTTCGTGACGGGCAACGCGGACCACACTTTCAGCGTTGTGGATATCGGCGAGCCGGCTGTGATGCGGATTCTCAGCACTATCGCGGACGACACCTTCATCGGTCAGAGCTCTTATGTGGATGTTGAAGGTAGTTACGCCTTGCTGACATCAGCCGATATGAACCGGCTCACCCTGGTGGACATCTCCAATCTCAACTTTCCGCGCATAGTCGGCTCCGCGCAGGACGACCTCGATCTCGAGAGCGCCCTTTACGTCAACGTCTCGGGAAATCATGCGTATGTCACCTCGCCGGCAGGCGCTCTGACGGTTGTTGAGATCGCCGGCAACTGAACTCGTGACGCAATGGCGTTATGGTGCGGCCCTTCGAGTCAAACACCAAGCTCGAGGAAGGTGCGCCATCAACTATAAGGTTTGACTGTAGGTTTACCCTTTGCCCGAAGAAACTGTGCAATTTGCACGATAAAGTTTTTTTTCACCCCTTTACGGTTGTTGCCAGGGTCGGTATGATAGCTGAACGAAGTTGCAGGATTGTCCCTTTCAACCACGAAATATGGTGTACTCGGGCTATTTGGGTCACTATATCTAGTTGAATGCAGGATTTGCTGTGAAGTGTCCCTTTTGCGGTTCCACGGAGATCAAAGTCGTGGACTCCCGAGATACGGAGTCGCAGGATGCGATCCGCCGCCGGCGCGAATGCCTGGTCTGTCAGCGGCGCTTCACGACTTACGAACGGGTAGAGGAATCACCGCTCACCGTCATCAAACGGGGCGGAGAGCGGGAGGTTTTTTCCCATTCCAAGCTTCTCCGCGGGCTGCTCAGGGCCTGCGAGAAACGGCCTTTGGGCACGGACACGCTAGAGCAGCTCGTGGATGGCATCGAGGCGGAACTCCGCAACGAGTTCAAGAACGAAGTGCCGGCAGCGGAGATCGGCGAGCGGGCTCTGGCCAGGTTGCGTGAACTTGACAAGGTTGCCTATGTGAGGTTCGCTTCCGTGTATCGCAAGTTTGAAGACGTGGAGGAGTTTCAAAGAGAACTTTCCGGTCTTTGAGTTATTCCAGAGTTGGGCGGGGGCCCTGGCAGTCACCGGTTGTGCGCCAGTCCGTCCGGGCGGCTGTTTAGAATCTGGAACTGGCCCGTATTCATGAAAGGGGAGAACAGGATGCTAGTCAATAAACCTCGCCCGGCCACAGGTAAGGGTTCCCGAGTCACGTCACTCAAGATGCAGCCGCAGCTTTCTCCGAATGCCCTGAAGGTCCTGGAGAAGCGATATCTTAAGAAAGATGAGGAAGGCAACCCCGTCGAAACTCCCGCGGAGATGTTCCGCCGGGTGGCGCGCACTATTGCCGCGGCGGACCGCCTTCACGACGCCGAGGCTGATGTAGACACGCGTGAAGAGGAGTTCTACCGGCTGATGGCCAGGCTGGAATTCCTCCCCAACTCCCCGACCCTGATGAATGCCGGCAGGGAGCTGGGCCAGCTTTCGGCCTGTTTCGTGCTTCCCGTAGGCGACTCCATGGAGAGCATCTTCGACGCGATCAAGCACACCGCCCTGATCCATAAGAGTGGCGGCGGCACTGGTTTTTCCTTTTCCCGGGTCAGGCCGGGCAACGATGTCGTGCTGTCGACCAAGGGCGTGTCGAGCGGTCCCATTTCTTTCATGACGGTGTTCGACGCGGCCACTGAGACGATCAAACAGGGAGGCACGCGCCGCGGCGCCAACATGGGCATCCTGCGCGTGGACCACCCGGACATTCTGGATTTCATCGTCTGCAAGCAGAGCAATGACCGGCTCAACAACTTTAATATCTCCGTGGCGCTCACCGAGGATTTCATGCAGGCTGTGGAGGACGATGCGGAGTACGATCTGGTGAACCCGCGTACCGGTGAGGTGGCTAAAAGCCTGGAAGCCCGGCGCGTCTTCGAAATGATCGTCAATCTGGCCTGGAAGAACGGCGACCCCGGCATCATCTTTCTGGACCGCATCAATCGGGACAACCCCACGCCTCATGTCGGCGAGATCGAAAGCACCAACCCCTGCGGCGAGCAGCCGCTGCTCCCTTACGAGTCCTGCAACCTGGGCTCAGTCAATCTTTCCCGGATGTATGACGGCGCCGGCGGCGTTGACTACGAGCGGCTCGGCCGCGTGGTGGACAGCGCCGTGCATTTCCTCGACAACGTCATCGATGTCAACAACTATCCGCTGCCCGAAATAGCGGAGATGACCCGTTCGAACCGTAAGATCGGTCTGGGTGTCATGGGGTTCGCCGACCTGCTCATCGAGATGGGCGTTCCCTATAACTCTGACGAAGCGGTGGAAGTCGCTGAAGAGATCATGTCCTACATTCAGGACCGTTCCACCAAGTACTCGACCAAGCTGGCGGAGGAGCGGGGGACGTTCCCCAACTTCGAGGGCAGCGTTTTTGACTCCGCGAACGGCATCAAGGTGCGCAACGCCACCACGACCACCATCGCTCCCACCGGCACGCTGAGTATTATCGCCAACTGCTCCAGTGGCATCGAGCCGCTGTTCGCGGTCTCTTATATCAGGAATGTGCTCGATAACACGGAGATGGTCGAGGTGCACCGCATCTTCGAGCAGATGGCTAGGGATGGCGGCTTCTACAGCGAGGAGCTGATGAAGGAAATCGCCAGCAAAGGCAGCATCGCCGACCTTCCGGAGGTGCCTGACGAAGTGAAGCCGCTGTTCGCTACGGCACACGATGTGCAGCCTGAGTGGCATGTCCGCATGCAATCGGCGTTTCAAAAGCATACAGACAACGCTGTTTCCAAGACTGTCAATTTCCCTCACGATGCTGAGATCAGCGACGTGGAACAGGTTTATATGCTCGCTTACCAGACCGGGTGCAAGGGCGTCACTATCTACCGGGATGGCAGCCGGGAAGCTCAGGTGCTCAATATCGGCGGCGTCAAGAAGGCGGCGGCAGCGCCGGAGATGGTTCCCGGCCAGGTCAAGCCGCGGCCGCGTCCGGAGGTCACCACGGGCAAGACGCACAAACTGAACACCGGTTGCGGCGCTTTATATGTGACCATCAATGAGGATGAATACGGTCTTTGTGAAGTATTTTCTTCGATGGGCCGCGCCGGCGGCTGTAAGGGTGCTCAATCTGAGGCGATCAGCCGGCTGGTGTCACTGGCGCTCAGATCCGGTGTTGATGTCGATGCCGTTCTCAAATCGGTGAAGGGTATCCGCTGTCCGCAGCCGGCCTTCGGCCACGGCGGTCAGGTCCGGTCCTGCCCGGATGCGCTGGCCAAGGCGGTCATGGCGCACCTCGAGCACGCACCACATCTTCGTGAGAGTGGCGCCAGTGTGCAGATGCCTTCTGAAATGGCCATGGCCTACTGTCCGGAGTGTCCGGATTGCGGCGGCATCGTCGAGTTCGGCGAAGGCTGTGTCTTCTGCCGTTCATGTGGGTTCTCCAAGTGCGGATAAGCAGCCGCTCTTTTTTCAGGTGCCTCTGTACACCTGACCTGAAGCGGTCTAATTAACCGGCGGCAGGAAGGCTCAGCCGCCCCAAGTAAATATAGCCATGACTGATGGGCGAAATTCCAGGCCCCGAAGGGGTGGATCGTCAGGACGGCGCGCTCAACGCCGTGCGTTTTCCCCTGCTGACATGCTAAAGCTGCGCCGGGGCAACCTGGACATCGAACGCGCCAACCGTAAGCTGAAAGTGCTGGCCCTGGTTTGCGCCAGCTTCTTTTTCCTCTGGTTGTTCCTCAAGGTATTTGCGCAGACTGACTTGTGGCCGCTGCTGGCCGCCCCCATCCTGCTTTCTGCCTGGTTTTTCTATGAGGTCGGCGTGCTGGTGACCCTGGGCATCACGGCGTTGTTGCTGATCCAGACCCAGTTAGGTCAATCTGGTTCGGTAATGGTCTCCGTCTTCACCTTTGGCGTTATCGGTTTGGCGATGGCCTGGGCGCTGAGGCGCCGGGCGAAGGCCCAAAGCCGGATGCTGCGGCTATCGCTGACTGACGCGCTCACCGGCCTTTATAATTACGGCTATCTGATGGATGCGCTGGACCGGGAGATGAACCGAGCTGAGCGATACGGCGGATCCCTCACACTCGTGATGCTCGACATCGATCATTTCAAATCTTTCAACGACCGGTTCGGCCATCAGGCGGGCAATGAGGCGCTCAAGGCAGTGGCCTCGGTGATCCGCCGGGAAAAGCGCCAATCGGATATCGCCGCCCGCTATGGCGGTGAGGAATTCGTCCTGCTCCTGCCTGGCGAAGAGGAAGCCGGAATCGAGACTGCCGGCAGACTGCGGGAGGCGATTTCCATGATCCAGGTGCCGATCGGCGGCGGTTCCACGACTAGTCTTACCGTCAGCGCCGGGGTGGCCAGTTATCCCCGTGGAGCCTCTACCAGAGAGGAATTAATCGAGCGCGTCGACCGGCTGCTGTACGTGTCCAAGCGTAGCGGCCGCAACCGAATATCGGTGGCGCCGGCGAAGAACCGGCTGGCGGTTTGATACCAACAGCAACGGGAGGGAGGCAACATGGATAACGTAGATGAGGGCCATCCGCGGCAACGCACCGAACCGGTCCGGGTGACCATCGAAACCAGCAGTTGCAGGATCATCGGTAACGTTCATCCACCCGCTGTCGCTTATCGCAGCCGGCTTTCTGACCTGCTCAATCAGAAGGGCGCGGTTTTTCTCAACATCACCGATGCGATAGTTTATTCTCCCCGGGATGCGGACGAACCAGCGTACTCGACACCCTATATCGCGGTGAACTTAAGCAGCATCGAGGTCGTCAGGCCGATGGAGGAGGGGTAGCTTCACGGTGGCTTAGGCCGGGGCGGGCTCCAGCAGCAGTACCGCCACCCATACCAGAAAGAACACTTCGGCCAAAGTCAAGGTAGCAGTCAGCCAGACGAACACTCTGGCCAGCGCCGTGCGTGTTTTGCCTGACTTCAGCCTCCACCTTTCCGCGCGGCCTACTATCAGATAGAGGATATGGATGAGTCCGAAAGCGAAACCGCCCCAAACGAATTGCCATTCCGGTCCAGCGTGGCGAAATAGCAGGTAATAATAAAGGATCTCCACGAGTAGCAGGACCATGTTCATGCGATACCCTGCCTCGACCATCTGATCGAACTGGGCTCCCGGCAGGGCTTCCTGAAGCAGCTGGCGCTCCTGGCCCAGCTCTCGCAGGGCGCGGGGCACCAGGCCCAGGGTCAGGCCGCACCCCGCCAGCATCAGCAGCGTATAGATGAACATAAATATGCGCACGAAAAAATCCTTAGTTCAGGTGGTCGCTCTCGTTTCCCTGACCGGCGGATTGCTCATCCGGCTCTTTCAGAAAGCGGCGATAAAGAAGATCGGCGTTTGCCAGCAGGAAGAAGATCGAAAGCAGCGGCAGCGCGGGCACCCCCTGGTCCAGAGTGACTCCCACTGCCATCGTTCCCACGAAAGAAGCTGTCATCGCCATCGCTGAAAGAAGCCGGCGGAGCCGGAATGTCAGGGTGCACCCGATGAACAGCGAGAAAAAGATGATATCGCTGATGCCTAATCGGGAGACCGCGTCGACGCCGAGAGTAGGCAGGCCGATGGTCAGGTGATCGACCCACTGGCTGCCGCTCTCCACCATCTTTTTTGTGGGGCCCAGAAACACGCTATAGAAATCGACTACGATGATCAGCACCGAGATGAGCAACACCTGGCCTACCGAAGTCAACATCAAGGAGATCCACAGGCCGGTGGCGGCGCCGAAGACGATCTTGCTGACACTTTCAAGCGAATCGAGGCCGGTGGCGATCGCCACGGCCGTCACGATCACCGCCCCGAGCGAGACCAGCAGGATGAGATGCCTCAGATTAATCAGAAAGGTGATGCTCGACGCCAGAGCGCAGGCGGCGATCAAGCCCAGGCCAAATGACAGGATGGCGCGGGTGTCGGACACCGGGCTGATGATGTCGAAAACGACCAGTACCGCCAGGGCTGCCGCGATGACCGTGGTCACCCCGATATAGACTGCCGCTGTCCGGACCTCGGTATCGAAGTCGAGCCCCGGGTGTTTCGGCTGGAATGCCTTGCCGGATTCCTGCCGGCGGCGCAGCCTGGAGGTCCTGGACTCGTCCGGCTCAATACGGTGGTAGCGATTCGTACCAGTCACCGAGGACTCTGAAGGCTTTCCAAAATGATGTTTTCTGGCGCTGATCATCAAGCGATGCGTCGATATCCGGGACCACCAGTGCTTCGGATGTGGGTGTGAACGGCTGAATCTCTCCCATCTTCGCCACCAATTCCTGAGCCAGCGGCATCTTGAGCGCATTGATCTGGGCCAGAGTCTCTTCCCCCATGACCACAATGAGCCGGGGTTGCACGATCAACAGTTCTCGCGCCAGGTATGCGGGACAGTTCGTGCGGGATTCCCCAGGTTCGACATTGGCGCATTTGAGCACATTGGTGCCATAAAGGATGAGGGAATCGATCGAGAGCTTCTGGCAGCCGCGCATGACCGCCTCGCCGGCGCGTCCGTAAAAAGCCACTCCCTCCGAAGCCTCACTGGGCTGCGCCTTGTATTTCACCAGGAAGATATCCGCCAGCGGATGTCCTGAACCGATTACGGGAACGACCTTGCCGTGAGCACATTTTTCGCAGTGGGTCAGCTCCCGGCAGAGCTCATTTATTTCCGAAATGGCACGGGTGAGATGCTTGTCGTAGATGTCTTCGGGCTTGGACAAAGGTTTCGTTTCCCTACCCCCTTGGCGGGCTATTAGTTATTAGCCGCCCTCGGAGGAATTCCTTTCAGGAGCCGGCGGTGAGGCGATCGAACCTGCCAACCACCTCGATGTGCGGGGTATGGGGGAACATGTCGACAGCCCCGGCGAGTACCAGCCGGTAGCCGCCCTGGTCCAGTTGCAGGGCATTGGCCGCCATGGTCGAGGCGTTGCAGGAGACATAAACGATGCGCTGGGGCTTAAGTTCCATGATCCGCTCGATCTCTTTTTTGCTGGCGCCAGCCCGCGGCGGGTCGAGGATGACAAGATCGGGACTCTCACCAGACGCCACCAGCTCCTTGAGCACGGCCCTGGCCTTGCCGGCAAGGAACCGGGTGTTTTCCACCCGGTTCAGGCGCGCATTCTCATGGGCCAGGGTCACGGCATCCACGGATATTTCCACACCGGTAACCCGGGAACAGCTGCCGGCCAGGAGCAGGGCGATGGAGCCCAGCCCCGAGTAGAGGTCGAAGGCTTCGTCGCCGGCCTGCAGACCGGCATACTCCAGCGCCCGGGCGTAGAGGCGCTCGGCCATGGACGTATTGGTCTGTAGAAAGGAGCTGGGAGAGATCTTCAGCGTCACCCCTGCGATCTGCTCGGTAATGTGGTCGGCGCCTGCCAGCACCTCAAACGGCAGCCCGGAGGCGACTGAAGCGGCGGCGGCGCTGGTGCTGCGCACCAGTGACGTGATTTGCGGGAAACGCTCCTGCATTCCCGACACAAATTCTTTCTGGTGGGGAAGATCTCCGGGCGCAGTCACCAGATTTACCATCACTTCACCGGTATGCACCCCTTCCCTGAGCACCAGGTGGCGCCACAGACCGGTACCGGAGCGCTGGTCCCAGGCCGGGACGCCGCTGGCGCGCACGTAATCGCGAATGTGATTCCGGATCTCGTTCGTCAACTGTGAGTGCAGCTGGCAGTCTGCGATATCCACCAGGTGGCGCCAGTCACCCGGCAGATGAAAGCCCAGCTGCACCGTACCGTCGTCCGCGGTGCCAAATGAGAATTCCACTTTGTTGCGATAACGCCAGACCGGATCCGCGGCCAGCGTGGTGTCGATCTCGAATCCTTCCAGGCCGCCGATGCGCGTCAGACAGTCGCGCATCTGCATCTCCTTGAACCTGAGTTGTTGCTCATAGGCAAGCGTCTGCCAGGTGCAGCCCCCGCACACCCCAAAATGGTCACAGGCCGGGGCTATCCTCCCGATGGAAGGCTTGATGAGCTCCACCGTGCGGGCCTCGGCATAGGCACGTTTGGCTTTGGTGACAATCGCCCTGACCTTATCGCCCGGCAGTGCTCCCTCGACAAAGATCACGAATCCATCGAGCCGGGCGACTCCGCGCCCACCGAAAGCCAGACTGGTGACATCGAGTTCCAATTCGGTTGCTTTTCGCAGTTCTTCCATGAATGACATAATTCTGGCATTTACAGGCAAAAAATGACAACTCGGTGAGAGGGAGAGATAAAATCAGTTGGACACGCTAAAACCGCCGTTCTCAGTGTTGGCGTTCTCGACGATCTGCGGATGAATGTAATATTCAGAAACCATGGATGAGATGGTCATCGGCCCGATCATGCTCCAGTCGGTTTCCAGGGCGGTCGCCCGGTCCACCACGACTCTTACAGCGACATCATTCCCCTTTATCCCCTGATCGCGACCGTACATCGCTATCGTCACGCTGGCAATCTCTGGATGGGAAAAGAGCTCCGCCATCGTCTTTGAAGTAAAGGCCGCCATGGTGCCCTCAACAGAACCGTCCCCGCAGGCGGGAGGCCGGTCCACCGCTATTTCGACTTTTCTTTCCATGCCTTCCCCTGAAAGGTCGGCACGCCGGATCAGATTTGCATCGCCCAGGCTGTCTGCCACCAGACCCCGAAGATAGTCCTGTGAGAGAGGCGCGGCCCCAGCCGAGGGGCTGACGGTCCTCGCCTTGACGGTCTTGCCCTCGACACCGCCGCATCCGGAACTGAGCAGCCCGGAGACCAGCACTGCCAGGCTCACCACAAATAGTAGCATCGCCCTATATGGAAATCGTGAAGTCATATCTTATTGAAGAGCGAATTCCGTGCCAAAGCTGATCATGCGGATGAATCGGTGTTTTCCATCTCTGCCAGCGTTTTTTGCTGACGGATGTTCCGTGGCTGTCCCTCCGGGTGAGTCAAATGCCGCATTTGATGTGGGGTTTCGCACTATTGTGAGGGCAGAAAAGACGTCAAAAGAGCTCTGCCTTTCCTTTAAATGAATGCTGCGTCCGCCTATCTCTCCAGAATTTTTACCAGATAAATCATGTTTTATATCTCCTTCGTGTTTTTTCTCCTGAAAATAACCGAGTTGGCACGGATCGTGCAGTCAAGAAAAGCGAAGGCGACTATTTTTCCCCTCAAGGTCTGGGTCAAAGAGTTCGCTTTTGCATGATCTAGGCTCCGGTCGGCCACCGGAGCCGAAAATAACCGGATAACCCACCCCAGTTTTGGGCCGGAAGAGATAGATACAGGCGGACTCTCTTCAAGCAAGGGGAAAGGGACCGGAACGTTGCGGCGCTGCCAGCGCGCAATCTGATGGCATTTCTTCCCTCCACTTTAGAGATCCCCGAAACTCATCCGTGTTTCAGGAGGTGGCAGATACCCTAGAAGACAGTGTCACGAACGTGGCTGGCTCTGTTTTCGACATAAAAACCCTTGCGCACATTTCAGAAATGCGAGCAATCAGGAGGAAGGAGAGACGATGAACGAACAAATGGATAAGACGAAGACCGTCCCCGAGATGGGTGCGGATGTTTCGGAGGGTTGCCCCGCCGCTTCCATGTCCCGCCGGAGATTCCTGCGGGTGGGAGCGCTGACCGTGGGCGCCGCCGGCGCTACAGTAGCGGCAACCGGTGGGCTGGGCCTGTTGACGGGTTCCCTCGCGGGCGCTCAGACCCCCCAACCAACCTGCGCTACCTTGCCAGGCACGGTCAAGCATCCGCGGGGGACCTGGGGCTACCCCAGCGGCGGTCTGGATCCCGCGGTCTGCGCCGAACGCGCATACCACAAGTTCTTCACGCTGCTGTGCACCGGCGCCGTAATGGACGGTGTCATCGGCACGCTGCAGGAAACACTGGGCTCCCCCTATACGAACATCGACGTCAACATGTTCAAGTTCGGCGGGGCTGGCGTTAACGGTTGGGGTACGATCTGCGGCACCGCGCTGGGCGCTGCGCTGACCACCAACATCATTGTCGGTGTTGATGGCACGGTCGACAAAGGTAGCGCCATGTCCAACGATCTTCTGGCGTACTATGCCGCCACGGCGATGCCGGTTTACGTGCCGGTCTCATCGGAGTACACGACGCGTGGCGGCGCCTGCCCCGCTTTTCAGCCCGGCGGCACATTCCCCGCGTCGGTAGCCAATTCGCCGCTCTGCCACGTATCGACAAACAAATGGATGACCGCGGCAAACGCTGCGCCTGTCCATCCGGGCTACACCATCGTCAGCGGCAGCATCGAGAGGAAGGAGCGGTGTGCGCGGTTAGCGGCAACGATGGCCTATAAGACGGTCGAACTGCTCAACGCGTACAAAACCGGCACCTATACGTCTGGTGCCTGGGGCGGTCCGGGTGTGGGAAATCCGGGCGGATCTCCTGCACAGAACAACTGCTCTGACTGTCATACAGCCTGACCATAAACCCAGAAATGACTTCGACATCTATCAGGAGGAGAAGGAAATGAGGTTAAAGAGCATACTGGGTCTGATCGTGGTGATGGCGGCTTTGACGCCCCTGGTTATTGTTTGGGGAGTGGGGGCCGTCGGCAACGCGGCGGTCGGCGAGTATTCATGTTACTGCTCGCAGCCGGAGCTGAGGCTGACCCAAGAAAGGGTGTACTGGAGCAGCATGGCTGACTACACCAGCCGAACGCTGTCGGTTGATTATGATGTGTCCAACGACTCCATCAACTACGCCAACGCGCACAACCTGCAGGTCCTCGAGACCATTGATTCCGCGGGTGTCTATTCCGTTGACCGCGGCCGCAACATTAATATGGTCTCGGCCGGCGAATGCGAGCTTCTGACACTGAAATATCATGTGCCCGCCGGGTTCGCCAGGTTCCACACCAGAGTCCACGCCACCACTAATGACCAATGTGGCAACTCATACGGATATGGGAGCTAGTCAGTAAGGGCTCGATGGCAATTCCTCGAACGGTGTTGAGATGGACACCGCCAGAGACCTGGATGAAAGGAGCCGATATGGCCAACCAGAATCACGGCCGCCGGGAATCCTATGCGAAGCCCGAGCTGGTCAGGTGTGGCAATCTGAAGGAAATAACCTTCGAGTGCCAGAACTGGCAATGTAGCGTCACCGTTCCGCCGCCGCCCGCGCCGTAGCCCGGGCCGACTGGCTGAAACAGAACAAGGTGCTGGGGCTCGCCTCGAGCCCCAGCACATCATGGAAAGAAACTAAAGGAGCCGTGGATATGCCATCGATCGGTTGGCAGGAATTAATCGTTGTGCTGGTTATTATTTTGGTGCTCGTCGGACCCAAACGGTTACCGGAGATGGGACGCTCGCTTGGCCGGGGCATCAGTGAATTCAAGAATTCGTCCCAGGCCGAGGCGCTGCCAGACCGCCAGGAGCAACCAGATCCATCGGTTGAGAAAGTGGAATCGGCGCGGTAATAAATGCATGATATTCATGCATCTTGCTGCACTTGGACGGCCTGATCCAGTTCTTTGACATGCCCTGACGGGTGCCATAGAATGTGATTTGTAGGAGAATGTCCTCAGTAAAATTATCGTTGACTTAAGGAGCTGACAATCGTGGGTTCATTAGGATGGCCCGAAATAATCGCGGTACTCATTATCGTGCTGGTGATCTTTGGACCCAAACGTCTTCCCGACATCGGCCGCTCCTTGGGACAGGGAATCAGGGAGTTCAAGAAATCGACCACCGAGCTGCAGGACCAGTTGACGAAGGATGACGCGGCTCCCAAGATCGAATCGACCGAAAAAACGGCTGAGACCGTTACAGCCTCTGAGTCCGTTCAGGCATCTGAGCCGGCCAAGGCTGCCGAGCCGAAAGAGGCTCCCGAGTCAAAGAGCAACGAAACCAAATCCGCCTGATTTTGCCCCCGCGGCCAGATTCTCTTTGCGGCTGTGACTGAACCTTCCCACGATTCCTTATTGACTGATGGACGGATGATGTCCATCATCGAGCATCTCGAGGAGCTCCGAAAGCGCATCATCATCTCCGCTATCGCCCTCGTGGTGGGCATGGCTGTCTGTTTTATCTTCAAAAGCTGGTTGTTGCAGTTCCTGATCACTCCCCTGGGCGACAAGAAGCTCATCACGCTCTCCCCCACAGAGTCCTTCATGACCGTATTCAAGGTAGCCGGTTACGGTGGCATGATCCTCGCTTCCCCGGTGATCATCTTCCAGATCTGGGCTTTCGTGGCCCCCGGGCTGCAGACCAAGGAAAAGCGCGTCATTGTCTTCTCGACCCTGTTTACCACGCTCCTGTTTCTAGCGGGCATCGCCTTTGCCTGGTATCTGGTGCTGCCCCGGGGCCTGGACTTCCTGCTGGGATACGAGGACGAGGTGTTTAACCAGCAGGTTCAGGCAGCAAGCTACTTTACGTTCGTCGCCTTTTTTCTGCTCGGCTTTGGTTTGATCTTCGAGTTGCCGGCGATGATCCTGAGTCTGGTACGGGTGGGAATCGTCGACACCAAGATGCTGAAGAAGAACCGCAAGTATGCGATCGTCATCGGCGCCGTCGTCAGCGCCGCCCTGACCCCGGGGCAGGACCTTTTCTCGATGTTGGCCATGGCTATTCCCTTCATCCTGCTGTTCGAGATAAGCTTGTTCCTGAGCCGCTTCATCAAGCGGCCGGAAAAGCCCAAGGCCGAGTCAGAAGTTCTCGATGAGACGGCTGGCCCCGAGGAGGAATAAGCCGAGCCCCATGTACAGTGAGACGACTATCGAGCTGAGCCCCAACAGGGGTGTCGCGACAGAAGCGGTTAACGGGACGGTCGATCTTTCCGTGGTCATTCCGGTTTTCAACGAGGAAGAGCGGATCATCAACACCATCTCACTACTCGCCCATTACCTGGGCAAACAGGATTGCGCCTATGAGGTCATCATCTCCGACGACGGCAGCCATGATGACAGCCCCATGCTGGTGGAGAGACGCTTTGCGGACCACGACGAGGTGCGGCTGATCCGCGAAGAGCGCAATCGGGGAAAGGGCGCCGCGGTGCGCCGGGGGGTGCTGGCCGCCAGGGGGGATGTGGTCGTCTTCACCGACGCCGACCTCGCCTATCCGGTGGAGTCGATCGGGTACTGCGTTGAGGCGCTGAAAGATTTTGATGTGGCAGTGGGCTCTCGGAACCTGCCCGGCTCGGAGATCGAGGTAGTGCCGCCACCGCTGCGCCGTCTGACGGGAGCAGCTTTCAAAACCGTCGTCCGTCACTTGTTTCTGCCGGGATTCACCGACACGCAGTGCGGCTTCAAAGGCTTTCGCGCCGACGTCGCCAGGAAGATCTTCTCCGGCAGCGTCGCCAATGGGTTTGCCTTCGATGTGGAGGTGCTGGCTCTCGCTCAGCTTTACGGCTACAGCATCACTGAGGTGCCGGTTCGTCTGCAGGTCGACTCCTCTGACTCCACCATCAACCTCACCACAGACCCCATCAAGATGTTCCTGGAATTGATGGGCATCAAGCGGCGGATTAAAAAGCTGGAAGCCGAGCTGCGCCAGGACGGTTGATGACCGTGGGCGCTAGCCGCTTGATCGCCCCCCTGCTTTTCCTTTTCGGTTGCTACCGCACCAGCTCTTTGAAGCCTGCCAGCCCGGTGTCATTCCTCACCCGGTAGCGCATGATTGCCAAAGCGGCGTCGCTGCTCTGGGTCTCGCCGGATTCCGTTGTCACCGCGAGGAGATATCCCGCCTGTTTCGTGTACTTGGTGACATCGACGTCGTAGCTGCCCGCCGGATAGCTGAGCCAATATACTGGATGTCCGATATGTGACACAATTGCGGCGGAAGCGTCGCCGAGTTCGTGCCTAAGCTCGGCGGCTGACAGCTGTGTCAGGTCAGGATGGCTGCAGGTGTGGGAGCCGATGTCCATTCCCCGGCGGTCCAGTTCCGTGACCTGATCCCAGGTCATGTACTCCCCGCTGGCGATCTGATCGGTGACCACGTAAAAAGTGGCGGTCAGTTTGTATTTCTCAAGGATGGGCGCGGCTACGCTGAAGTTGTCCTGATAACCGTCATCGAATGTGAGCATGACCGGCTGTGCCGGCAACGCCTCGCCATAGAACAGCGCCCGGAACAACTGTCTCTGTGTAACTGTGTGATACCCTGCCTGCGCCAGATAAGCCATCATCGCATCGAATTCGTCCGCGGATACCGTGAGGCCGGTGCGGATCTCGTCTGCTCCCGCCGGCGTGTCTCCCACATGATGGAACATGAGCGTCGGCAACTTGACCATCTGCGGCGCCGCCGGCAAGCGCGCCGGCATGGTCAGCGTCTGGAACGCCGGCGCTTCGGCGGGATTGCCGGCGGCGGGGGTATCCGGCGCGGTGCTGGTCTCGGCCAGCGCAACCTGCGCCTCGCCTCCATCCTGCTTTGCTTCAGTACTGGCGGAACCGAAGCCGCGGAGCAGGAACACAAATATGGCTGCTGTCAAAATCGCCAGGGCCAGCAAGGCCATCTGACGGTGGCGCGTCCGCTGCCTGCGGTACGTGCGCATCTGCGCCCGGCTGGGGCTGCGGCTCCGCCCGCTTCGCTTGCCGCCGTCGTCGCGATTCATGACCTGGCCTCTGGCATCAGGTCACCGGCGCCGGCGCGATTGGTTTGGGATTTCTCAGAATCGGGATGAGCATGTCCGCTGTCGGCTTGACTCCGAACGCCCCCTTTTCGCCGCCCAGCACGAAGACCAGCGAAACCTGGCCGATGCGGGTATCGATGTTGTCCACTGAAGAGACATCGACACTGAGAAACAGGGGGATCTCCGATCTGGGGGCATCTTCAGGTTCGCAACCAGCGGGCATCACTCCCAGTTCCTTCAGGTCCAGCAAGAAGTATTTTTCCAATTCAGAGTAGGCCGGACTCTGCTCATCGTCAGCCCGGGTCACCAACACCACCCATTCCACCGGAAGCTCATAATTCCCCGCCATCGAGTCGACCGCGATTCCCTGCAGCAACGGCAGAGCCTTGGCGCCGCCTCTGCCGATCTCCCTCGCCAGATCGGTGCCTAACAGCGCGGGTGTACTCTTCTCGTCGGCGCTGGCCCACTGGGGCTCGGTCTTCAGCTCTGCTTTCAGCTTCGCGGCCACAGCCACCGGATCCAGGCGGGCGTTGAGCACCGTGGTGCTCATCACCTGAGCTCCCGCGGCATGGATCGCCGACGAGATCTTGCGCTGCACATCATCACCCGCTTTGTTGGAAACCACCAGCGCCACCCGTTTGCCCTGCAGGTGGCCGCCTACAACGAAGGGAAACGAGTCGTCCTGGAACCTGAGATTGACCGCTTTGTCGCGCTCGAGCGCGCTGTTCTGCGCGCGGAGGCCGTCAACATCCTGCTGGATATCTTCGACCAGCCGGTCCTGCCCGGTGGACACGGCGCCATTATCTGAAAGGCTGATGCCCACCAGCACACCTAGCCCCAGGGCCAGAAATACCGCCGCCATCGAAAGGAGATGGTATCTCCAGGTCAACATCAGCCGAACACCAGCCTCAGCCTCAGCAGCAACAGCTCCGCCAGATTCCGCAGATTGGGGGATGTCGAGACGATGATCGCCATGGGGACGACGGCTGCGGTCGCCAGCACTCCCAGTTCCACAACCAGCCGCAAGCGGCTCGGATCGGCAAGGTTGCCAGTCTGGCGATTGGCCGTTGATTGCTTCAGGGTCCAGTTGAGCAGGCGGTTGCCAGCCAGCGGCAGCGCCTCCCGGCCCTTGAGCCATGCCAGCAGAAGCATCGGCGGTCCGAAGACGACCAGCACCCGTAGCGGTTTTTGGATGTCCATCGAAACAGGAGCGTGCCACCAGAAACTATCAAAAAACATGACGCTGAAGGAAAAGACCAGCGCCGCCGTGAGCATGTGCCGCCAGGGCCGTATCGCCACCAGCCCGAGCGCCATGGTCAGGTACCAGGGCTGGAACCAGAAGAGCGCCAGCGGCGTCAGGAAGGCCAGCCCCGCGGCTGCCGAGAGCAGGCCGTCCTTGTCCCGCACCCCTTTGATATGCCACAGCAGGTAAGCTGCGAGCAGTGCCCCCAGCGTCGCCTGCACCATGATATTAGACAGGGAGAGCTGAATATGGCTGGCGGCAGTATCCCGGATGAGCGCCGAGATCGTGAAGTTGGTTTTTTGCCCCACGGTCGCGAGATATTCGAAGGTCTCGCGGCCGGCCCACAGCGGCAGGTAACTCAAGACGATCACGGCGCTGGTCAGACAGGCCAGGCCAAAGCCGGCTTCCAGACGCCGCAGCAGTCCTTTTTGTTGCCTGATCACCAGAGCGATATAAACCAGCAAGATCGGCAAGGTGATGAACTTGACCAGGGTCGCCAGAGTCAGGCATAGCGCCCCCAGCATCAACCGTTTATCGAGATACAGCATGAATCCAGCCAGAACCAGTGTGAGCATCAGGATGTCGTTGTGGGCATTGGCCACCACGATCGTGAGGATGAAGGGGTTCCAGCTATAAAAGAGCAGCGCCCGGTTCTCCATCCCCGGATATAGCCTTTTGGTGATCCGCCAGATCAACCAGACATTGGCCATGTCGAGGCCGACAAAAAATCCCTTGAACAGGAAGAAATTGGCGGCGAAGCCGTCGCCGGCGATGCGGGCGAGCATTCCAGTGACATAAACGTGCAACGAACCGTAAACCGAACCGGTGCCCACCCAGCCGCCCAGCCCGAAGAACTGGTCATTCGGAAAATAGGTCGCCGGCACCAGCAACGGGTTCTCGCCATAGATCGCAAAGATGCGCCCATGACGGATGTAATCAAAGATATCCGTGGACAGCAGGAAGGGCGTCAGCAGCATCATCAGGTGGAACAGCGCGGAGAAGATGACGATAGCCCTGGTCAGCCGCAACCGGTCTTCGGAGCTGCTTGCTGGTGAGATGGCGCCCGTAGCCCGGAATGCCACCAGATACAGGGCGAAGATCAACAATACATTCAGACAGATGAACAGGTAAAGGACGTAATAGTCTTCGAGCTGGAAACCCGTCTGGGGCAGTGCCAGATAGGGCGGGAAGTTGGTCCTGTCCGTCGCCGGGATGAAAAACGGCAGGATCATGAACAGGACATAAGCCAGCGTGGTCACGCAGCCGATGCCGACGATCGCCGCTGCCGGCCTGGCGATGGCCGTTTCCCAGATCCCCCTCGCTTTCCTCAGAAGAATTTCCGGATATTTCATCGGTGATGTGGAGTCTGGTGTAATCGGCTTTGTGTGGAAAATTGGCAGGCAGGACAATCTTTATTGCCGCCATATTTTATAGAACGAGCAGCGAATGCTCAAGAAGGCCGGCTTTTCGCCCGGCCTGACCTGGACTATACTAACCTCGCCGCGGCCTGGCGCGCGTTATTGCCGGGCCAAGCCACGCTCCCCAAACCCGAGGAGGCAGCAAAGCATGACCGACCAAGCCACGCCGCTGGGCACCAGGCTTTACCGGGCCAACTGGGTGTTGCCCATTGTCGCCGACCCTATCGCCGACGGCGCTGTGGTGGTTGAGGGCAGTGTGATCAAGGCTGTGGGCCCCTATGCCCAGATCGCCGGCGCCAACCCCGGCGCCGAGGTGGTCGATTTTCATGATGCCGTACTGCTCCCAGGCTTCGTCAACTGCCATGCCCATCTGGAGTACGCCGCTTTCCGCGGCCTGCTGGATAATGACGAGTTTGGGCCCTGGATCCTCAATTTCATGGATTACAAAGCCAAGCTGGACGACGCCGATTACGCTGTCAGCGCCATGCTGGGCGCGGCGGAATGTTTGGGTTCGGGCATCACCACCGTTGCCGAATCGATGTACTCCGGCCAGAGTCTGCCCGCGATCAATCAGTCGGGACTCCGGGCGCGAGCGTACACCGAAGCCTTCGGCATCGACGATAACCAGCTCGCTGGGACGCTGGCACAGCTCGCCGCCAGGCTGGACGAACTGGAAGCGCGCGCTGGTGAACTCGTCGAGATCGGCATCTTTCCCCACGCCACGTACACGGTCAGCGCCAACCTCTACCGGGCGATCGCTGAACTGGCGCGGGAGCGGGGCATGATGATGGCCACCCATCTCGCGGAGAGCAAGGCAGAATCCACATACATCCGTTCGGGCACCGGCGTACTTGCCTTTGATCTGAGGGAAAAGGTCGGCTGGGACCGTTTCGACCGGCAGCCGTTCGGCGTCACTCCGGTTAAATACCTGCAGCAATGGCAGGTCTTCGGCCACGATTTCCTGGCGGTGCACTGCGTGCGCGTCAGCGATGCTGACATCGAGATCCTGGCCAAGCGCGACGTGGCCATCGCTCACTGCCCCAAGAGCAACGCTAAACTAGGCTGTGGCATTGCCCCCCTGCCGGCCTTCCTGGCCGCTGGTATCCGGGTGGGTTTCGGCACCGACAGCCCTGCATCCAGCAACATCATGGACATGTTCGGCGAGATGCGCACCGCCATCTTCCTGCACCGGGGCATCCAGGCCGATGCCAGCGCGCTGCGAGCCGATCAGTGCGTGCGCCTGGCTACTCTGGGCGGGGCCCGGGCGCTGGGGATGGACCATCTGATCGGCTCCCTGGAGCCGGGCAAACAGGCGGATATCATTGCCGTGGATACGGAGTTCAGCCACTTTACGCCGGTCTACGATCCTTATTCAGCTCTGGTCTTTGGAGCCAACCAGGAAGATGTATTTTTCGCCATGATCGCGGGCCGCACCCTCTATGATAAAAAAGTCCTGGTCACCATGGACGAGGAGGAAATCAACAGCCGCGCGACCGGGGTTAAGGAGAAACTGCGGGCCTGAGTTGGCATCTTGCCCGCAAATTGCTTATAATGCCTCAAGTATAACCACGGAAGACCCGGTTGTTCCCCCATCCTTTTCTTGAGATTTTGTGGACCAACTGTGTCTGCAACCTGCCGTTCCCGTTTCTAATAGCGCGCACTCGGCAAGGAAAAGGAGAATAATGTCGTTTGATGAACTGGGCCTTGGCCCACGGCTGCTCAAGGCCGTACAAAGCATGGGCTATGACGAGCCCACCCCCATCCAGAAGAAAGCCATTCCTGAAGTCCTGGCAGGCCGCGACGTAGTCGGCTGCGCCCAGACGGGCACCGGCAAGACCGCCGCTTTCGTGCTTCCCGTGCTTGACCGCATGGGTGAGGGACGCCACATCAAAGCGCTGGTGGTGACTCCCACCAGAGAGCTGGCAGCTCAGATAGTCGACGTGGCCCGCTCGTGCTCGCGCTTCACCAAGCACAGCGTCACCGCGGTTTACGGTGGTGTTGGTTACAAGCCTCAGGCGGACAAGCTGCGCCGGGGCGTGGATCTGCTGGTGGCGACACCCGGCCGGCTCCTCGACCTGCAACGCCAGGGCGATGTTGATCTGAGCAAAGTCCACACGCTGGTACTGGACGAAGCCGACCGCATGCTGGACATGGGTTTCTGGCCCGATGTCCGGCGCATCCTCAATCTTCTGCCCGATTCACGTCAGAGCCTGTTGTTCTCCGCGACCATGTCGCAGCAGGTGCTAGGCGTCATCGGATCCACTCTTAACAACCCCGTGCGCGTTGAGGTCAGCCCCAGCGCCACGCCGGTGGAAGCAATCGACCAGGTGATCTATCCCGTGGGCGCCTCCCAAAAGGGCGACCTGCTCGTGGAACTTCTGAACGAAAAGGATCTTCACCGCGTGCTGGTCTTTACCCGCACCAAGCATCGCGCCGACCGGGTCTGCCGCACGCTTTCCCGTAAGGGAATCAATGGCGCGGCGATCCACTCCAACCGTACCCAGGCCCAGCGCCAGAAAGCGCTCGACGGTTTCAAAAACGGCCGGTACCGGGTGCTGGTGGCGACTGACATCGTCGCCCGTGGCATAGACGTTGACAATATCTCCCACGTGATCAATTTCGACCTGCCCAACCGCGCCGAAGATTACGTCCACCGCATCGGGCGCACCGCGCGGGCTGGTAACGACGGCAGCGCCTTCAGCTTCCTGGCGGCCGAGGAGACCTCGGAACTCAGGGCGATCGAGGGCCTCATCGGTGTAGCGCTCCGCTGTGAAGACCTGGATGGCTTCGATTACGATTACCGGGTCATACCGAAAGCCGACCGCGAAGCAAAAAAGGTTAGAAAACTGGTTTACAACGGCGGCGCTTTATCCGGCAAGCGGCGAAAAAGCCGTCCGCGGCCGTCCCGCAGCCGCATCGCCGTCCGCTAGGGGCGCAGCCGGGGCAGACATACGCTATAATATGCCGGGCTGAAAAAGCCCGGCCTCAAGCTATGCTTCTCGACCGCAAAAAAATAAACCGTTTCACCCGCTGGTTCGCCATCATCATGGCGATTGTCTTTGCGCTGGGCACTGTGCTTCTCGGTGTCGGATCAAAGACGGGTAACATCTTTTCCGGATGCGCGGGCAAGAGTTCCACCATCAACGCCAACAGCTCCCTTGAGGATCGCGAGGCCTACTATAAGGACCTCATCCAGCAGAATCCGCAGGATACTGATGCGATGCTGGCCCTGGCCAATCTCTATTCGACCAGCGATGTCGCCCGGTACGCCGACGCCATCACCTATTACAATATGTACCTGGCGCTGACACCCAACAACCTCGACGCCTTGATGCTACTCGGCCGGTCTCAGCTCAGCGTGGGCGACAATGAGGGCGCCGTCAAGACGCTCACTCAGGTAACCACCTTGGCGCCAACTAACAGCTATGCGTTTTTGCAGCTCGGTCTGGCCGCCAAGGGCGCGGGTCAGAACCAGACGGCCATCCTGGCCTGGAGCAAGTGGCTGGAGATGAACCCCACGGACTCCAACGCCCAGGCCGTCAAGGATGAGATCGCCAACCTCGCCACAAAGCCAGCGGTTGAGCCTAAGACCACTACGGTTCCGGGCACCGAGGGCACGCAGGCTCCGGCAGAGACACCGGTGACGGTGCCGCTGCCCACTCCCTGAGCCTGTTACCGCCCGCGGATTAACCCATGGGCTCCGTTAATATATGCTCCACAGAGCCCTTCCCGTGCCGCCGGAAGCTGTTTCCAAATCGCATCTGGTAGTTTTCTGTGCTATAAACCTTCTTTATCCACGGTCGATAGAGGGAATGTTTTGCAGCTCATAATCACCGAAAAAGACACAGCAGCCAAAAAGATCGCTTCCATCCTGGCCGATGGCAAGGTAGAAGCCGGGTCCTACCAGCGCGTGCCCATATACAAATTTTCCCGCAGCGGCGAGGATTACGCCGTCGTCGGCCTCAAGGGTCACGTCCTGCAGCTGGAATATCCTGAAGAATATTCCGACTGGCGCAAGGTGGAGCCCCGGGCGCTGATCGACGCCCAGTTATTGAAGGCTCCCGCCGCCAAATCGGTCATCAACGCTCTTAAAAAGACCGCCAAGGATGCCCAGAGCGTCATCATCGCCACTGACTTTGACCGTGAGGGTGAGCTGATCGGCATGGAAGCGCTGGATCTGGTCGTGAAGGCTAATCCGGATCTGGCCGTCGGTGTCCGGCGCGCCCGCTACTCAGCCCTGATCAAGGATGAGATCGAAGAAGCATTTGGTAATACGGTCGAGCTGTCGGTGCCGCTGGCCAAAGCCGGCGAAGCCCGCCAGGACATTGACCTGATCTGGGGTGCTACGCTGACCCGCTTCATGTCACTGGCGACGTCACGCCTCGGCAACCAGTTCCTTTCGGTCGGCCGGGTGCAGAGCCCGACGCTGGCGCTGATCGTGGAAAGAGAGCTGGAGCGGCGGGCCTTTGTGCCGGTGCCCTACTGGCAGGTCTTTGCCGATGTCGGCTCGTCCGAGGGCGATTTCACCGTCCAGCACAAGACCGATCGGTTTCTCGAGGAGGCGGAAGCCGCCGCAGCGCTCAACAAGGCTAGCGCCGCCAGCACCGGTACCGTTTCCAGTATTAAATCCACAGAGAAGAAACTTGCACCACCCGCGCCTTTCAACACCACCGCTTATACCAAAGCGGCTACGGCACTCGGTTACTCCGCTGCCCGGGCTATCCGCCTGGCAGAAGACCTTTATCTGGGCGGCTTTATCAGCTACCCGCGCACGGACAACACCGTTTACCCAGCGACGCTGGACCTCAAAGAGATCCTGCAGGCGCTGACCCACAGCAGCGAACTCAAGCCCGCCGCGACTGAACTTCTGGGACGCAGCGAGCTCACCCCGACCCGGGGCAAGAAACAGACCACCGACCACCCGCCGATCTATCCGGTGGGCGTGCCCGGCGCCGGTGACAAGATGGACGATGCCCACTGGAAGATCTGGTTCCTGGTGGCCAGGCGTTTTCTCGCGACCCTGGGTGATGAAGCTATCTCCCAGAGCAACCGGGTGGATATCGCCATCGGCGACGAGCCGTTCGTCGTCAAAGGCTCGCGGATCGCTGTCGAAGGCTGGCTGGCCTGGTATCCCTATGCCCGTAGCAAGGACGTCGAGGTGCCCAAGCTGGATGAGGGCGACGAGGTTAAGGTGATCAAGGTTTACGACGAGCACAAGGAGACCCAGCCGCCGGGACGCTACGGCCAGGGCCGTTTGATTGAACTGATGGAGCAGAACGGGCTGGGCACCAAAGCTACCCGCCACTCCATCATCCAGAACCTTTACGATCGCGGCTACATCAAGAACACCCCGGTGGAGCCGACTGAGACCGGCATCTCCATGGTCAGGGCGCTCGACACCTACGCCAATCTGATCACCAGGCCGGAGATGACCGCTGAGCTGGAACGCGAGATGAGCGCTATCGCCGAGCAGGAGATGACCAAGGAAGAAGTGGTCAACCGCTCCCGCGAGCTGCTTCATGCCGCTTATACATCACTGGAAGAGAACAAGGAAGCGATGGCCAGCGAGATCGTCAAGGGCATCCAGGAAGACAAGAACGTCGGCCCCTGCCCCAATTGCGGCAAGCAGCTGCGCATCATCCGCTCCAAGAAGACCAAGAAGCGCTTCGTCGGCTGTGAAGGTTATAACGCCGAGGACGAGAACGGGTGTAAGACGACCTATCCGCTGCCCCAGATGGGCAGTGTCATCGCCATGGGCAAGGAGTGCCCCTCCTGCGGTTCCCCCAAAGTCAAGATCATCACCCGCGGCCGCAAGCCGTGGGAGCTCTGCCTCGACCCGGAATGCCCCACCAAGGAAGAGTACCGCCAGCGCCAGAAGAAAAAGCAGGCGGCGTCCTAGCCGTCCCGCCCGAGCCCCGATTTCGACAAAGCCATGGCAGGATCAAAGACTAAATTCACGGTTCGGCACCGGTTCAGCTTCGAGTCGGCGCATCAGTTGCCCGGTCATCCCACATGTGGTGCCGTACATGGTCACAGCTACCGGGGTGAGATCAAGGTAACCGCCGCGCGGCTCAGCGGCCAGGGATACGTTGTCGAGTTCGGCGCCCTTAAAGACATCGCCCGCCGCTACGACCATGCCCGGATCTTGACCCAGACCGCCGAGCAACTCGCCGAGGAGATCGGTCGGGCGGTTCTGACCCACATCCGCGAACAGTCAGACCGGGCCGAGGTCACCAAGGTACTGGTCGTGCTTTGGGAAACGCCGGACGGCTGTGCCGAATGGTCATGGCGTTCCGCTTAAAAGAAGTTTTTTACTCCATTCAGGGGGAAGGGCCTGCCATCGGCCACCCCGCCACTTTCTTACGCTTCTCCGGGTGCAATCTCGACTGCACATTCTGTGACACCTCCCACGAGCCCGGATCCGATTTTTCCCTCGAGGAAATCATCACCGCAGTGCAAAAGGGTCCGTCACGCGTGGTTTTAACTGGCGGCGAACCGCTGTTGACTGGTAACCGCCTGGTGGCCCTGGCGCAGGCGATCGTGGACGCCGGGCGGAGCGTTGACATCGAGACCAATGGCACTCTGGCGCCACCGCCCGGGCTCTGGCAGTCGGTCGATCACTTTGTGATATCGCCCAAGCTGGCGAATTCCGGGAACCCGCCGGCGCTCCGAAAGCTGGCTCCCGGGTTGCTTCCCGGCCCGCTTAAGTTCGTCGTCGACCGCGTTGATGATCTGGAAGAGGTGCGGGAAACCGCCGCGCGTCACCCGGACCGTGAAATCATTGTCATGCCCATGGGGACCGATCCGGAAGCGATGCTCAGAAAGATGAAGGAGCTGCGGGAACCGGTGGAGACTTGCGGATGGCGGCTGCTCCCCCGGCTGCAGGTGTTGCTTGGTATCAGATAGAGACCGGCCGGTGGCGCCCTGCCAGCTGGTCATCCGTGGCTAGATTTCTTTATCTCCCACCACGATCGCGGTCTCGATGCCGCCTCTGATCCCGACGGTCAGCTCCAATCGGCAGGCCAGCGGCTTCACGGCTTCACAGAACTCAGAATAGATCTTCGCCGCCAGGTGCTCGTGGGAGATAGGCAGATCGGCAAATCCATAATAATAAATCTTCAGGGATTTGAGCTCGGGCAGCAGATCCCCGGGCACCATCGTCAGCTTGATCCGGTAGAAATCTGGATATCCCGTCATGGGACAGCGGGCGATCAGCTCTGCAGACTCGTAACTGACTGTCTGCGCCACCCGGCCCGCATATGGGATAGTAGTGAGGGGATGCTCGTTCACGAATTCCATCGCCACGGTGATCCGCTCCTTTATCTGATCCGGACTCATCTCCTCGATCCGCGGCTGGTAATCCCATTCACCGTTCATTGATGCTCCTGATTCCGGCGCTGCTGCCGCCATTGCTAATGTGGCCGAGAGCTTCCTCTCTCTCGACGCAGGTACCGCACTTGCCGCAAGGCTCCGAACCACCCCGGTAGCAGCTCCAGGTTTCGTTCTCGTAATCGATACCCAGCCCGCGGCCCAGCTCGGCGATTCTTGCCTTGGTCCACGTCAGGAATGGCGCGTGCACGGCGACCTGTTCGTAATTACCAGCCCTCAGGGCTCGTTCGAAGAGGTCAATGAACTCCGGGCGGCAGTCCGGATAAATGGCATGGTCGCCGGTGTGCACCGCTACTGCCAGGCGGTCATATCTCCGGGAAACAGCATATCCGCCGGCGATCGCCATCATGATCATGTTACGGTTGGGCACCACGGTCAATCTCATGGATTGATCCTGGTAGTGGCCTTCCGGCACTTCGATTTCCTCACTGGTAAGGGCGTTGCCTTCCAGGAGTCCGCTGACGTTACTGATGTCCACGATTTCATGGCTTACCGCCAGCTTCTGACAGGTCCGGGCCGCGTAATCGAGCTCTTTGCGGTGCTTTTGGCCGTAGTCGAACGAGACTGCCAGCACCCGGTCTCCGTCCCTCACCACTTGATGCAGGAGGGTAGTCGAGTCCATGCCGCCGGAAAATACGCAAACTGTTTTAAAGGCCATCGGAAGTCACCATCTTTTTCCTATCCATGCAGGGATTTAAGCGATGACTCATATTGTAGCGAAGAAACGTTCGCGAAACTCTGATATCTTTTAAAAATGTTCTTTGTGACCTTTGAAGGGATCGACCAGAGCGGCAAATCCACCCAGCTGGAGCTGCTGGCCGCTGACATCAGGCGGGCCGGCCTGGAGGTGCTCACTGTGCGCGAACCGGGCGGCACGCCGCTGGGCGACGCTGTGCGCGAGATGCTCCTGGGCCCCGAACATACTGGCATGGACCCCTGGGCCGAGGCGCTGCTATACGCCGCGGCGCGGGCGCAACTGGTGAAGGACGTCATCCGGCCCGCATTGGGACGAGGAACGATCGTCCTTTCCGACCGCTACATCGATTCTTCGCTTGTCTATCAGGGGATCGCGCGCGGGCTGGGTAAGGAGCGCATCCTGGACCTGAACCAGGGGGCCACGGGCGGGCTGATGCCTGACCTGACCCTGGTTCTGCATCTGGATGTGGGCACCTCCCGGGAACGCCTCGCGGCCCGCGGTACTGCGGAAGACCGCATCGAGGGCGAGCCGTTGGACTTCCATCACCAGGTCGAGGACGGATACCGCCAGCTGGAGCAGATGTATCCCGCCCGCGTGGTCGGCATCGATGGCGGAGGCGCCGTAGAAGCGGTCCACGAAAGCATCAAACAGGTGTGCCGCGACCGCCTGGGGTTCGAGATTTAAGCCGGCGATCGGCTGCCCATGCCTGCTGACCTTCCTGTTTTTAAAGACCTCCTCGGCCAGGAACACGCGTCCCGGTTTTTAAGCGCCGTGGCAGGACGCCGCGAGGCCAGCCACGCCTACCTGTTCCTGGGGCCCAGGGGCGCCGGCAAGGCTACGGCCTCCCTGGCGTTCGCGGCGGCGCTGCTTTGCGAAGACAATGGCTGTGGAAGTTGCGGCGTCTGTGAAAAGATCTCCCGCGGCGCTCACCCGGACATCGAATTCATCTCGCCTACGGGCAGCTTCATCACCGTCGACCAGGTCCGGGATATCAGCCGCCGCCTCTATCTGCGGCCCCACGAGGGCCGGGCACGGGTGTTCATCATCACCGACGCGGAAGCGTTCAATGCGGAAGGCGCCAATGCCTTTCTGAAGTCGCTGGAAGAACCTCCCGCTTATGTTTATTTCATCCTGCTGGCCACCCGCGAGGAACGCGTGCTGCCGACACTGGTCTCCCGCTGTCAGCCAGTGCGATTCGGCCCGGTGCCGGTGGAGCTGATCGAGGCCCGGCTCCTTGACCGCGGCCTGGCCCGGCCAGCGGAGGCCAAAGCTTACGCCCATCTGGCGGCGGGCGACCTGGAGCTGGCCGTGCGCCTGGCGACTGACAGCGGCCTCTCCGACCGGCGCCGCCACTATATCGAGATCGCGGACAAGCTTTCGCAGGGAGCCTGGGAGGGCGGGGCGTCCCAGATCGCTGCCGAGATCCAGGCAGCGGGAGCGGACGCCGCGGCGGCTGGCACGCCCGGCGCGGCAGCCTCACCAGCCACCCCCGACGGTTTCATCACGGCCACCAAGAAACAGCGCGAAGACGGCGCCAAGCGTCTGGCCCGTGTAGCGCAAGCTGAAGAGCTGCACTTCGCCCTGGGCGTCCTCGAGTCCTGGTTCCATGACATGATGGTGATGGCTGCCGGCGCCGGCGCTGCGGTGCTGAATAAGGATTTTGAGCTCGAGCTGGAGGACCGGGCGTTGGCCTCAAAGCTGGACGCTTACCGGCGCGCCACGGAGTCGGTCAGGTCTGCGCGCGCGAAACTGAGCTATAATGTGGACATAGAGCTCGCACTCATGGCGCTGTTCTCTGAGCTGATGGAGGTAATTTAAGTTGCCGGATCTGGTTGATGTGGTGTTCCGGTGCGGCGGCAAGGTCTATTCTTTCGATTCCGCCGGACTTGAGCTGAGTCCTGGAGATAATGTAATAGTGCGCACCAGCAGGGGCGTGGAATTGGGCCGCATCGTCGGCTCAAACCACGAGGTCTCTGATAGCGAGGTGTCTCAGACGCTGGAAAAAGTCGTCCGCAAGGCGACTTCCAGCGACCTGGAGACGCGCGCGCGCAACGATAAATTGGCGGCCCGGATCGCCCAGGTTTGCGAGGAGAAGGTTCGCGAGTACGGGCTGGACATGCGGCTCGTGAACACCGAGGTAGTGTTCGATGGCAGCAAGGTCATCATCTCCTTCTTTGCCGAGGAGCGGGTCGATTTTCGCAAGCTGGTGGAAGATCTGGCGAAGAAATTCCGCACCCGCATCGAGTTCCGCCAGGTGGGCGTGCGCGACGAAGCGCGCCTGATCGGCGGTTACGGCCCCTGCGGCCGGCGCATGTGCTGCACCATGTTTGCCGGCGACCAGCAGCCGGTCTCCATCCGGATGGCCAAGGAACAGAACCTGCCGCTCAACCCGATGAAGATCTCCGGCATCTGCGGCCGGCTGATGTGCTGTCTCAAGTACGAATACGGTTGCTATAAGGATTTCAAGGAAAAGGCCCCTTCGCGGGGCACAGCTGTCAGAACCAAGGCCGGTGACGGCAAGGTCATCGATTACGTCGTTCCAAAGGAAAAGTTGGTAGTCGACGTCGGCGAGGGCCGCCATATCGAGGTCAGCCTGGATGAGCTCGAAGGCACTGGGTCGCCGCGTTCGCGGCCAAGCCCGGAGCGAGGCCCGGCGCCAGACCTGGATCACAAGCCGAGGTCTGAGCCCAGGTCGAAATCGGGGCCGCGCCATTCACCGGGCTCTGAGCCCAAGCCGGGGTCTGGTTCCGGGTCCGGCTCAGGATCTGGCAGGCGCCGGAGAAAGCGCTAGATGGACCGGCGCCCCATCGGCATGTTCGATTCCGGCGTCGGCGGTCTGACCGTGCTGCACGAATGCCTGGTGGCTCACCCTGGAGAGGATTTCATCTACCTGGGTGACACAGGCAGGTTCCCTTACGGTCCCCGGCCCGCCCAGGAGATCCGTTCCTTTGCTTTCCAGATCGCCTCGCACCTGCTTTCCCTCGACGTCAAACTGCTGGTAGTCGCCTGCAACTCCGCTACCGCGGCGGCGCTGCCGTGGCTGCAGGAACGCCTGAACGCCGCCATCATCGGCGCGGTGCACCCGGAATCGGAAGCCGCGGTGCAGACGACCCGCAACCGCCGGGTGGGAGTGCTGGCTACGGAGGCGACGATCGCCAGCGGCAGTTACGAGCGGGCCTTGCTCACCCTCGATGCCGGCCTGGAAGTAGTTTCGCAACCCTGTCCGCGCCTGGCATCGATGATCCAGTCTGGCGACGTTTCTTCCCCGGAGATAGTCGATGCGGTGAAAAGCTATGCGGCGCCGCTGAAGGAGGCGGACGTCGATACTGTTATACTGGGCTGCACCCACTACCCGCTGGTGACGCCGATGTTGCAACGGACTTTCGGCAAGGGAGTCGTGCTGGTGAATGCCTCGCGGGAGGTCTCCCGCGAGGTGGGCGAGGTGCTGGAGCGCAAGGGCATCGCCAACGATCCCGATCGGGATGGCAGATATTCATTCCTCTGCACGGGCGATGTCGATTCCTTCGTAGCTGTGGGAGCGCGCTTCCTGCAGATGCCCTTTGAAGAAGTCGAACAGATGGAAATCTCGGAACTGGAAAGGATCGGTGTGGCTTGAAACTGGTGACCGCCGGCCTCTTGGCCGTAATATCGATAGACCCCGGGGCGGCCGGCGCTATGCGCGGGTGCAGCTGATGGCTACGGTGCAACGCCCTGACGGGAGGACTCCCGGTGACATCCGGCCGCTGGCTTTCACGCCGCATTTCATCGAGTGGGCAGATGGCTCAGTGCTGATCGAGGCCGGCAAGACCAAGGTCATCTGCGCCGCCACCATCCAGGACGGCGTACCCGCCTGGTTGCGAGGTCAAGGCCAGGGATGGGTGACGGCCGAATACAGCATGCTGCCTGCGTCCACCCCGGACCGCACGATGCGCGAAGCCATTCGGGGCAAGCAGAGCGGCCGCACGCTGGAGATCCAGCGGCTGGTCGGACGCAGCCTCCGCAGCGTGGTCGACATGGGGCAGTTGGGCGACCGCACCGTCTGGATAGATTGTGACGTCATCCAGGCAGACGGCGGTACCCGGTGCGCCTCGGTCTCCGGAGCCTACGTAGCGTTATATCTGGCACTGGCCGGCCTGGTCGACAAGGATTACATTAAGGAGATCCCCCTGAAAAGTTCGGTGGCCGCCGTCAGCGTGGGAATCTGGGAGGGTGTTCCTGTTCTGGACCTCGATTACATGGAAGACAGTCATGCGGAAGTCGACATGAATGTTGTCATGACCGGCGATGGCGGCCTGGTCGAGCTGCAGGCCACCGCTGAACGGGCCACTTTTTCCCGTGCGGAGCTGGACGAGCTCATCGATCTGGCCAGCGCCGGCATCCAGAAGATCTCCGCCGCGCAGATGAAAGCCGCCGCCGCGCCCCGCTAACCGCCGCTCCCGTTGCTAATGCTTCCCAGCACCATAGTCCTCGCCTCAGCTAATGCCAATAAGGCCAGGGAGTTCTCAGCCCTCATGGAGGGTATTTCCGTCGAGCCGCTACCTGCTGGTTTTGAGCTGCCCGAGGAAACCGGCACTACTTTCTACGAAAACGCTCACCTCAAGGCCATGGCTGTGCGCGACCAATATCTGGCCCAAAGTGGATCCGCCCCCTGGATCATGGCCGATGACTCCGGTATCGAGGTCGATGCCCTGGGCGGAGCTCCCGGCATCTATTCCTCGCGCTACGCGGGGGAAGATGCGACCGACCGGGACAATGTTGCCAAACTTTTAGCGGAATTAGCAGGAAAAACGGACCGCGCCGCCCGCTTTGTCTGTGAACTGGTCTGCTTCAGTCCAGAGGGCGCTGAACTCAGCTTTGCCGGCAAATTCGAAGGTACGATCGCCGAGGAGCCGCATGGAGAGTTCGGCTTCGGTTACGATCCGGTCTTCATTCCCGAGGGATATACGCTAACGGTTTCCCAGATTCCTGCCGATGAGAAAAACCGCATCAGTCACCGTGCCCGGGCGGCACGTGGTCTGCTTGTCCGGCTCGGGGGAGGCGAAGCATAACTTGAGTGGGGCGAGGCAATCCGAGGGGGGCTGACTTTTGGAGCGGTAGGCACCGCCAAAAGATTTCGAAACCCTTGATTTAGAGCAGAATGCGGCCGCCCGGACCGGACGAATCAAACAAAGTAAAACGCGCCCAGTGAGCGCGTTTTTTGTTGCTGAAATATTTTCCGTGCAGCTGGAGTTAATCGTTCTTCCGCCGGGACATCCTTTTCATCGCCTTCTTCCCGAAAATGACCCCGATGATGAACGCCACCGACAGCAGGATGATGGTGATCATTCTGCCTCGATCTCCTCTTCGGTACCGCCGGTCTGGCTGGCCACGACACGTGCGACCGCGCTGACCCGGTCATCCTTGCGCAGGTTCATGACCCGTACGCCCTGGGTATCGCGGCCCATGCGGGAGATATCCTGGGCCGGGATGCGGATCACGGTGCCGTCCGCTGAGATCAGCACCAGCTCGTGATTGTCGCGCACGACGCGCGCCGCCACCAGGGTGCCCTTCTTCTCGGTGTGTTTGATCGTCTTGACGCCGATACCGCCGCGGCCATGACGCGGGTATTCACTGATGGAGGTGCGCTTGCCGTACCCATTATCGGTGATGACAAAGAGGTCGGCGTCATCCTTGGCCACATTCATCGACAGCACATGGTCGCCCGAGCGCAGCTTCATGCCCTTGACGCCGCTGGTGGCCCGGCCCATGGGACGCGCGCCTTGCTCATTGAAGCGGATCGCCTGACCGTGCTCGCTCACCAGCAGCACGTCATCCTCGCCATTGGAATGGCGCACCGCGATCAGCTCATCACCTTCACGGACATTGATGGCGATGATGCCGTCCGATTTCAGTACGGTGTTGTATTCCTCAAAAGCGGTCTTCTTCACCATGCCGTTGCGGGTGGCCATGATCAGGTATTTAGCGTCCTTGTAGTCGCGCGTCGCCACGACAGCTTTGATCTTCTCGCCGCTCCTGAGCGGCAGGATGTTCACCGCTGCGCGGCCTTTCGAGGTGCGGCTGCCGAGGGGTATCTCGTGCACCTTGAGCCGGTATACCTTGCCCACGCTGGAGAAGAACAACAGGAAGTGGTGGGTGGTCGTGATGAACAGATGTTCGAGGAAATCCTCTTCCTTGACATCCATGCCCATGACGCCGACGCCACCGCGCCGCTGGTTGCGATAAGTGTTGAGCGGCAGGCGCTTGATGTAACCGGAGTTGGTGATCGAGATGACCATCTCTTCCTCGGCGATCAGGTCTTCGATATCCAGATCGCCCACATCGGGTGCGATCAGGGTGCGCCGTTCATCGTTATATGCCTGCTTGATCTCGAGCAGCTCGTCCTTGATGAGTTTGTAGACTTCGGCCTCGTCAGCGAGGATGCTCTTCAGCCAGGCGATGCGTTCCATGAGATCCTTGTGCTCTTCCTTGATCTTGCCCTGCTCGAGGCTGGTGAGCTTCTGCAGGCGCAGGTCCAGGATAGCCTGGGCCTGGATCTGGGAAAGCTTGAATTTTTTCATCAGGCCGCTGCGGGCCTCTTCCGCGTCCTTGGATCCCCGGATAAGCTTGACCACGGCATCGATATTGGAGAGCGCCGTCAGCAGCCCCTCGAGGATGTGAGCCCGCTTCTGGGCCTTGTCCAGCTCGAAGCGCGTGCGGCGGACGATCACTTCCCGCTGATGAGAGATGTAGCACGCCAGCATCTCCCTGAGCGAGAGTGTCCGCGGTACGCCATCGACCAGGGCGATATTGATGATGCCGAAGGTCGTCTGCATGGCAGTATGCTTGTAAAGTTTGTTGAGCACCACCATGGGCACAGCTTCGCGCTTGAGCTCGATGACGACCCGCATGCCGCTACGGTCAGACTCATCCCGGAGGTCCGAGATCTCCTGGATCTTCTTTTCCCGGACCAGCTCGGCGATCTTCTCGATCATTCTGGCTTTATTGACCTGGTAGGGAAGCTCGGTGACGATGATGGCCGACCGGCTGCCCTTGAGGGGCTCGGTATGGGCCTTGGCCCGCACCTTCACCAGGCCGCGGCCGCTGGAATAGGCGTCGCGGATGCCGCGGCTGCCCAGGATGATGCCACCGGTCGGGAAATCCGGCCCCGGCATGTACCCCATCAGCTCGCTGATGGAGATGTCGGGATTGTCGATCATCGCCACGCAGGCGTTGATGGTCTCACCCAGATTGTGAGGCGGTATATTCGTGGCCATGCCGACGGCGATGCCGCTGGAGCCGTTGACCAGCAGGTTCGGGAAGCGCGCCGGCAGGACCGCCGGCTCTTCCGTGCTTTCATCAAAATTGGGAATGAAATCAACGGTGTCTTCGTCGATGTCGCGGAGCATCTCCATGGCCAGCTTCGAAAGCCGCGCTTCCGTGTACCGGTAGGCGGCCGGGCTGTCGCCGTCGACGCTACCGAAGTTGCCCTGGCCGTCGATGAGCGGGTAGCGCATGGAGAAGTCCTGCACCAGGCGCACCATGGTGTCGTAGACCGCGGCGTCGCCGTGGGGGTGGTACTTACCGATGACGTCACCGACGATGCGGGCGCTCTTCTTGTAAGGCTTATTGTAAGACAGGCCCAGCTGCTGCATGGCATAGAGGACCCGGCGATGCACCGGCTTGAGGCCGTCGCGCACATCCGGCAGCGCCCGGCCCACGATCACGCTCATGGCGTAATCGAGATACGAGGAGCGCATCTCCTCTTCGAGCTCTCTGGGTTCTATGCGTCCGTCTAGATCAGATATGGCCAAACTTTTCTCCTATAACAAAATGGGGCTTTAAATATCCAGGAATCTGACCTGCCGGGCATTCGACTCGATGAATTCGCGGCGCGGCTCGACCTTGTCACCCATCAGGGTGGTGAAGATCTCGTCCGCGGCCGCTGCGTCTTCGAGCGATACCTGGAGCAGGGTGCGGGTGTCAGGGTTCATTGTGGTCTCCCAGAGCTGTTCGGGGTTCATCTCGCCCAGACCCTTGAAGCGCTGCAGGTTGACGCCTTCCTTGGCCAGCGCCATGATGGCGCCCCGCAGCTCATCAAAATTCTCAGCGGGGTGATCCTTCTTCCCCAACATCACCGTAAAGGGAGGATCCCCCAGCAGCTTCTTCATCTTGCTGTGCAGATCGCGCATGTTGGCCAGCTCGCGGCTGGAGAGGATTGCCGTGTTGAAATCAAAGGTGTGCGACACACCGATGCGTTTTTCGGTTACCTTAAGCACCAACTTGCTCTCAGCCTTGTCTTCTTCGACGATTTCGAGCCGGTCGAACTTGGCTGCCGCCTCCTTGGTCTTGACGAATTTGCTGAAGGTGGCGAAATCCTTGATGTCTTTTTCGAGGAGCGTCTGGGCCCGCAGATAATCGACCGCCGGCGAACTGAACATGGCGCGTAGTTTTGATTCCCAGCCCTCATATTCCTTGTACAGCCGCTGGAAGCGCTGATATTTGGCCTGGCTGAGGGCAGCCTTGCCTTTGGCCTCGCCATTCCCGTTGCCGTGTACCTCGATCAGCTCCAGCCGGTCGCGCAGCAGCAGCTCCTCGAGCTGACCTTCCCGGTCGACATATATTTCCTGATTCCCCTGTTTGATGCGGAAGAGGGGCGGCTGAGCGATATAGATGTATCCCTGATCGATCATCTCCTTCATGTAACGGAAGAAGAAGGTGAGGATGAGCGTGCGGATATGCGCGCCGTCGACGTCGGCATCAGTCATGATGATGACCTTGTGGTAGCGGGCGCCAGTGATGTCGAACTCGTCGCTGATGCTGGTGCCGAGCGCCGTGATGATCGCCTGGATCTCCAGGTTGGCGAGGATGTTGTTCAGCCGCGCCTTCTCGACGTTGATGATCTTGCCGCGCAACGGTAATATCGCCTGGAAGGCTCGGTCGCGGGCCTGCTTGGCGGAGCCGCCGGCGCTGTCGCCCTCCACCAGGTAGATCTCGCAAGCGGCGGGATCCTTAACGGAACAATCCGCCAGCTTGCCCGGCAGGGCGCTGTTTTCCAGGGCACTCTTGCGGCGCGTGAGGTCGCGGGCCTTGCGGGCGGCTGCCCGGGCCCGGGACGAAGAGATCGCTTTCGTGACGATCTGCTTGGCTTCGGCCGGATGCTCCTCCAGGAACTCGGCCAGCTTGGCGCCGACCGCGCTCTCGACGAATCCGCGCATCTCGGAGTTGCCCAGCTTGGTCTTGGTCTGGCCCTCGAACTGCGGCTCCCTGAGCTTCACGGAGATGACCGCGGAAAGGCCTTCGCGCACATCGTCGCCGGAAAGTGGCTCCTCTTTTTCCTTGAGCAAGCCCTTGGTGCGCGCATAATCATTGATGACTCTGGTGAGCGCCGCCCGGAACCCCGAAAGATGGGTGCCGCCCTCCTGGGTGTTGATGCTGTTGGCAAAGGAAAAGATGCTCTCGACATAAGAGGCGTTCCATTGCAGCGCCACTTCGACTTCGCCGCGCTTTCCTTCCTTTTCGAGATAGACGATCGTCTTATGGATGGCGTCCTTGTTCGAATTGATGTGGCGGACAAAATCCATGATGCCGTTCTCGTAGCAGTATGAGGCGGACTCGCCCTCGCCCCGCTCGTCAGTGAGCGTGATCCTCAGGCCCTTGGTCAGGAAGGCCATCTCTCTCAGGCGCTGGGTCAGGGTGGAGAACTTGAAGTCGATCTCCTCAAAGATCTCGAGGTCCGGCATGAACGTGATGGTAGTGCCGGTCTCCTTGGTGGCCTTGCCTTTCTTGAGCTCGCCTTTGGGGACGCCGCGCTCGAAACCCTGGCTCCATTCGAAGTCGTCCCGCCGGATCTCCGCCTTCAGCCATTCGGACAGCGCGTTCACGACCGAGAGGCCGACGCCATGCAAGCCTCCGGAAACCTTATAGCCTTCGCCGCCGAATTTGCCGCCGGCATGAAGCACCGTGAGCACGATCTCCGCCGCCGGTTTCTTGTACTTGGGATGCGGCGCTACCGGGATGCCGCGGCCGTCGTCAGTGACGGTGACCGAGTTGTCCGGATGGATTGTGACCTCGATGTGGGTGCAGAAGCCACCCGCCAGCGCCTCGTCCACCGAGTTGTCCACGACTTCGTAGACCAGGTGGTGCAGGCCGCGGGCGCTGGTGGAGCCGATATACATGCTCGGCCGTTTACGCACCGCCTCGAGGCCCTCGAGGACTGTTATGTCTTTGGCATCATAACTATTTTTTGGCATAGTCCGTTCTCGTTAGTGCTGCGTTGGCATTATTCAAAAAAGGTGGGGCGCCGCGCTGCTGGGGGCGGTTATCCGGGGTTGGGCACAGCTCATCACGCAGGGCTGTTCTCCTTCAACTCCGGCCTCCATTCACACAGCTGAGAATAGGTGGAATTACTCCCCGGAGTATATCATAAAATGGGGCTGGCCGCCCACCGGCAAGCGCGCTATCTTTCCCGCTATTTGCGGGATTTCCCGCGGCTTGACGCAGCCGGGACGAACCTGGTTTCAGCCACCCGCTCCGGGGGTTTCAGCGCGTTGATTTTTTCGGTCAGATCGCCCGCGTGCAACTTTAGCTCGCAGGCCCAGCCGCCGGAAGAACACTCCACCGTCATCACTCCGTCCCGCAAAGAACGCACGCGGGTATGGGAAGACACCTCGGGGCCGGCTACCTCTTCCCAGAGGCTTTGCAGTCCCAGGCCTGGGCTATGCTTCCAGAGGCGTTGCTGTTCCCGCCTGACGATGGCGGCGATTGGCCGCGGGTCCGGCATGTCACATCATCCCCTGCTTGTGGACGGTACCGCTCTTTACCTCTACCACCCATGACGAGCCCAGCTCCTCCTGAGAGAACAGCGAGCTGTCGGCGGCGGTGATGATCACCTGGCCGTCCGGCCCCCCGTTACCGTGACCTGCGCCCAATGCCCGCATCAAACGCCGCCGCCGCTCGGGGTCAAGCTCGCTCATGACATCATCGAGCAACAGCAGCGGCCGGGCTCCGTCCCTTTCTTCTCCCAGCCCGCGGTCGGCCAGCAGCAGCGCCAGCACCGCTGTGCGCTGCTCACCCTGCGACCCATAAGGCCGGAGATTCTTGTCGCCCAGCAGAAAGTCGAGATCATCACGGTGAGTGCCGACGCTGGTGGTCAGCCGCTCCATGTCGCGCGGCCAGGCTTCCGCCAGCGCCGCCAGCACGGCGGCCTCCGGATCGACAACCGCGCCTAAAGGGATCAGCTGGGAACGGTAAACGGCCGCAGCGTGTATTGATTCGCCCGAGATGGTGCCGAGCGCCGCGGCGAACATGGGGCTCAGCTTCTCGCAGAAACCCTGCCGGGCGCTGGAGATCTCCAGCGCCAGATGCGCCAGTTGGCGGTCCCAGGGGACGATGTCGGCCAGCGGCAGCAGGCCCGCGCGGGCGCGCTTCAGAAAATTATTCCGCTGCGCGAGTACCTTCTGGTAGTCCAGAGCCAGGCGGTGATACGAGGCGCTGCGGCGAGAAAGAGCGTCGTCCAGGAAGCGGCGCCTGACCGCCGGCGGGCCTTTGATCAGTTGCAGGTCGTCAGGGGAGAAGCAGAGCACCGATCCCGGGGCCAGCCACTTATCCTGACCCCCAGGGCGGACCTGAGTCCCCTCGCCGGCAGAGAAACCAACCGCGCGCCTGACCGCCCCGCTGCCGGGGTCCACGGCGGCCTCCAGCATAAAAGAGTCGCTGCCGCTACGAACCATCTCCGCATCCCTGATGGTGCGGAATGAGCGGCCGCAAGCAGCGTAAAGGATGGCTTCCAGAAGATTGGTCTTGCCAGCGCCGTTATCACCGAGAACGATGACCGTGCCGGGGGCGAGCTCCACGCCCGCAGTGGCGTAGTTGCGGAAGTCCTTGAGATTTAAGCGTGAGAAATACAACTGTTGTTCAGCCGGCGGCCGGTGCCCGCGCCGCCACCCTTATGCACCCGTTATAAATCCAGCCTCTGTCTGATCATCCGGTAAGACGCACCGGCATGATCAGATAAAGGAAGTCGTCGCCGGACCCTTTGATGAGTCCGGGCCTCAAAGGACTTATTATCCGCAGCACCGCGCGTTCCTCTTCGACGCTCTCGATGCCATCACGCAGGTAGTCGGGGTTGAAGCCGATCTCCAGCTCCTCCCCCTGATAGGCGACCGCCAGCGATTCCCGCGCCTCACCCACCTGGGGCGTCTGCGCGGATATGGTCAGCTCACCGCTGCCAAAGCCCAGCTTCAGCGGCGCGCCCTTTTGCGCCATCAAGGAAACCCGGGCGGTCACATCGAGCAGCTCTTCCCGATCGATCTCGATCTCGTGCTTGATTTCTTCCGGCAGCAGCTGCTGGTAATTGGGGAACTGCCCGTCGATCAGCCGTGAAGCCAGAACGGTGTCGTCCACACTGAAGATGATCTGGCCGTCGAGGATGCTCACCCCGGCGTTCTCGGCGTCGCTGGCGGCGAGCAGGCGCGCCAGCTCTTCCATGGACGCCCGTGGCGCGATTACTTCTTTTTTACCCGCGAGTGTGCTGACGGCGGCTGTCTCACGGACGCTCAGACGGTAGCTGTCCGTCGCCACCATCTTGATCTTGTCCTTATTGAATTTAACCAGGATGCCCGTGAGCACCGGCCGGGTCTCATCCCGCGAGGCAGCCCGCGCAACAGTATTGATAGTTGACAGCAACGGTGCGCTCTCGACTGTGAAGGTCTCTTCTTCCAGCATCTCGGGCAACTGGGGAAAGTCAGCGGCTGACATGCAGTCGATGGAGAAGCGGGCCGAACCGGAGATGATCTCGATCGCCTGTCCGCCTTCCTTGATGTCGAGCATGACATCGCCCGGCGGCAGGCTGCGGACCACGTCGGTGAACAGGCGGCCCGGCACCACCGTGTCGCCGTCGCCTTCTATGACAGCCTCCATGTTGAGCCGGAGAGAGATGTCCATGTCGGTGCTCGCCAGCTCCACGGTGCTGTCTGCCATTTTCCTGATCCGGATGCCTGCCAGTACGGGCATCGTTCCCTTGGTGGCGACTGATTTGAGCACCACCTGGAGCTTTTCGACGAGATTCTGTTTGGGACAAGTTATCTTCATGAGCCCGCCTCCGACTAATACAGATTCATTCATTTTTTAAATCTCCGTATTATTAGTAAGCCGTTTAACAATGTGGAAAAAGCTCATTTGACCTCCAAAACGCAGCTTCCGTCCATGTATAAAAATGGGGACGGGGCTGAGGATATCACACCCGGCGGACGCTGTTTTCCCCAAGCCCGAGAAGCCCGGGATGCCTGCCGGGGAAAACGGCGCTTTCATCCACGCTTCATCCCCAGGCAGTCCCCCGCGGTTATCCACATCAACGCTGCGGCCGTTTCAGCTTGCTGGTGATCTGCTGCACGAGGTTATAGACCTCGCGCTCTTCCTTGATCAGATTGGAAACCTTGTTGACCGCATGTATTACTGTGGTATGATCACGCCCGCCGAACTTCTTGCCGATGCTCGGCAGCGAAGCGTCAGTCATCTCCCGGCTCAGGTACATAGCGATCTGGCGTGGATAAGAGATGTTGCGGCTGCGCTTGTCCCCCTTCAGGTCCGCCATGGACATGCTGAATGTCCGGCAAACCTCGTTCTGGATCATATCAATAGAAATCATCTTATCAACACTGGGCAGGATCTCATCGAGCGCTTCCCGCGCCAGGTTCATGGTGATCTGGGAACGGTTGAGCGAAGCTAGCGCCACCACCCGGATCAGCGCTCCTTCCAGCTCCCGGATGTTGGTGGGAATATTGCTGGCGATGAAACTGAGAACTTCCTGGTCGTGGACATGGATGCCGTCAGTGTTGACCTTCTTCCTGAGGATGGCGATGCGCGTCTCCAGGTCAGGCGCCTGGATGTCGGTGATCAGACCCGACTGGAACCGGCTGCTGAGCCGCTCCTGCAGGGTGGCGATGTCGTTCGGCGGCCGGTCACTGGAGATGGCGATCTGGCTGCCGGCCTCATAGAGAGTGTTGAATGTGTGGAAGAACTCCTCCTGGGTCCCTTCCTTCTTTTCCAGGAACTGGATGTCGTCGATCAACAGCACGTCATTGTTGCGATAGCGGCGCTTGAACTCTTCCATGCGGCCGTCGCGCACCGAGTTGATGAAATCGTTAGTGAAGTTCTCGATGGTCATGTACTTGACAGTAAGTTCGGGGTTGTTGGTGGCCACATAATGCCCGATCGCCTGTAGCAAATGCGTCTTGCCCAATCCCACACCGCCGTAAATGAACAGCGGGTTATAGGCGCGGGCGGGCGCTTCGGCAACCGCCAGGGCCGCGTGATGTGGAAAGCGGTTGCTGGATCCGATTACGAAGCTGTCAAAGGTATATTTCGGGTTGAGCCCCAGGTTGCTGCGGGGGTTGTCGCTCCTGGCCTGCGCTGTCGCGGCGGCCACGCTGGCAGCCAACGACTCTGTTTCCTGTCCCGCGTCCACTTCGGCCGAAACTACCAGCCGCACGCCGTCGACCGGCAGGTCGCCGCCAGCCATCTCGTGGATGGTCTCTTCGATCAGCGGTAAAAAGCGCTCCTCGATGCGGCTCTTGGTGAAGTCGTTGGGGACCGCGACGACGAAAGTATCGTCATCCATCCCAGCGGCATGGGTGCGCTCGAACCACATCTCATATGTGGAGGTGCTCAGCGAGTCGCGAATGGACTCCTTGGCCCGGCGCCAGACCGTTTGTGCGCGTTCTTCCATCGGATAGGCTCCTTGTGGTTCGGGTGATTACAGAATCGCTCCCCATCAGACGAGGCGATGACGCGCTCGGCAATCGAAACCACTGGCGGCCAAACCACTTGAGGACAGTTCGGGCGGGGAGCTCAAGTCTCGGAATTCTATAGGCGCCCCCCCTATAAAACAAGACGCTCCTTTTCCACAGGAATTGTGGATAAGCCTGGGGATGGTCACGGGTGTACGGGTATCCCCAGGCTGTCATTCAAGCCTCCCCGCAGCGGGACAAAAAAACCTGCAAACAAGAGCATTCACCCGTCTATCCACAGATGTGAAAACCCTGTGGAAAATGGAGTTATCCACAGGGTAGCGGGTATCCAGAATTGGCAACGCTTTTGGCGGCGAAAGAGGAAATCACCGGCAGGCATAGAAGATGTACCGCGATCATCCCTATATTAGACCGGGAGAAGAGTCACGTGACAATCGTTCTCGCCTTTGCCAACCAGAAGGGTGGGGTCGCCAAAACGACCTCGACCCTGAATATCGGCGTCGCCCTCCGGGAGATGCGCCAGCGCGTGCTGGCGGTAGACATGGACCCCCAGGGCAACCTCTCGATGAGCCAGGGAATCAACCCCGATTTCCTGACCAAAAGCATGTATAACGTGCTGGTTCAAAGGATGCCGCTGGAAGAGATCATCCAGCGCCGCGAGATCGACATCGCGCCGGCGAGTATCGATCTGGCCGGCGCGGAGCTGGCGCTTTCCGCGGCTATCGGCCGCGAGCGCTCGCTGGAAAAAGCACTGATGGCGGTCAGCCACCGCTATGATTACATCCTGATAGACACACCGCCGTCCCTGGGGCTGCTGACGATCAACGCTCTGACCGCCGCCGATGGCGTGGTAGTTCCGGTTCAGTGCGAATACCTTTCCCTCCGGGGCCTGGCGCAGCTCGAGCGCACCCTGGAGATGATCCGGGAGAACCTGAACCCGAAAGTCTGCATCCGGGGGATCCTGCCCACCATGTTCGATGCCCGCACGATCCACGGCCGGGAAGCGATCGACGTACTCAAGGAAAGCTTCGGCGACCTCGTCTTCAAGACCGTGGTCAGAAAGACTATAAAGTTCGCGGAAGCACCCGTCCAGGGCCGCTCCATGCTGGCTTACGAGCCGGAAGGAAAAGCCGCGGACACCTACCGAAAACTGGCAAAGGAGCTGCTCAATGGGACCCAGAGCAAGCATGAGGAAGGGAGCTTTAGCGAGCCTCTTCCTGCATACGGAGCAAGTATCTGAAGACACCTCCATAGAGGAGAAGCGCCCGGCCCCGCGGGAGAGCCAACCCGTACCCCGGGATGAAGCGGCCTATATCGCCGCCATCAAGGTCGTGGGTGTGGGCGGCGGCGGCACCAATGCCGTCAACCGCATGATCGAATCGGGCATCCGCGGTGTGGAGTTCATCGCGGTCAATACGGACGCCCAGGCTCTGGTTGCCTGTGACGCCGACGTCAAGATCCATGTGGGCGGGGAGCTGACGCGCGGTCTGGGCGGCGGCGCCGACCCGAATGTGGGTACCGAGGCCATGGACCGCAGCCGCGATGAGATCAAGACCGTCCTGCGGGGAGCAGACCTGGTATTCGTGACTGCCGGGGAAGGCGGAGGCACCGGTACCGGCGGCGCGCCGATAGTGGCGGAGTGCGCCCGCGAGATCGGGGCACTGGCCATCGGCATCGTCACGCGGCCGTTCAGCTTTGAAGGCACCCGGCGCAATGTCCAGGCCGAAGAAGGCATCCGCACGTTAAGGCAGGCGGCAGATACCGTCATCGTCGTACCCAACGACAGACTGCTGCAGGTCGCCGAACGCGGCACCAGCCTGATCGACGCCTTTGCTATTGCCGATGATGTGCTCCGGCAGGGCGTGGAGAGCATCTGTGATCTGATCAACCGCCCCGGACTCATCAATCTGGACTTTGCCGATGTGCGCACGATCATCAGCGGCGCCGGCAGCGCCCTGATGGGAATCGGTGTAGCTACGGGAGAGAACCGCGCCGCCGAAGCGGCCCGGGCCGCGATTGGATCGCCGTTGCTGGAGACATCCATCACCGGCGCCCGCGGTGTGCTGCTTAACGTCAAGGGCGGCGCCGACGTATCGCTGCATGAGGCCAACGAGGCCGCTCAGGTTGTAGCAGCAGCCGCCTCGGAAGACGCGAACATCATCTTCGGCACTGTTGTCGACGAGACTCTGGGAGACGCCATCTGGGTCACGGTGATCGCCACTGGCTTCGACCGGGCGGCCACCCAGAGCTCCAGGCAAAGAACCTGGAGGGACGAGGAAACGCTCGAAGCACCAGAATTCCTGAACGGCTAGCATTAGACCAGGAAACCGTCAGCGCCAGGGGGCTTTCCTAGGGAAGCTCTACCACCACGCTCGTCATCGTCTGGGCGATGCCGTCGATCGACTGGATCTGCGAGACGACCTTATTACCCAGCTCGCTGACGTCGCCGCCTTCAATATAGGCGATGATGTCATATGCACCAGTGACGGCATGGGCGCTCTTTACACCGGGAATCTCATCAATCAGCTTTCTGGCTTCGCCAGCCCTGCCCGGGGACGTGTTGATCAGAACGTACGCAGCTGCCATTGTTCCAACCTCCTTACGATGGGGTATAGAATGAGCCGGGCAATCATTTATGCCACCGGCCCCCTCGTTTCCAATTATGCCGGCGCACCCCCTTTTCTAAACAATAACAAGACGACGCAGCCATGGCAGCCCGCAAAATGGCTCCCGCGCTGCCGGAAAGGCTTCCCTGACAAATTAACATGAAAAGACTGATCATCAACGCCGACGATTTCGGCCTCACGGATGGCGTCAACCGCGCCGTCATCGCGGGCCACGAAGCCGGAGTCATCACCAGCACGACCTTGCTGGCAGGCGCTGCCGCGGCCACCGGGGCCGCCGTCATGGCCGCTGCGCAACCCGGACTGGGAGTCGGGCTGCATCTGAATCTTACCGCCGGGCAGCCGGTCGCCGGTGCCGCCCGGGTCCCCAGCCTGGTTGATAGCGCCGGTGATTTCCCCGGCATCTCCGGCATGCTCTGGCGGCTTTCTACAGGCCTGGCGAAATCCGTGGAGCTCGAAGCGGAGATCGCCGCGCAGATAAACCGCTGCCGGGAACTGGGAGTGGACCCCACCCACATCGACAGTCATCATCATCTGCACGCACACCCGAGATTGCGGCGGCTGATGGCGCGCGTTTGCCGGGCTCAGGGAATCGCCAAGTCACGCGGTTATCACATGGCCCTGCGCAGCCCCAAGTCATTTTGCATCTGGCTGGCATCAGCGCTGCCAGCCGGTGAGGGTCTGAAGGCGCCGGACAGGTTTGCCGGCATTGAGGCCATGGGGGGCGCCGATATGGCGGCGGCCCTGGAGCGGGAGCTGGGGGCGGTCGGGCCGGACGGCACTTTAGAGTTCATGTGCCATCCCGGTTACGCGGACGCCGCGCTGGCCCGCATCAGCAGCTATAGCGCTCCGCGACAGGTCGAGCTGGAGACTCTGACCTCAGGGCGGTTCAGAGAGATTCTGGAACAGAAGAAAGGATTCAGAACGATATCGTTCCGGGACCTGTAGGGGGCTGGCTCTGAAAGGAGCCTGCGCGATAGAAGTTATTCCTCGACGAAGTCTTCAGGATTGACGTTGTTGAGGAAGTCGCGGAACTTCTCCACGACCTCTTCCTCGTCATCTACCTCGTGATCGAACTCGATGGCATTCTCTTCGATGAGCTGTTCCGAAGCGAAGATCGGAGCGTTGGTGCGCACGGCCAGAGCCAGCGCGTCGCTCGGCCGGGAATCGACATCGATCTCGTCGGTTGACGGCAGGCGCAGCGTCAGCAGCGCGTAAAAGGTGTTTTCCTTGAGTTCCGTCACGGTGACTTTCAGCACCTCGGCCTGCAGCTCGGAGATGATCGAGGTCATGAGGTCATGGGTCATGGGGCGGGGCAGATCGGTCCCCTGCAGCTTCATCAGGATCGCGGCCGCCTCCTGATGGCCGATCCAGATCGGGAGGAATTTGTTCGCGTCGGCAGTTTTCAGCAGTATGATCGGCTGCTTGCCGATCACATCAAAGCTTATGCCATAAAGGAGCATCTCTTGCATCACAGTCACCCTGTTATGCCATTATAGGGACAATCAGGGGAGCTTGCCAGTGCCGGCGTGAGCCGCTAAACTATCTTGCCGGACAGCGCCTCGCTGCTGCCGTTTTTTAATAGGGCGTATAGCTCAGTCGGTTAGAGCGCATCTCTGATAAGGATGAGGTCCCTGGTTCGAATCCAGGTACGCCCACCAGCCCTTCCTGTTTGCCGCCCCATCAGCATCCGATTACTCCCGACTGTTACCGCCGCCGCTAACCCGCGGTAACGAAAACCGGACCGGGCCCTGGCACGATTTCGGCCGCCGCTTTGGATGAGCTGTTCCCCAACATGTCCGTCACCATGAATTGTTTTCCGGCGGTGCCCGGCCACAGGTTGGCGGGAATGGGGCCGGCGCCGGCATCCCAGACCACAAAAACCGGCTGGCGGCCGTCAGTGAACGTGAATTCATACAGCCCGGGGGCAACACTTAGCACCCTATCGTAGCCGGTCACCTGGGAAACCAGCGTCTTATAAGCCCAAAAGGCCATCTTTTTTGTGCCCGCCTTTACCCCGCGCGCCACCTCCTGGCCCAGGCCGTTATAAACCAGGGCGGTATTGTCATAGAAACCGTCCTCGATGCCGGCATAGCGGTAGTTCTCGTAAGGACGCGACCAGGAGACCCGTAGCAACCCGGTTCCGAGTGCGGTCACGAAGCGGCGCACCAGTACGGAGGCCTGCTGTTCCTCAGTTTGTACCGGCATATCGGGCGGGGACACGATGATGCCGGTATACGTTGCCGATTCTGTCATCCACATGTCTACGCCCTCGCCGTAACCGTTCCTGGTCAGCAGGCGGCGGTATTCATCGATGTTAGCCAGCAGCTCA
>Ga0172371_10000312_pt1 | contig 73326 bp, 70 predicted proteins | sample Lak12m_FD_114543 | JGI IMG/M metagenome (GOLD analysis project Ga0172371, IMG submission 114543) | Freshwater microbial communities from Kabuno Bay, South-Kivu, Congo - kab_022012_12m | ecosystem: Environmental > Aquatic > Freshwater > Lake | place: Democratic Republic of the Congo: South-Kivu...
GAGAGAACAGCCGACCACGCAGCTTCTGCATCCAGTACATTTTTCCTGGTTGTACACCAGGGCTTTCCCGTTACTCATAATTATTCTCCCTTTTCAAAAACTGTAACAGATGTTGGTTGACTACTGCAGCCCGCTTCCCGCAGGCTCACCACAAAAACGATGAAACCGCACACCTCCTTTCCAGTTCAGCATATTAAATTTTGATATAAACAAAGAAGCCTGCAAGCTTAAACGGTAGCTGCTTGCAGGCTTCCTTCGCAAATACGGCGGGCTGGAGGAGTTATCTTTCAGCCTTTTCGGCCACGCAATTTTAATAAGGGTGGCTCGGAATCCTAATCTGCTTAATCGCAATTAACATACCAATTAACATATTGTCTAATATTCTGAAATTTCATCACATTGTTTTATATAGCTGTTGGCTATGACTAAAATAATGTCTAATATTTGACAGCGTGCCCACTATTGGTCAATATTGCCTTGTTCAATAACATTGAATATGTAATAATTATAAGAGCCAATTGCAAAGTCTCATTTATTGAGATTGCTTCGTCGCTACGCTTCGCTCGCAATGACTGCAAAGACGCCATTTGTCATTGCGAGCGAAGCGCGGCAATCCCATTCTTGAATACTTTTGCAATTGCCTCATACATAAGGATTGGTTAAAAAATGATTTTAAAAAGAGAGGTATATGGATAATGAATGCAAATGAGTTGCGGCAGCAAGAGATACTTTTGCAAATAACTAATGCAATAATTACTCAAAGAACCCGCGAAGGATTATTCAAAGAAATAACTACAGCGTTGCACCCGATCTTTAACTTCGACCACATAAGTATTCTGCTTAATCGGCCAGGCGAAGATAGCTGGGACTTTTTTTCCCCTGCAATAGGTGTTGAGGTGCCGGGATTTCCAAAGGAAATATTCCCGATGAAGGGCGCTAAAATACCGTATCAGGCGATGAAAGAGAGAAAGACAATCATTGCTGACCTGACGCATGAATTAAATAACCCTGAAAGCAAATTCCTTCTTGCGGCAGGTTTGCAATGGTTCATCTGTGCCCCGTTAATAATGAGGGATAAAGTGATCGGTTCAGTGCAACTCTGTTATAAAGAGCACCCTGGCTTCTTATTGAATCATATTGATCTCTTTGAAAAAGTGTCCCAGCAGCTTTCTCTGGTAATTGACAATATGCTTGTATATGAAAAATTGCAAAGCATCAGGGATACACTGGTAGAAGAGAAACAATATCTCAAGAAAGAGCTCGATCTGATGGGGGAGTCAAATGAGATTGTTTATGCAAGTCAAGCCATTAGCAGACTTATGGATACAATAGTTAATGTGGCGACAACAGACACAACGATTTTAATAACCGGCGAGACAGGCACCGGTAAAGACCTTATTGCCCGTACCATTCATAAACTAAGCGGCCGAAGTAAAAACACTTTTATTAAGCTTAATTGTGCTGCACTGGTCCCCACACTTATTGAAAGCGAGCTGTTCGGACATGAAAAAGGCTCTTTTACCGGGGCAACAGCAAGGAAGATTGGTCGTTTTGAACTGGCACATAACAGCACCCTTTTTTTGGATGAGATTAGTGAACTGCCCTTAAACACCCAGGCAAAACTTCTGCAGGTTTTACAGGAAGGTAAATTTGAGCGTGTGGGCGGCGCAGAAACAATTAAAACCAATGTACGTATTATTGCGGCAACCAACAAAGATCTCAGCAGGCTGGTGAAGGAAAATAAATTCAGGGAAGATCTTTATTACCGGCTCAATATCTTCCCCATCAATGTTCCTCCCCTGCGAGAACGCACGGAAGATATTCCATTGCTCGGCGCTCACTTTATGGATAAATTTTGTGCAAAGTTGAATCGGATACGGCCTCATTTCCTTCAGGATGCAGTTGATCTCCTCATCAACTACTCGTGGCCCGGAAACGTAAGGGAACTGGAAAATTTCATAGAGCGTATAATAATTTTAAAATCAAACAAAACGGTCATGGCAAACGATTTGAAGCCAATTTTAGATGTAGATAAAGAACATGAAGGAGCAACTCCTTCTTTGCAGGAAATGGAAAAGCAGCACATCTCAAATGTGTTAAAAAGAACTAAAGGCGTTGTTGCCGGGCCGAACGGAGCAGCGCAGATTCTTAATATGAAAAGATCAACTCTTATGTATCGCATAAAAAAGCTTGGAATAAATTCTGCTGCACATAAATAAACCCCTGCTCATAGTAATACAAACAACATGCAAAAGCATTTGGGAGGATGCTGCATTAAAGAAGGTTGTATATATTGTGCCTGCATATTGCGGTGAGCATTAACTGCGGAAAAGTGCAGACTTTGTATCAGAGCCTTATTCCAGGCAAGTGTAGATTTCAAACGATAATAGCAAAAATAAAATACTGCTCAAGCCATTCTTATTTATCAAGGCTCTTCCCCTGCCAGCATTTTGTCAGCCCGCTGCAAAATCTCCGGTATCGGCAGCTTGAACGGACACTTCTCAATGCACAGCCCGCATTCCACACAGTCCCCAGCGGTCTTTGCCCCGCGCGCCTTCATCTGCTTGTAGAGCGACCGCTTCTGCTCAAGCGTTATGGTCGCAGTCTTATACATATCGATCTGGCTGAAAATGTGTATGCCCTGCGAACACGGCAGGCAGTAGCCGCAGCGGTGGCAGTATTCCTGGCCTATGGGCCGGGCGATTTCCTCGAGTTCCTTCAGCTCCTCGGCTGAGAGCGGGACATATTTGTGCCCGGGCTGGATATTCTGCTTCAGCTCCTCCATGGTTTTCATGCCCGGAATAATAATATCCACATCATGGTTCATGATCCAGCGGATGCACAGGTCCGCGCGCTGGGTGAGCTGCCCGCCGCCGAGCGGCTTCATGGCAATGGTGCCGATATCATGCTCCCTGCAGTAGGGCACAACGTCCTTGAGATAGTCCTGCTCGATGATGGTAAAGGGAAATTCCGCCACGTCAAACTGGTCGGTCTTAAGCGCCCGCAGGAGAACTTTGGGATTGTGCGAGGCAACCAGAACGTGATCAAGCTTTCCCTGCTGCCGCGCTTCATCAACCGCGGCAAGTCCTCCTGCCGGAGAAAGCAGCAGGTCCAGTTTCTCATCCACATCCACATGCGCCAGGTGGAACAGGTCAATCTTCTCCTTGCCGGTTCCCTTGAAGATATATTCCAGGGCCTTGTCAATGTCCCGGGCCACTTCCTCCTTTTTGGCAAACATGCATTTTATGCCGACCACCAGCTCGTTTCTTCTTTTTTTCAGCACCGGGCCGAGCTTGCTGCGCGTGTCCTCATAGACCAGGGAGGGAACAAACTGGTTGCCGGCCTCGTCGCAGTCAATATAGTTAATGCCCTCATCAAGCGCCGCCTCTATGAGGGCCGTGGCCTCGTCGATCTCTCTGAAAAAGAGCGCCAGCCCGCCGAACGAAATTACCGACAGCTCCAGATTGGTCCTACCCAGTCGTTTGTATCTCATACCACGTACCTATCCCTGCTCTCTGTATTACCCTTGCAAAAAATACTTATCCTCAACTATGCAAATTATGTAAGCTAAATGTCAAGGAATTGATTATTGGAGTTGGGACTTCGTAGCTGCTCAGGTAGCAACGTAGCCTGATTGCACGCCTATTTAAGTCCCCTTCTGAGAATATTATAAAAATTTTCCCGTGGTCCTATCATTAAGACGAAGACTGTCTTTTTTAATTCATCAACCATATAAGAAATACGGTCTTCAACTTTGCTCTTTCTAAAATGGTATGAATAAACATCGTAAAGCCATACAATATATCAGAGGTACTCGGGCTGTTTAATATCTGCTGGATATGAGTATTTTGAATCTCAGCACGAACGGAGCGATCCAGCTTTTTTAAATCCTTTTTTACCTGAGGATGGTATTTGTCTTTAAACATCAAACACCTCATCCCGGGATAATGGCTTTACTTTCTTTCGTTCTATTTCTCTTTTCCGTTTTAGTAATTCCCTGCCGGTATCAGAGAGCAATATGCTGAGCCTCTCCAAGTCTTTTTTGTTCAGCTTTTTTATGGTCTCAGCAATAGTTTCAACGCTAATGGTTAAAGTTGGCATATGATTACTCCCTTCTTAAATCTATCCAAAGATATTTGATATTTTTGTAGCAGCGCATTTATGCGTGCCCGTCATGTGCAAAGTCGAATAAATACATTCGCGGCTATAAGCCGCTCCTACGAACCCTAAATACCTCCCGAGAGATAAATCCCCGGGCTTTTATATGTAAGAATTTATTGTGCTTCTTTGAGACTTGTTACTACCAGCAGTTCATTACCCCGGTCGTCTATAACCTTGACGGCAATCTGTCCATGCTCGCCTGCTTCAAACAATGCGCTGGCTGTGAGTGGTTTTTGTTCCGGCTGGATTGGTCCGTTTTGCTCTGGGCATGAGCAAACCCCTCTGCTGCTTATGCGTTGTTTCTATATACGGGTCAAAAAGTATCATAAAAGAGGGCTTACATGCAACAATTCAAATTATTTGAAAGTTTTAACATGCTTCTTTGGCAAAAAATATTTGCGGCCCATCAAAAGTTCGAGTACAGTAGTCAATCAGTGCATCGCTGTGGCCGTATGGCCGCAAAAAATTATTTTTAACTCGTGCTACAGGAGACCTCTGTGAAAGTCGGCCGCAATGATCCCTGCCCCTGCGGCAGCGGAAAGAAATACAAGGCATGCTGTCTGGCAAAACAGGAAACAGTCCAGACCGCGGATTATATGTGGCAAAAGATGCGCATGACCGAGGGCGAGCTGATTGAGCGCCTGCTTGATTATGCCGGTGAATCCTATGGAGCGGACGTTCTCTTTGAAGCATGGAATGACTTCACCTGCTGGACTGATGATGAGATTGATGAATCTGAATTGGAAAGGGACCCTGACTTTGGTTCCATATTTGTTCCGTGGTTTCTTTTTAACTGGATACCGGACAATACGGATCTGGCCCCTGATGATGACTTTTTACCTGAAGAACCGATTGCCATAACCTACCTGAAGGAGCACCCGCAGAGACTCGATGCCTTTCAAAAGCAATTCATTGAAGCCGCTTGCAGCCGGCCCTACAGCTTCTTTGTCATAACCGATGTTGTGCCGGGGCAGTCTCTTACCCTAAAGGACATTTTCTTGTCGCAGGAGTACCTTGTCAAGGAACGGACCGCATCTGAAGCGAAGAATAAAGGCGGGGTTTTGTTTACGCGAGTGCTCTCCATGGACGGCACCTCAATAATGCTCGGCTGTGCTTCCGTAATAATGCCTCCGGCATATCATAGCCGTTTTATTGAAATGCGCGAGAATTGCAAAAAGGAATTTCCGCAGATAACCCCTGACACTCTCCATAGCATCGCTGTGGATCTCAGGCTCATATATCTGGATCTAAAAGACAGCAAAAATGAACAGCAGATGCCCCGGCTCCACAATACCGACGGGGAGCTGTTTGTGCTTATGAAACTGTACTATGATCTGCGCTGCACACCCCTTGAAGCATTCAATAAGTTAAAAAAGCTGTCACTTTTCAGGAACGAAGAAGAACTGCTCGCTGATGCAGACTATACCAAAGAGGGGGCATTAAAAAGAGTCACCATTGACTGGATGAAAAAAGGCAATAAAATCAATAAAGCATGGGATAACACAATCCTTGGAAACATCACCATTGACGGCAACTGCATGACCATTGAGGTTAACTCTGAAAATCGCGCACAGAAAATTCGCCAGCAGATTGAAACCCTTTTAAAGGAAAAGGCTGTTTATAAGACGTCGGTATTACAATCAGTTGAACAGGCAGCGGAGGAAATAGAAGAGCGTAAGGATACACCGGAAGCCCTTTTCAAAAGGCAAGAGCAGGAAAAATTCAGCCAGTTGCCGGAAGTGCAGGCAGCGCTCAGGAACACGATGGAAAAACACTGGGAGTCATGGTTTGACCAGAAAATTCCGGCGCTGGGCAATAAAACACCCCGGCAGGCGGCAAAAACAGAGCTGGGCCGGGAACAACTGGAAGCGCTGTTTCTGCTCTACGAATCATACGCCGGGAGGGAGTCAGATGCCCTGCAGCCGGATATACAAAGGCTTCGAGCTACGCTTGGTTTAGCTAAAAAATCATAGAAGATATTTTTTATCGGTATCCTGCCGGGAAACCCGGCCCTTTGTGCGAAGAGCTTCACGCCGTGCTGTGGCGGCGAGCCATTTTCATTTTTCTTGACAGGTATAGGGAAGCTACTATATAAAGATAAAAATTAATAAACCTCTCCGAGCCATTCTGTTCTAAGGCATTACGCTATGAACGATGGCCGATACGGCAGCAGCTGAAAAGCTTCTGCCTCCCGTGTTTGGAAAGGAGAGAAGACTGACGGACGTTACAAAGCCAGTACTCCAGACACGGGTTGCTGGTTTTTTTATTGTCTATTCGTCCGTCCCGAGGGGGGGATAGCTTAATTGCATAGAGAATCTCCGAGCCACTGGTTCTAAGGGCACCTGCGCGCCTATGAACCGTGGACGAAAGGGTGCGGCTTGAAAAGGCTTGTGCCTCCCGTGATGGAAAGGAGACCAACAGGGCGCATTGAAGCCGGTTCCATTCATCCACGGGACCGGCTTTTTCTTTTTTTCAGGCCCGGCAGCAACCTGCAGTCGGGCCTGTCATGGAAGGCGTTGCATGAAATATCTTTTTCTCAGTCTAACAGTTGTTATAGAGCTCTCACTGAGCGCCCCGGCATTTGCCGGCCCGCTGGCAGACCAGAAACTCCTCGAATTTCTGAAAAAGAACGGGGCCCTGACCGAGGAGCAGGTGCGGGAACTAAAAGCGACCCTTGATGCAGAAGATAAGCAGGCGGCGAAAAAACAGGAGCAGAAAGATGCCAAACAGGTAACCGCAGCATATAACGACGGCCTGCATTTCCGCACCAATGATAAAAGTTTTGATATCAGCCTCGGCGGCTTAATGCAGACAGATCTCACGGTGTTTGAGCGCGATTACCCCATAAAGGATGACTTTGATATCAGGCGGGCGCGCTTATTTATGGCGGGCAGGCTCTTCAGGGATTTTAATTTCAAGTTTGAAGGCGAGTTTGAGGGCTCCAGCAACAACCGGCTGGTTGATGCGTACATGAATTATGAGTATTTCCCCTATATCAAATTTCAGGTTGGGCAGTTCAAGGAGCCCTACAGCCTGGAGCAGCTGGTCGCTGACAAAAACCTTTTCTTCAACGAGCGGTCCTTCGGCTACTACCTTACCCCGGGCAGGGATGTGGGGTTTATGATATACGGCAACCTGCTGAAAGATTCAGTCCTGTACAGCGCCGGGGTGTTTAATGGTGACGGCACTGACGCGTACCGCCGGGGCCAGGCCAATGACAAGCAGGTAACCGGTCGTGTGGTCATTAAACCCTTTAAAAATATCGGCCCGGCGCTGCTTAACGGGCTGCAGCTCGGCGGAAGCTTTCTCTACGCCAACCCCGACACCTCGGATTTTAAAATTAACATTAAGACACCCGCCCAGACCACCTTCTTTTCCGTGGCAGCTCAGACCAAATTCAATGTCCTGCAGGAAATCAGCAAGCTCCACGGAATGAATTTTGACGTGGCCTATACGTACGGCCCGCTTGCGATCACAGGCGAGTTCTTCAAAAACAATTACACACGGCTCAAATATACCGACACCGAGCCGTTTAATTTTTCTCTCCGGGCCTGGTATGTAAACATGTTTTACATGCTCACCGGCGAACACCCGGTATTCAAAAACGGTCTTCTGCAGGGGGTAACGCCGAAATATAATTTTGATGTGCGGCAGTGCAGGTGGGGAGCGCTGGGCATTGGTTTTCAATATCAGCAGTTCAGCGGGTCCCCGATTGTCTATTCATACCTGGTTGAGCCGGGCGACAGCGTGCGCCGGGCCACGTCCTTTACCGTGGCGCTGAACTGGTATTTGAACCAGCTGATGCGGATTTCACTTGATTACAGCAGGACGTGGTTTAGCCAGCCGCTCTATTACGGAACAGACCCTGACGGAATTGGCTATTATGATGACAGGGAAAACGCATGGGTGACAAGATTTCAGCTGGCATTTTGAAAAGGCGGACACTGACAGCGGGTTTTTAACAAAAGTAAAATTGCTGTGCAGGAGGGGAGGTGGTCAGTGACTGGCACAAAGCTGCCGCGCAGCTCCGCCGCAGGGAATATCCTTTTGTCATGTCCGGGTGTGACGGTGGCAAGCTGATGAAAGGCAATGGGGTTTCAACGAGAATTCTGGTCCATTATCAATAAGGAGGTTACGCATGAAAAAGATATATTTACTGCTTCTGGTTATGTGCTTTACGGGAGTTTGCGGTACGGCCAATGCCGCTTACCATCACATGGGGGAGGCTGATTCACCAAAGTTTCAGGAAGCCTACCCTGATCTTGCCGGGACAAAGCTTGACAGCTGCACCCTGTGTCACCGGGGAGGTTCTTATGTTGATTCCAGCAATAAAACCAGAACCCTGGGCACCTGCCAGTGGTGCCATTACAGCTATGGTTATGATGCGTCCGGCGACATTAAAGAAACCTTGAACTCCTATGGGAATGATTATGTAAATGCAGGAAGAAGCACAGGAGCTTTTGCCTCAATTGAGAGCAAAGATTCAGACGGTGATACCTACACCAATAAACAGGAGATTGCGGCGCTCGCATTCCCCGGTGATCCGGACGACAACCCGGGCAAGATTCCCGCGCCCCGCATAGTCTACAGCCTTGATGAAATAAAAAATAATCTGCCCCTGCACAAAGAGTTTCTTCTCTTGAACACCAACCGGTCGGGGGACTTCTATGCCGAGTATGAAGGGGTGCCGCTGTATGATCTGCTTATAGATGCAGGCATGGATGAGGCGTCCACCACCGGCATTGCGGCATATTCACCGGACGGGTTCTCCTATGTCTATGATTTAAATCCGGGAGGCAAGTCCTATTATGTAAAGGGTACCTATCCGCAGGCCTCATTTTACTATGACGCGGATGCAGACAAGGCAAACGGCGGCTGGTGTGATTATTCCGCCCCTTCCTGCAAGGGAAGAAACCAGGGTGACAACATCACGGTTGATGGCGGACTGAAACTTATTCTTGCCTACGCGCGTGACGGGGCAGAGCTTGAGCAAGGGTATCTTGATGCTGAAAATAAATTAAACGGCGAAGGCACCTTCAGGACCGTGCCGCCGCAGCTGGTTCCCGGGCCGCCAGACCAGCTGTCAACAGCAGCAAATCAAAATGTCATCTGGCCCTATGATAAGGACGCTGATCACAATGCCGGTTTTTCCGAGCGGACTGTTGTGGCAATACGCATTGAGCCGCTGCCGGAGGGGACCGCGGACTTCAACTGGTATGAAGGCGGATGGGGTTATGTTGATGATAAGAAGGTCATAATCTATGGCAACCTCAAAAACGGCAACATCTCCGGGACCGTGAAAGACGCACTCACCCAGAGTCCGATTGAAAAAGCAACCATTGCTGCTGATAAAGGCGGCTACTCTGCGCGTACTGACGCTGCCGGAGCGTTTACTATACCCGGTGTTGTTGTCGGCTCTTACACCCTGACGGTCTCTGCCAGCGGCTATCAGACAAAAACAGCGTCCGTCACTGTCGCTCAGGATGAAACTGAGATTGCTGACTTCAGCCTCAGCGCGGGGGGCGGCACAACGTGCCCGGTGGAATCAGTTGCCGGTGCGGACAAGGGGCTGCTCGCGCTGTTGCGCTCATACCGCGACCGGGTGCTCGCGCAGAGCAGCCTGGGTAAACAGTACACTGCGCTTTATTATATTCATGCCGCAGAGATGACCAGGCTGGCGGTTTTCAGCGAGAACATACGTTCAAAGATGGCTGCTGCACTCTGTGCTGTGGCACCGTCGATTAGCTCCAGCCTGCAGGGAAGCGGCCTGAGCCTGAATGCAGCACAGCGGCATAAAATTATGGACTGCATCCAGGCAGTCAAAAAGGCAGCCAGCCCTCGGCTTAAAGCAGCCATTGCCCAATTTGAAAAAGACCTGGACGATGGAACGCTCGCAACAGGTATAAACAGCACAATTAAATAATATATAAACATCAGGGGCCTGCTCATGGCAGGCCCCTTCTAACTCGAGAGCAGGAAGGTTTTGTATGACACCTTTTTATAAGACCAGCAAAATTGTGACACTTTTTGTATTCTGCATGCTGCTCCTCATGTGCCGCGCAGCATATGCACAAGAGGGTGACGGATCGGTTGCAGGGAAAAAATACAAAGCATTTATTTATTCCCCTGAAGCTGACAAAGTATCAATCACCATTACCTTCCAGGAGAATCTGACGCTGCTTATTGATGTCTATGACGGCTTCGGGGTATATGTTCCGGCAGGCCCGGCATTTGCCGCCATCTTCTCTGCGCCGCGCTATAACAAGGAGGATAATCTGTTTCTTATTTTAAGTGGAGTCGTGGTGACAGATTTTCTGAGCGGCGTTGGCGTGAGCCTGGTAAATTTTGAATTTGCCGGGACCTTTGTGGTTTTTGGCTACACGGATACATGATGCGGCAATAGAAGCCCGCAAGAAGGAGCGCGAAACGCTTTCGCCAGCCAGTGCATTAAAAACATTGACAGTCAAACCGGCTGTCATCTATACAAACATACTGAGAGGAGATAACAGTGATGAAGCACGCTCAATTCATGACCAGGCTCTGCTGTTTAACAGCGCTGCTATGCAGCAGCATGATCGGTGGCATGGCAGCTTCAGGACATGCAGCGGATCAAAAAAACATCATCCTCGCCACAACCACCAGCACCCAGGACTCAGGGCTTCTGGATGTGCTCATTCCCCTGTTTGAGAAGAAGACCGGCTTTATGGTAAAAACTATTGCCGTGGGTTCAGGCCAGGCCATGGCCATGGGCGAGCGCGGCGAAGCTGATGCGCTGCTGGTGCATTCGCCTGACGCGGAGAAAAAATTCATGGAAAAGGGTTTTGGCAGCAGCCGCATGATCGTCATGCACAATGATTTTGTTATCGTGGGACCCGCTGCCGACCCGGCTAAAATAAAAGGAGTGAAGTCTGCTCCAGAGGCTTTTAAAAACATAGCTGAAACGCAATCTCTTTTCATGTCCCGCGGAGATAACTCAGGCACCCACGCAAAAGAAAAGGCCATCTGGAAGGCAAGCGGCGCAGCCTGTGCGGGGCAGAAGTGGTACCAGGAAACCGGCCTTGGCATGGGGCAGACCCTTGGGGTTGCCGCGGAGAAAAAAGGCTATACCCTGGCAGACCGGGGAACGTATTTGTCCCTAAAAAACAAGCTGGGGCTTGAGATACTCTGCGAGGGTGACAAGTCACTGCTGAATGTGTATCATGTCATGGCGGTCAATCCCGACAAATGGCCAAAGGTGAATACTGCCGGGGCTAAAGCGTTTGCGGATTTTATGGTTTCTCAACAAGCGCAGACAGTCATTAAGGAATTCGGCGTTGAGCGGTTCGGCCAGCCCCTGTTTTTTCCTGATGCAGGTAAAAAAGAATAGCCTGGGGGTGGGGAACTACTTTCTCAACAACCTTTAGCGGTGCATAATACCAGTGGATCTTATTGTTGAAGGCATTTGGAAGGCATTACTGCTTCTGTTCACCCTGGACCCTGAAGTCCTGAGCATTACCCTGCTCTCTCTTGCAGTGTCAGGAGCTGCAACCCTCATCAGTCTTGTCCTGGGGGTGTCCCTTGGTTTTGCCATAGCCCTGACTGAGTTTCGCGGAAAAAAGTTTGTCATCAGCACTATTAATACCGGCATGGGGCTGCCGCCGGTTGTTGTGGGCCTGTTTGTCAGCATCTTTCTCTGGCGTAACGGGCCGTTCGGCTTTCTCGGAATACTTTACACGCCCCTTGCCATGGTCATCGCCCAGACCATCATCGCAGCGCCGCTGGTCATGGGTATAACCGTAGCCGCTATACAGCACCTGCCCCGAAACCTCCGCTACCAGATTCTCGCGCTCGGCGCCACGCGCCTGCAGATGATGCGGCTGCTTGTCCGGGAAGCGCGGCTGCCGCTGCTTGCCGCGGTAATGGCCGGGTTCGGCGGCGTGATCTCGGAAGTCGGCGCCTCGATTATGGTAGGCGGAAACATAAAAGGCTACACCCGGGTGCTCACCACTGCCACTGTCATGGAGACCAGCCGCGGTAACTTTGATATCGCCATAGCCCTGGGCATTATCCTGCTTGCGCTGTGCTTTATCATCAATGCGGTTCTCACCTATGTTCAGCAGCGGGAGCGGCCGCGATGAACAGCATACAATCTTCCGCCGGCCTTCTGGAGGCCCGGGGTATCAAGGTGCTCAGGGGCGGGTTTCCGGTTATTGATATTCCGACGCTCCTGGTAGAGCACGGCAGGGTTATCTCTCTCATCGGTCCTAATGGTTCCGGCAAGTCAACGCTCATGCTGGCGCTGGCATCGCTTCTGAAGCTGCATCAGGGCAGTATTTTTTTTCATGGCCAGCCAATTGACTCGTCCGCGGCGCGTGCTGCATACCGCAAAAAACTTGCTATGGTCTTTCAGGAGCCGCTCCTGTTTGACGCAACCGTGTTTGAAAATGTGGCCACGGGCCTGAAAATCCGGGGCATGAAGCAGCAGGAAATAGACCAGACTGTTGAGGAACAGCTGGCGCGATTCGGCATTGGTCACCTTGCCCGGCGTTCAGCCCGCAAGCTGTCCGGCGGAGAAGCCCAGCGCACCAGCCTGGCCCGGGCATTTGCCATCCGGCCGGAGATTATTTTTCTTGATGAGCCGTTTGCCTCACTTGACCCTCCTTCCCGCGACAGCCTGGTTGATGACTTGCACGCAATTCTGCGCCAGACCAGGACAACAGCGGTCATTGCAACCCATGACCGGATGGAGGCTTTGCGGCTATCGGATATACTGGCGGTTATGTTCGCTGGTACTATCGTTCAGACCGGCACACCTGAAGAGGTAATGAACCGCCCCGCGGATGAACAGGTGGCCGCGTTTGTCGGAACAGAAACGATCCTGTCAGGCACGGTGGCAAAAACTTATGACGGGACGTTCGCGGTATGTATCGCGGGTACGCTTCTTGAGGCGGTTGGTGAGGTTAAAAAAGGTGAAGAGGTCGTGTGCTGCATACGGCCTGAACTGGTGACCATCTCCACTGATACGCCGATTGGCCACTCCAGCGCCCGCAACACCTTTACCGGCACCATCGTGAAGATTTCTCCCCTGGGCCTGTTTTACCGGGTGTATCTTGATTGCGGATTTCCCCTTGTCGCGTATGTTACTACGCAGTCTCTGAAAAATCTGGGGCTTAAAGATGGCACAAGGGTGACCGCGTCCTTTAAGGCAACTGCTGTTCATGTCATAAAAAAATAGAAAAGCTGCGGTGGTAAGGAACTTTTTGTAGAATAATTAAACAAGTAATTAACACACAACTTTTCAATTACTGTTCAAAACAACGCATAGCTTTTCGTCAGTTTGATTAAGAGTTTTTATTCATTCTACCATCCTGAAGCGTATAAATGCGATCAAAGCCTTCAACCATGCGTCGGTCATGAGTAACCACGATTACAGCAGAGTTTTTCTCACGAGCAAGCTTTCTCATAAGTTCCATGACATTTTTACCTCGTTCGGTATCGAGCTGTGCTGTAGGCTCATCTGCCAGAATAATCTTTGGATCGTTAGCGAGGGCGCGGGCAATTGCTACCCGCTGTTTTTCTCCACCCGAGAGGTTCTCTGGATAATTTTTCATTCGATCACTGACCTGCAGATAATCCAGCAATTTAATTGCCTTGTCTTTAGCTTCACGATCTCGCTTGCCAACTAAATCCATGGAAATAAAGACATTTTCCAGCGTATTCAGAAATGGAATGAGATTAAAGGTTTGAAGAACGAATCCAATCTTTTCACGGCGCAGCCGGTTGCGGTCCGCTTTCTTCCAACCATTATCATAGACCACCTGACCATCAATCTCGATATATCCGTTGGTAGGGTCCTTGATGCATCCTATGCAGGTGAGCAGGGTGGTTTTGCCGGAGCCACTGGGGCCTACTATAGCTACCAGTTCTGCGGGAAGCACTTCAAGACAGGCATCCACTAAAGCCGTGACCATTGTCTCGCCCTTCCCATATGTTTTTGTAAGATTGCGCGCTCTAAGTACGGGTATCATTTCATGCGCCTAAAACAACAGACGGGTCAACTTTGAGTGCGGTTCTCACCCCCTGAAGGCTGGCCAGCATACATATGGCCAACACAATAAAAAACAGCGCAACCATATCAAACTGTAATATTATTACGCGTCGGGGAAACTTCTCATAGGTGGCATAAATAAGAATTGCGCCAATTACATAGCTCAGAAATCCCATGGCAACAGATTGCTGCATTATAAGCCCGGTGATTCTGTGATTCTGGGCACCTATCAGCTTGAGGGTTGCCAATTCCCGAAGTTTGTCTATGGTGAGTGTGTAAATGATGAGGGCAATAATTACCGTAGAGATTACCAGCAGAATGATCCTAAACAGGCCAAGTTGCCGTCTGGCTTTTTCAATAACATATTTAGTAAGTATTTCTTCCTGTTCTGCATTAGTCAGGGCTGTATAGTGGTTCCACTGTAATATCTTGGCAGCTATATTCTCAGCATTCTCTCCATGAGCAACCCTGGCGATAATGGCATTGACTATATGAGTGTCACCAGCAATGACGTCAACAGTTTCTTCAATGCCAGAAGGTAATCCGTATTGACCTTTTCCTATATCAGCCAGCAGCTTTGCAATCCGCGATCGTTCATTCCGAATGGCCTCATTGTTCTTCTGGAAGAGAAGTTCCTGCAGATCAGCCAGAGAGGCATAGACTACCGGATCTCCTGATGCAGAAACCATGTTCTCTGTGAGACCCACTACGGTGTAATCATGCAGTCCCATATGGAGCACATCTCCAAGCTTAAGCCCCAGTTTTTTGTCTGCTACTATCTCATAGTGTTTGCGGGAGATTTGCCTGCCAGTAATCAGACTGCGCGGCCCACCAATGCTGTCCCAGCGATACCCGATAAGGTAGAACCTGAGCTTTTGTCCGTGGTAATCAATCTGCATGTTGCGAAAAGATATGGGAGCAGCCTGCTCCACACCGGGAACAGCCCTAATATTATACTGCAGGTCTTCCGGAATGCGTGAATCGTCAGCAAACGGGCCAAAGGTGTCTTTTTGCACTACCCATATATCTGTGTTAGTTGCTTGAAGAACAGATGTTGCATCATAAATGAGCCCCCGATATATGCCGCCCATGCCCATGACAACCATAAGCAACATACCCAGGCCCACGCAAGTCAGAACAAATCTTCCCTTATTATGCCTGATATCTCGGATTGCAAGGTTCATAAATTCTATTTACGGATGGATACCCGTGAACCCTCTTTTAATTGTGCCATTATCGACGGTGCGGCATTAATTACCCGTTCATCTTTTTCCAGCCCGGATATTATTTCAACCCAGCCTGACGGGTCTTTGATTCCAACCTGCACGTGCCGCCAATAAACGCGGCCATCTTTAATAATCCAGACCCCGTGTTTATTGCCAGAGGGTACCAGGGAAGCACGGGGTAAAGCAGGCACTTGAGTTTTTTCCCTGGCAACAATATGGACGGTAGCTTGTTCTCCAATGGGAGGGACTTCAGAAGGAACAGGAAAAGTTATGTTCACCACCCGTTCTTCTGTTACGCGATCACTTTCTATTTCCACTCTGGCAACTTTCCCCGGCAGGCTTTCCTGTGATCTGGAACGGAGATACACCCGTGCCGGATTTCCCACCTTGATTTCTCCAGCCATTGTCTCATCTATATATGCTAAAATCCAGATCATGCTGGTATCTGCGATACGAAAAATGGGGGCACCCGCGGTAATGGCGTCTCCTGCCTCGGCCTCCCGGCTTATTACTATGCCATCACAGGGAGAATAGATGTAGGTGTCAGCCATCCGGGCGTTTACGAAACCAATATTTGCTTCTGCCCTTTTCTGTTGTTTTATTAACGCCGTCTTCTGGGCGTTTAACACCTTGATGTTTTCCTCGGCAACTTTGTTTTCATTTTCCTTCTGATCAAAATCAAGCTGCGAAATTACTTTGTCCTGTAATAGTTTTCGGTAACGCTCATAGTTGTTTCTGGCCAGTTTAAAATTTGCTTCTGCCTGCCGGATTACCGCCTGATTAGCCACAATGTCTGCATGAGCTTTTTCCAACTCGCGTTCTGCTTGCTTTGTGAGATTCTTGAAGTCATCGTTTTCAAGGGTGGCCAAAAGTTCCCCCTTTTTTACTTTGTAGCCCTGGTCGGTATTGAGCGCAGTGATGCGACCGGTAATCTTGCTGCCAACTCTTACTACGACTTTAGCTTCCACTGTCCCTACGCCAAATGCTTCCTCCTGGAGATTGCGCGGTGCGAGTTCAATCGCTGTTACTCGATAGGGAGCCAGCAAGGTCATTCTGAGTGCTATAATTAGAATAATCAAAATGATCATCCAAACAAATAGAGCCTTACTGTACTTTTTAACGGGTTTCATTTATTAGACCCTATTACTGGTTTTTATTCTTCCAGCTCGTATTCCATATATTAAACAAAAATGAATTGTAAAACTTGTGAGTTTATTTAAACTTGCGTGGAGGGGGAAAATTCGATCTCGTTAAAGTGAATAAATAAGTTCGAATCTTAAATCAGCCGTTAATCTTTTTCTAATTTCATAAATTAAAAGGAATAAATCACACCTTTATCCACCGTTGTTGAATGCCATAATAAAGCACCAGTCCCGCTACATAAGCAACCCCTATATTCCACATAGCAATACCAGCGGTTATGAGAAGTACATAAAGGTTCTCTTTCTTGAGTTTTATATCACGTATTACCAGGGTTAATTCCAGCCCTGCAAAAAAGAGGATGATGCCCAGAATTGAGCGGGGAAAGACCTGAAAAATAAGAGCTACGGAGTCGCTCAAAAAAAGTCCTGTCAGAAGAACAATCAGCCCCAAAATTACTAATGCCCCTCCTGTCCTAGCCCCAAACCGGATATGACCAGCCAGGCCTCCTGCTCCATGACACATGGGAATCCCGCCAATGAAAGTACTGATAAGATTCATGCATCCATGATCGATGCTAACCTGTTTTGCTGTTACTTTGCGGTCAGGAAAATAATTATTATTTTCAGCCACGGTCCCAATGATTGCATTACCAAGCGTGAGAGGAACTTGCGGAATACCTAATATAACACACCCTGAAAGGAGTTCTTTCCAGGAAATTTGGCCAATTGCCAACTCGGGCAGGCGAAATCGCAGGGAGAGATGAGAAAGCTCCTGAATTAATTCTGGCCGCTGGATAAATGCCATCACGATACCATACCCCAAAAGGCACAGCATGGCGGGAAAACGTTTGCTATTCAGGAAGAGGAAAGTAATAACTACACCACCGATAGATAACAAGGGTTGCTCTTTCATCATACTCAACCCTTCCGTAATAAAGCTTAACCCTAAACCCAGCATAATGCCCCGAACAACAGGCTTTGTGGTGATCTTCTCAATCCAAGTAATAGCTCCGGTAAGTCCCATCAGAAGCCAGAATATCCCTGTAAAAATCCCTGATCCCCAAATCATTCCCGGGGTGATCAGCCCTGGGTGGGAGATAGCCATCCCCCCAATAGCCTTCATCGGTTGAATTGGAATGGGTGTTTTAAAATAAAGCCCGGCAAAAATTTTAAACAGGCCGAAGGCTACAAGTATCCCCAATGGGTCCATCTTATTAATAGTGATATAGCCCACAACAAAAGGAATCAAAGTGCCCAAGTCGCCAAAAGCACCAGCAAATTCCATTTTGTTATAGTCGTTCCCCCACAACCGCATGTTCGAACTCTTCCTCTGATGAAAGTTTATGAAGCTTCTTTTCCTTACTATTATAGTTGTGCCAGATAGTTTTGCAAATCCTGTATTGACTCTCGAAGTTCATCTGTCTGCCCATCTGCTTTTGACAGGAGTGATTCGATGGTTGACAGCTCATCCTGAACATATGCCAGCGCCCTGTTTTTCATCTCCTCGATTGTTTTGTTAACACTAACCTCCCACTGGTGTGCCAAACGGGAAAGATTCACTTCTACCGCCCAGGGGACCTGATTTAAAAAATGCTTCTCAAAAGCTCGTCTGAAAATAAACATGGGAAAGAGAAACCATAGAAGATCAAGGTGAAAATCAAACGATTTGGTAAACGTAATATCCGTATGAGCGGGCTTTGCAACGTCGATATTCCAGTCAGCTTCAGCAAGCCGTATGCCGAGCACTTTTTCAATATTTCTGTCCAGATAATTCTTAAAAAGATGCAGTGCGCGGGATATTCCGGCCTTCGCCTTCTGCAGCGTATCAAAAAAATGCTGCTGCTCACATTCTGAAACTGCCTGTAACTCCGCCCGCATAATTTCAGCCATCCAGTGTTCATAGTGTCTGGTGAAGTGCGAAAGGTTGCCTTTCCAGGTTTTCATTGCAAGGGAAAGCCGGGCCTTAATTTTACTGGTGAGTGGCTGCTGCTGGTTTCGGTAAAGACGCGACGCTATGATTTCACGGGTATGGATCATCTGTTCGCGGGCAATAAGAAACAGCTCAGAGCGTATCAGCTCATAGTTGACCTTCTCATCCAAAACAAGCTTTTTCAGCTCATCCTGATCATGATCTTCCTGCTGCGAGGCTTTTAATGCAACATCAAGATATCCGAGACAGCTCCGGGCAATGGATCGAGTTTTGTGGTTTATTATCTTTTCATACTCCTGGCTGCAATTCTGGGACAATGGCCCAAGCAGTGCTGTGTCGAGGAGTGTTCTGTAATGGTCTGTATTGTTTTTTGTTGAATACAGATAAACAGGAAATTCGCTGTTCAGTTCGCGTGTAATGGTGTTTTTTAAAAACGTCACTACCTCGTTCTGCTGCTCCGGCGCAAGCAGGTCTGCTTTAGTTAAAAGGATAATAATTTTCGGGGTGTATTCCATCAATTCCCGCAGGAGGTTAAGGTCACTCTCAGAAAGCGGCCTGTCAGAGCTAATGGCAACTATGGCAGCTCCAACCCGCGGCAGCCAATTTTCTGACGTAGCCGTATTATATTTATAGGCGCTTCCCAGCCCCGGCGTATCAACAAAACGAAGCCCGTGATAGTGTTCAAAAATAGGAAGCGCTACATCCAGAACCGCATCATTTTTCTGGTTCGCAGGATTTTGCGCCTCCGAGATAAATGCTTCTATTTCCTGCAGATCGATTTCAGATTCCCGCCCATCTAAAAAAGTGACGGTCGCTTTTTCTTTTATGCCATACTGGACACGGGTAATGCGGGTAATAACCGTGGTAACCGGAACAACGCCAACGGGAAGGAGGGCACGGCCTATCAGGCTGTTGATAAAAGAGGTTTTGCCGGCTTTGAACTGGCCAAGAATGGCGATATCAATAAGCTGGTTCTCCTGAAAGCAAGCCTCACATGCTTCTATTTGCCGGGCCAGCGTTGAAATATGCAAACGGTGCGCTGCTTCACGAACTGTATCCAGTATAGCAACAGCAGTATTATGCGAAGAGGGGGGTACTGTTTTTGTGCCCTTGGAGTTCATGCTGTTAAAACCTCAGTGTCGCGGCAGCGCGTTTTGGCTGCAGCAGCAAATCAAAGGCATTGAGAACATTTTTTACCGCTATATCTGCCGACGTTATGGCATCAGTTGCGCCCCCCTCCTCTTCAATGACCGCAATGCCAAAGCGGGAAATTTTAAGCATCTTCCGGTCATTATTTCCGTTGCCGATAGCGACAACCTTTTCTCTGCCAAGGTTTGTGACATAGGTTTCTTTCTGAATATCAATATCTTTACCGGAAACAACAAGAACCGTGCAGTTAATACCGGTCAACTCAGCCTGGGCAGTCCCAAATGTGTCGGATGTTACCACATGCACTGAAAGAATCCGGGCGAGGGCATTCAAGCGCTCCTTGACACCAGGTATAATTTTTCCATCAATTGACAGCGTGCCGGTGTAGTCGCACACCAGGTGTTCAAGCTTCATTAAACCAAATCCCGGAATATCGCTCTCAAGCATAAAAGCTCCTTTTTATCTGGTTATTACTAAATTCCGGGCAACTTCCCCCAGGGCTTCTCTATCTGTTAGTTTTGACAGATCAGATGTCGCTTCCTGAAATTTCTCCACCGCATTGAAAAAACTGTCAAGAGGGTCTCCAGAATATGTTGGAACAAGGTGGATGTGCGCATGAGGAATTCGTGTGCCGCGAACAAAGAGACAAACGAAATCCGGTTGATATGTTTGCATGATCTTATTGGATACCATCCGCGCTAATTTATAAACGCTTTCCGTCTCTTTTTCTGTTAATTCATACCACCATGGAACATGCCTTTTGGGAATTACCAGACAATGCCCCCGGGCAAAAGGATGAATGTCTAGAATACACAAGGAGTGTTCATTTTCATAAATTCGATACGCATCCGCCTTGCCGGCTATAATGTCACAAAAAATGCAATGTTTTATACCTTCGTCCATACCTCCTCCACGTTTGGTACTTATGTCAATCACCTTCCTGCAATAAATGAATTAAAGCAGTTATTGAGGATATAAGGGTATTGATCTGTGGATCAAGAACATCCTCAAGACCATCTGCAATACCACCATAGCGTCGCAAGCGTTTTGCCTGTACATTATCGAGTAATTCTAAGCAGTAAAAAAGTTTGCCGATAACCTGCCTGCCCGTATTTACTGTTCTCTTTTCAAGTTTAAAGGAATCCGCAAGATGATTTACGGTATTTTTTATCAGCAACATATTTTCACGCAGGGCATCTTTAACCGGTGAGCTGATGTCATCTTCAACCTCTTGCAAAAATCCCCGGTAGGATTTATTTTGCAGGACCTGTTCAACCTCAAAAAGCATCTCTTCAAACACGCTAAGGGCTGTTGATAAGCCCCGCCGCTGGCTGTCGTTGAGCATCGTCTTGTTAACATCAATGAGGTTTTTAGTATCCACCGTCTATGGCCATTATCCTTTCTGCTTTTCCGAGTATTTTATGGTCATAATCAGCACTATGAATAGCATTGCCGACATGGTAGCAGTTATTGCCCCAAAATAGAAAGTTGCAGCAGGGGAGACATGATCCCAAAGCCATCCCCCGATCAAACTGGCTGGAAACATGGCAAGCCCTACAGCCGTAGCATAGACACCAAAAGCTGTTGCTGTAAGGGTGGATGGTATTATGGTGGTGAGGAATGCCTTTTGGATACCTTCTGTGAGTCCCATAAAAACTCCGTACAAACCAAACAAAATCCAGATAGCAAAAGGTGTTTTTGCCATTGCAAAGCCATAATACAGACAGGCAAACAATACAAACCCCAGGAGAATGATTCTTTTTCTCCCAAACGTATCTGCAGCGATGCCGGCAGGGATGGCGGATAATGAATAAATAAGATTGAAGGTTAAGTATACAGCGGGAATTATCGCTGCTTGAATGCCAATCTGTTGCGCCCGGAGTATCAGAAATACGTCACTTGAATTGCCTAAAGCAAATAGGGTTGCAATTAAAATGAAAAACTTTACCTTCCAGTCAAAATGCTTAAGAGTTAGTTTATTCACTTCAGCTTGTTGCCCAGGCAGGTCGGTTTTCTTTTCTTTAATAAAAAAAATGATTACGAAAACTGCTATGCTCCCCGGTATCATGGAAAGCCAGAAGACCTTTCTATAGCCGTTGGGGAAAAGCTGCAATAAAAGAAAGGCAAGCGCAGGACCGACAACAGCTCCCATCGTATCCATTGCACGATGGAAACTGAATGCGCGGGCAAGATGGGGTTTATTTGAAGATTCTGCAATAAGGGCATCCCTGGGTGCTGTGCGTATGCCTTTTCCTAATCTGTCTACAAATCTTGCGACACATATCCCCGGCCATTGATTTGCAACTGCAATAATCGGCCTGCTCAAAGTGGAAATGGCATATCCCGCAACCATGAGGCCTTTCCGCTTCCTGATTTTGTCCGAAAACCATCCAGAAAAAAACTTAACCAGGCTGGCGGTTGACTCTGCCATACCCTCTATCAGACCAATCAGAGATTTATTAACTCCCAGTACGTTGGCCAAAAAAAGTGGAACAAGCGGGTAGATCATTTCGGAGCTTACGTCCATGAAGAAACTCACGAGACCGGTAAAAAATATGTTTTTTTCAAAGCCAAAAAACTTTCTATTCCGTTCCATTCTATCTTGCCTGCTTAATTATTTTAACTAAACCTTGTAGTGCCCTCATCCAGTTTTTAAATTCAAGCGCAACTAACAGCCTCGCTTTCGCTCGGTATCCACAAGTTCTCTCATACTTAGTGGATAACCCCTTATTACTTCACTGAAAAATTTAATGTGATTTGCAGGCCAGTGAAAACCATACTTTTTAGAACTGTTCCGTAAATATTCTTGTGTACTATGAATGCTCAGATGGGAAAGTTTAACTTGGATCTCAGGGCTTAAAACCACGCGAAGCCGCAGTAGGTCGGGTTCGGTTAAAAAATCTTCTACTATAGCAATAAAGCCAAATCGTTTTTCTGTTGTCAGATACCTGAGAAATTTTATTTTATGCGGCGAGAGCTTTGCTATGTTGTCTAAGATGAGAATGTGCCTGCGCTTGTCAGGTAAATCAAAATTTGCGATCTGAAATCGGCTTGTTTTATACTTTTCGTATTTGTATCTGTTTTTATACTTATGGTGTGGAAACAGCTTTTTATAAAGCAGATTGCAGACTTCTCCGGCGGTCTGCGAGAAATCCAACCAGAAAAAGAGCCAGCGATCCTGCGCACTATTTGCTATGTGTTTGATTAGGGCAGTCCGGCCAATGCCGTATTTTCCGGACAGAACAATATTGGTTCCCTTTTCCAATGCTTTTACAATAAGGCTTATTTCCTTTTTACGCCCCACAAAGCACATGGTATCATTTCTTTTTTAACGGGCTTTTAAAAACTGCTTTTTCGCCAAGCTCTGCTTCAATTTCGAGTAAACGGTTGTATTTAGCAATCCGTTCGCTGCGGCATACTGAACCCGTCTTGATCTGGCCGCCACCCATTGCTACTGCAAAATCAGCCAGAAATGTGTCCTCGGTTTCTCCGGAACGATGGGAGATAACAAAACCCCACCCAGCCTGGAGACACAAATTGATTGCTTCAATGCTCTCTGTCACGGTGCCAATCTGGTTGAGTTTAATAAGCACTGCATTAGTGGCTTTAGACCGGATACCCTTGTTAATGAATTGGGTGTTTGTCACATAGATGTCGTCACCGACAATTTGAATTTTATCTCCCAGAGCAGCGGTATGGTTATGGAACCCTTCCCAATCGCTCTCAGCCAGGCCATCTTCAATTGACACAATGGGATATTTTTCCACCCAGGCTTTATACAAAGCTGTCATCTCACTGCTTGTCTTTGTGCCTCCGCCTGATTTGCTGAGGCGATAGACACCGTTTGAAAAAAACGAGCTTGCTGCCGGGTCTAATGCAATTGCGATATCTATCCCCGGTTTATAGCCGGCTTTCTGAATTGCTTCAATAATCACTTCACACGCTTCGTCGTTACTCTTGAGATTGGGTGCAAAGCCGCCTTCATCACCGACACTGGTGGCATATCGTTTTTGCTTAAGTATGCTTTTCAGCGAGAAAAATGTCTCGGAACCATAGCGCAGCGCTTCTGAAAACGTTGGCGCGCCAATAGGCATGATCATAAACTCCTGAAAGTCAACGCTATTGTCAGCATGCACCCCGCCGTTAAGAATATTCATCATAGGCACAGGTATTTTTACAGCTTCGGGTCCTCCCAAATAGGTATACAAAGATAAATTCGAGGAGATGGCCGCTGCACGTGCTACTGCCATGGACACCCCAAGGATTGCATTAGCGCCAAAATGGCTCTTGTCGGGTGAGCCATCAAGCTCGATCATTAACTGATCAATCTCTTTTTGGTGTGCTGGGTCCATACCTAAGAGCTTCGGTGCTATCATATTCTTTACATTAGCGACTGCTTTCAGCACACCTTTCCCATCATAGCGCTGCTTATCGCCATCACGCAGTTCAAGCGCTTCATTAACTCCTGTTGAGGCTCCGGAGGGAACGGAAGCTGAAGTTGTGATCCCATTATCCAGTTTTACAAATACCCTGACAGTCGGGTTACCGCGGGAATCAAGAATTTCTAATGCATTGATAGCTTCAATTTTACGGCCCATGTGTATCTCCCTTCCTTTTGCTCATATATTAAATATTTAAATCACACGCGACAGATACTATTCTCAGGATAGGAACTCACCATTCTACTGTTACTTAACAACTAAAACTGAGCAGGGAGCCAGACGCACAAGACTTTGACAGGTACTTCCCATGACACGCTCATATATCGCCGAGTGCCCCATAAATCCTATTACAAGAAGATCAAAGTTATTTTCCTTTATAAATTCCAGTATCGTCTTAACTTCATGCCCCACAATAACGTGAGTTTTTAGAAGTACGGATTCTTTCTCAGCCATACCTCTGGCTTTCTTGATAGCGTCTCGGAACACTCCATTAGCCGCGATTTTTTCTTCAACTACCTCGCCAATAGTCCCTGGGTACTGAGGAAGTTCTTCTACAGAAAGGGTATGGAGTTCTGCACCATAACACTTTGCTAAGCTGATTGCTTCAGTAAGTGCTTTGAATGAACCAGCTGAACCATCAAGCCCATGTAAAATCTTTTTATGCATCGTTTTCCTCCTCTTCAAAGAGTTTGAACGTCGGTTGAAACCATCGTTGAGCAATAAGCGTTGGCACAACCGCACTGCCAATAACCGCAGTAACTAAAATTGTATATTGATCCTGATTGATAATATTATTTGTCAGACCAAAAAGAGCGCATATGCTGCCAAAGGTAAGCCCGGTTGACATCATAAGTGTTGTATAGATGCCTTCTGTTTTATTAAACTTGAATTTTTTTGTAAGTGGCCATATTCCGATGGTTTTTGTAATCATTTTAGCAAATAAAAGCACAACGATAATTCCTAGTGCAGAAATTACTGTTTGAAACTTTACTAAGCATCCTGCTTTGAGGAAATAGAAAGGAGTGAGGAGTGTGAAAGCAATAACCCTCATGCGCTGGGCAAGCACTTTTTCGCTAAGGAAAAACGGGGCTAATACCATCCCGATGAGATATGCAGGCAAGACCGCCTCACTTTTTGCAATATTAGCAAGCCCGCCAAGGATAAAAAGCACTAATAAAATGAATTTTATTTCGGGCTCACTGATTCTGTTCCCAATTTTGCCAAAAAACCATGGCACAAACTTAGGCAGAAACCACAGCATAATAGCAGTAATCAACGCAAAAAGAGCAAGCCAAATATTATAATTCGCGAAAATAACCCCGAGAGCAAGCACAGTACCAAGGTCATTTATAAAGCAGGCTGCAAGGATGATTTTGCCGATCTCCGTGCGGTTAAATCCGGTTTCCAGCATAACCGCATAAACAACAGCAACCGATGTAGTTGAAAGCGAAATGCCTGCTATTTGCGCCTGCGGCCAAGGCCAGTTATAAACATAGTGAGTGTAGGAAAGAACACCTATATATGGAGCAAAAAATCCTATGATACCTATGGACATGCTTGCCCAGAAATGCTTCTTTACAACTTCAGGGTCTATTTCAGCGCCGGCCAGAAAGGTTAGCAGTATTGCTCCGACACCCGAAAGATAATTAATCCATGGGGTGAGCGACAGATGTATTAGATTCCCGGCTACAGCGCCCATCATTATTTCAATAAGAGCAACTGATATGGCAACGCGAATTGATATAAGTGATGATAGCAGCGCTAATCCAATCCAAAGCGCAGATTCCAGCCAGAGATTTTCCATTTCAGTATCCTTCCTTGATGCCTGGCGCACACACAATAAAAAAACCCACCAGAATATTGGTGGGTTTTGACGTCTCTTTAATTCATTCTCCACCGCAAACTGGACAGCGGCAGGAGTTATCAGCCATTAATGGCGGTTATGGGGAACTCCATCCCTAGTGTTTTATTTATCGTAGATAGCCCATAACAAAAAGTCAAGTTTTAAAAAAAAGTGTGCCGTTGTTTCATTTTTAAGCCCCCTGAAGAAAAGCACACTTCCCAATCTGTGGTTTTTGCAAAGAAGAATCAAAGGGTTTTATATAGCTTTCTGCTTAAACTACTGGGCGAGTTTTTGCTCTGAAAACCAGGTTCGAAGACCTAACCGTATGAAGGTGCAGTTTCTCCTGCAAGCCCAATAAGAATTATCCGGTAGCTGTTTATTAACCGTTGTCCAATGATTACTGAAAGTCGTTTAAAAAACAATGCTCCACTTTCAGAATCCTGATTCAACAATCTATCAAGTTTTTCTTTTTCAATTCTGATTAACGTGCAGGGTATCAAACATTCCGCAGAGGATGTATAGCTTTCAAATCCAATTAGACAAGACCAGCCGAATGCATCTCCCGGAGTATCTGATATGTTGATGGTATGACCCTTCTCGCCGATACTCTGTCTGATGCGACCTTCCTTTAGGATATAAAAGTACTGTGCAGGCTCTCCATCTTTAAATAAAAAATCCTCCGCTTTAAACACCTTCTCAACCATTATTTTTTGCAGCTCATCAGTAAAGCTTTTTTTCATTCCTTTGAAGAGATCAGCTTGTTGAATAAACATAGGATCCCCCTTTCTTTTAGGGCCGCAATGAGCTTAAATAACTTTTCGTTGCTTTTAGACAAAATAAGAATGTGGGCCGCCTAAGGGATTATTAACCCCAAGGAGGCCCTATATCGGTAGTTTCCCAACCCAAGTGATCATAAATTATGAAATGATTTGTGCTGTAATGAAAGTACGTAATATATTGGGACTGCCTATTCTATTGCTATTCTAATAGCGAGCTAAATAAAATTTATAGCACGGATTAATAAAAAAGGCTTCTACTGAAAATAGTAGAAGCCATCAGCCCCGCGCGGGGCTGTTAAGCGAGCTTCATCGCCGATAAGATTTTATGAAACGTGCTGCAAGTTTAAATCGTCATGTTGAAAAGTCAAGAAATTACTCGTTCCGGTGCTGTGCCGGGATACCATGCAGCGCTCATGACACGCTAATCCCCTGCGTTCGCTCACAGCCAGTTCCGCTTTTTGAAAAAAAAGAGCATGAAGCAAACAGCTGATAGCATGATGGCAAGCACAAACGGATACCCCCAGGGCCATTCGAGCTCAGGCATATATTTGAAATTCATCCCGTAGAGACCGGCGAGGAAGGTCAGCGGGATAAAAATGGTAGCGATAATAGTCAGCACCTTCATCACCTGGTTCATGCGGTTGCTGAGCGAGGAAAGATAGATATCAAGCATGCTGGAAAGCATTTCCCGGAATGTCTCAATCGAATCTATGATCTGAACAACGTGATCATACACATCGCGCAGATAAAGCTCAGTTTCCTCTTTAATCAGAGAAGATTCTCTCTTGGCCAGCGCCGCGACCACTTCGCGCAGGGGCCAGATGCACCGGCGTATATAGAGCATCTCCCGCTTAAAATGGTGTATCTTCTGCAGAGTTTCGGGCCTGGGATCGGTAACCACTTCTTCTTCAAGAAGCTCTATCTGCTCTCCCAGCTTCTCAAGAATGGTAAAATAGTTATCCACTATCCCGTCAACAATCGCATATACCAGGTAATCAGCCCCCATCTTGCGGATCTTTCCCTTGCTGCCCCTGATGCGCTGCCGGAGCGGGTCAAGCACGTCACCCTTGATTCCCTCCTGAAACGAAAAAACAAAATTAGCGCCGAGGATAAGGCTCAGCTGCTCGGAAACAATGTCACTGCCGTTGTTATTGTTGTGCAGCATTTTGAGAACTATATAAAGATAATTCTCCATGTCATCAACCTTGGGACGCTGGTCAGTGTTCAGTATATCTTCCAGCGTTAAAGGATGAATTTCATAACAGGCCCCCAGTTTTTCAATGAGATGTATGTCATGTACACCTTCAATATCAATCCAGGTAACCGTGGGGCGGTCTTTAAAGATAAAGCACTCTTCAAGACTGTGCAGCGTTTCTTCCTTCAACTCTGATTCATTGTAGTCTATAACCGTGACCCCGGTTATATCCACGGCCTTTTCCCCGATGTGCACGAGCGCGCCCGGCGCCATCCAGGATTTTTTTGAGCGCTTCTTGGTATATCGTTTCATAGAATCCTCACTATAAATCCGCGTGTTGTTAAAAACCAACCACAGAGCACACCCGTCCTCCGTAGCACTGCCTGACCTCCGCACTTCCTCCCTCCGTAGCAGTCTACTGCGGAGGACGGGAAGCATGCTTTGGAAGGCGGGCGGAGGGTGGACAATCTGCTCGCCGCGCCAGCCGCGACGAAGCGACGGCTCGGCGGGCTGCCGCTTTGGCGCAGCGGGCAATCTCATATCTGCAATCTTAATTCCCTATCCCCGAGTCACGAACCCCGAACCCCGAACCACGACATTATTGACAGGCATTATACTATATCCGGCATTTCAGTAAAACAACTATTGGGAGGGCTTAAATGCGCTGTTAGCGTTTGATAATAGAACAGCTACCATGGTATAGTATCAAAGCTGTGCGCTAAAAGGCCCGGATTGTATTGCCGCAAGTATCATTGCCGGAATAGCACTATACTGAGAATAAATAAATCAAATTCTTTCTACATCCATGCATCGAAAAGCAGCCACCACCGCACTCTCTGCGAAAACTGCCGGCCCCCGCTGGCAGCAGCAGGCAGCAAACGCAATAACCACCGCTGAGCAGCTTGCCCGCTGTTTTCCTGTTGACCGGGAAGCACTGCAGCAGGTCATTGATTGCTACCCCATGCGGATCAACCCGTACTATTTCGGCCTGATTAAAGAGCCGGGAGACCCTCTCTGGCAGCAGGTGGTGCCTGATGAACGGGAGCTAAAGGACAGCGCGGGCATGGAAGATCCCCTGGCAGAGGAAAAGTATTCGCCGGTCCCGAATCTCACCCATCGCTACCCGGACCGGGTTTTGTTCCTGGTGTCCAGCCAGTGCGCGGTTCACTGCCGCTTCTGCACCCGTAAGCGAAAAATCGGCAGGCAGTTTACCGTGACCGAAAAAACCGTGAGCGAGGCCATTGCCTATATCCGCTTTCACCGGGAAGTGCGGGACGTGCTGATCTCCGGCGGCGACCCGCTGCTGCTCGCGGATGAACAGCTTGCGGAAATTCTTGCCGCAGTGCGGGCGATTCCGCACGTTGAAATCATCCGCATCGGCACGCGGGTGCCCTGCGTGCTGCCGCAGCGCGTGACAAAGCGCCTGGTAAAGACCCTGCAGCAATTTCACCCGCTCTATATTAACACCCACTTTAATCACCCGTCCGAGATAACTTCCGCGGCAGCGCAGGCCTGCGCGCTTATAAACGCTGCAGGCGTTCCGCTGGGATGCCAGACCGTGCTGCTGAAAGGGGTGAATGACACCCCTGCGGTCATGCGGCAGCTGATGCAGAAGCTTCTGACCATCCGGGTTAAGCCCTACTACCTGCACCAGATGGATCTTGCCCGCGGCACCGGCCATTTTCGCACCTCTTTAGCCGCAGGGCTCAGCATTATCGAGGCGCTGCGGGGCCATACCTCGGGCCTGTGCGTTCCGCAGTATGTTATTGACCTGCCGGGCGGCGGCGGAAAAATCCCGCTGCTGCCGGAATATATGCTGGGAGAGAAAGACGGGAACCTGCTGATACGGAATTTCCAGGGAAAGGTCTTCAGCTATCCGCTGGAGGGATAGTCTTGACTGACTCGGAGAAACTTCCCTGTCCGTGCTTTAACCGCTGCACGGGCAGGGAAATGAAGATGACCCGTTAAAACTTATAGCCGATCCCCGCCCCGATCAGGTAGCAATTTCCATCGTAGACCCTGCTCTTGGGCACGCCATCAACGATGCGCTCTTCGTAGTTCCGGTTTTTAGGCTGCAGATAGGTATAGGAGAAATCAGCTGTCCAGTGCTCCCCCAAGTGCAGGCCGAAGCCGCAGCTGAAAAGCTGCCGGTCATAGGATGAAACCAGGAAGTCAACCCCTCTGGCCGGAATGGGCTCATTGTCATAGGTATATCCCAGGCGCAGGTCAATAAGCGGCGTCAGGGCATACTCAACGCCGATCTGGTAGCGCCACACATCATGCCAGTCCTTCTGCTTTGTTATAGCATTCATGCCGGCTATGCCCTTATCAAAATTTACCGTCATATGATTGAATGTGTTCCAGCGGGTGAGGATCGCGTCAAATTCAATGCTCAGCTTTTTTACCGGCTTAAAGGCGACGCCAAGAAAATATTCATCCGGCAGCAGCACGTCGGCGTTGATTCTTCCGTTCTGAAAAGCTCTGCGCAGTAAGCCGGTATTTTCAAAGTCCGCACGGCCGGAGAGGTTGTGCTTCACCTTGCTGCGATATAACAGGCCAAATGACACCCATTCACGGGGCTTGTAATGGGCGGCGAGGTTAAACCCGAAGCCGTAGGAGTGGCCCTTCAGGCTCGAATTGACATTGAATATAGGGACAATCTGCTCAAGCTTTACATCCAGGCGCATGACGCTCGCGCCGGCGGCAATAGAAAAGCAGTCATTAAACTTCCACGCCGCGTTGGGGTTTATTTCCACGCCTTTCACCACCGCATTGTAGCTGTTGTAGCGGCCCGGCCAGTTTTCCGGATACTCGGTGCCCAGGCCAAAGCGGGCAAACATGCCGACACCGACCCAGAGCTTGTCAGAGACCTTGCGCGTCAGATAGCCGTAGGGCGGGTAGAACCAGTTGCGCCTGAGCTCGGTTTCCTCAGTGCCGCTGCCGAAAAAAGAATGGGTCTTGACTTTATTCATGGGCGTGATGAGCGTGCAGCCGGTCATCATCTGGGTGCCCTCCAGCTGGGTGATGCCGGCGGGATTATAAAATATGGCTGACGGGTCATCAGCGCGCGCGATGAGCGCTCCGCCCAGGGCATTGCCGCGTGCGCTGCCTTCATAAAGCGCGAAACCGGCGGCAAACGCACGCCCTCCTGTCGCTGACAAGAGAGAAAAAGTCAGGATTATAATGAAGAGTGCGGTCAAAGATTTTTTCATACACTTCCCCTGTTTTGCTGCTGTTTTTGTTTATCTCCCCCGGAGGTGAGTGATATCCCCTGTTGCAAAAACAGCCCCTGCTTATCATAAATAGCCGGTATTGTATACAACCTTTTTTTGCTGGAAGTGAATGGCGCGCTGGGCTCTTATTTCCCTGCAAAAGCCTGTGTTGGTGCGGGGATAAGACTGCAAGGTTTAAAGCTTTATAAACAGAACAAGAAGCAGGGAAGTGACCAGTAGTGCTTCAAGGGCAAGCATCGGCCGGTTGGGAAAAAGGTAGGTGACCGTTCCGTCCGGATGGTCTGTTTCAAACCAGTGGACTTTGCGGTGCAGCCAGTGGATGAGTGACAGGCCGGGGATTTTTATAATCCGGTTGTTACCCATCCAGGCGAGTGTGGTAACCACATCGGGAATGATGCTGAATCCGGCAGCCCAGAGAAAGAGCAGCGGGCTGCCGAATACTGTCATGGCGCACAGCATGATCACCGGGCCCGGGGCCAGCTCAAAAAAAGTTGGTATAAATTTTTTAAAGATAGTTTTGGGGTGAGCGATAAAACCGTGGGGGATAAGATCAATGATAAAATGTGAAGCAAGAGCAGCAGCCGCGACCACGAGCAGCTTCTCGACAGGACCGAAGCCGGATTTTATGGCCAGGGCCGCTATCACACAGGAGGCAGTGATGTGGGTGTTGGTGGTCACGGTGCTGAGTAACGAGTGTTTAGTGATGAGTTGTGAGTGAAAAGCCATCAGCGGACAGCTGTCAGCTTTCAGCCCTTATTTTTTTACTTTTCACCTTTCACATTCTACCTTTCACTTTTTTCATTCCGCATTCACTCTGTTCCTTTTGCCTTTTCTATTGGCTGTCCTCTGCTCTCTGTCCTCTCACCTCTGTTTTCTGCCTTTTTTCATTCCGCATTCCCTACCCCCGGATCCCGAGTCCCTGACTTTCATTTCACTTTACACTTTCCACATTCCATTGTTTTCCCGAGTCCCGAACCCCAAACCCCGAACCCCTTTCAGTTTATTTTTCCGTCACCACTCGTATTGCTTCATAGACAGCGTCAAGCAGGGTTTCAAGCTCTTTTGCGGTAATGGACAGGGGCGGCATGAGGACGATCACATCGCCCAGGGGGCGGATCACAACACTGCGGCGGCGCGCCTCAGCCACCACCTGCTGCCCGATTTTTTTCTGCATTGGCCAGGGCTTTTTCCGGTCGCGGTCCGCCACCAGTTCAATGCCCGCCATGAATCCGCACTGACGGACATCACCGACGTGGTGCAGGTCATAAAATCCCTTCAGCCGCTCTTTCAGCAGCCTGATTTTCGGCTGCAGGCCGGCCAGCACGCGCTCCTGCTCGAACACCTCGAGATTTGCCAGGGCTGCTGCGCAGGCTACCGGGTTTCCGGTGTAGGTGTGCCCATGGTAGAACGTCTTCAGATCAGCAGCCTCGCCGAGAAAAGCGCGGTAAATTTTTTCTGTGGCAAGGGTTGCGGCCAGGGGCAGGGTACCGCCGGTGATTCCCTTGGCAATGGCCATGAGATCAGGCCGCACCGATTCATGCTCGCAGGCAAACATTTTACCGGTTCTGCCGAACCCCACGGCAACCTCGTCGGCGATAAACAGCACATGGTAGCGCGCGCACAGGCTGCGGGCAGTACGCACGTAGCCGCGGGGGAAAACGATCATCCCGGCAGCGCCCTGCACCAGCGGCTCCATGATGAGGGCGGCGATTTTCGCGTGATTTTTTTTCAGGGTCTTTTCCAGGACGTTGAGGCATGCAAGCCCGCACCCCGGGTACTTGAGCTTAAGCGGGCAGCGATAGCAGTATGGGGAGTCAATCTGAAGGGTTTTAAAAAGCAGCGGCCGGTAGATGCGGTGAAAAAGATCAATCCCCCCCACGCTCACCGCGCCGAGGGTATCGCCGTGGTAGGCGTTGCGCAGGGTGACAAAGGTTTTTTTCGCCCGCGTCGCGCGCGACGCCTGCTGCCAGTACTGGAAGGCGATTTTCAAGGCAACCTCAACCGCGGTCGAGCCGTTATCAGAGTAAAAAACTTTACTTAGCCCCCGCGGTGTAATCGCCGCGAGCTTCTCTGCCAGCTTCACCGCCGGCACATTGGTCAGGCCGAGCAGGGTCGAGTGGGAGATTTTTTTTACCTGCGCGATGATGGCCGCGTCGATCTGCCTTTTGCAATGGCCGTGGACCGTGACCCAGAGCGAGGACACCCCGTCGAGATAGCGCTTGCCTTCAATATCGTAGAGCCAGGAGCCTTTGCCCGCTTCGATGATGAGCGGCTTCAGGCGGCAGTAGTCCCGCATCTGGGTGAACGGGTGCCAGATGTATTTTTTATCCAGGAGTTCCAGCTGCTCCTTTTCCCTGTTTGATTTTATTTTATTTGTCATCTGTCCGCAGTGTCTTTAACCTTGTTATCCATGCGTAAGGTTGTTATAATTTTCAAAATTTCAAAAGTAGCGAATGGTTAACCTGGAGTGGCGCAGAAATGGAATTCAGTCCTTCCCAGCTGGTTGAAAGTTTTGCGTGGATTTGTAAGGAAGTGGTTGTTCGGCCCAGGGCCTTTTTTCAGGGACTGCCGCAGCAGGGGAGCCTGCTCAACCCGCTGCTGTTTCTTGCGCTGTGCGTGTTTCTGTCGTCCCTGTGTATGGCAAACATTCTGAACGGGGATTACCGCCTGTTCCTGATTCTCTTTTTTTCAAACATTTTTTCCAATTTCCTGGTCAGCGGCTTCCTGCATATTCTGGCGACCAGGGCATTCGGCGGCTGCGCTTCCTTTGCCGCAACGTTTCGCATCATCGCCTATTCCAGTGTTACCGACCTCGGAGCCTGGGTCCCCTTTTTAGGAACCATCGTCTCGCTGTACGGCATTTACCTGATGTATCTCGGGCTGCAGGAACTGCACCAGCTCAAGCAGCGCCAGGCCGGGCTGGCGGTCATCATTATCATGACCCTCGCCCTGGCACTGGGCATCACGGCGGTAACGCTGGGAAAAGATATACTGCACCTTCCCGATCCGGCTGCGCTGTTTACCGAATAAGTATCATTCCTGTGTCTGCCCGGGGAAATTCAGCGCCGCGGGTATTACCGGGGCTCTTCTTTATCCTGCTGCGATGAAGGACCGGGCTGCTGGTCATCCGCAGGTGCTCCGGGTTTTGACTGCATGCCCCGCACCGCCTTTTCCATGCGGCCGAGAACATCCGCCAGCTTGTCCCGCATGGTGTCGGTGGTAATTCCCAGCTGTTCGACCTTTGATTTGAGTTCCAGGTCGCCCCCGCTTCGTTGAAATGCAAGATATGCAAGGACTAAGGCTACGATGGAAATGATAAAGGATAATCCACTGATCATAGTAATGCCCTCCCTGTTTTTATAAACATCTTTTGAAAACCAACCAAAGATATTTGAAATTTGTTGTTAGGCTTCTGGTTCATTTGTTCGGGCTACATGCTCGCAGCAAATGCTGCGTGTTATTGCCCGAGCCTTCGCTCGCACCGCCCGTAACTGCTCTCACCAAAAGCCTAACGATACAAAGTGTGAGAGCAAAATTCTCAGATTAAGCTATGTAAGCGCCTACAATGCCTTCAGGTCGTCATCCCTGACATCTTTTTTCCTGAATGCCCAAAAAGAGTAACTCCACCCTATAATAATTCCTGTGAAAAGAACCGCCAGGAGGAGCAGGGAAAGGGACATGGAAGTCATTTCCCAACCAAAAAATTTTACCGGCACTACCATGGCATTGCCGTAAACAAAACCTGCTACCACGACAAGGATAGTTAAGAAGCTTATAAATTTAAATGTCGCCATTACTCTCGTGCCTCGCTTCACTGTAGAATGGATTTACATTAATAATATAATAACTGGCGTGCGTATTGCAACTTTTTTTAAAAAAAGCGTCTTATAAACAAGATTGCTGTCATTATTAGAGCGCAGGGGGGTTTTTAGCCACAACACATCCGCTTGCTCTTTGTGGAACGTCAAGTGCCTTGCGAATTCTCTTCTGCCAGACCCCCGTGCATTCCCCTCCATCGAAGCCTCTGGAAGCTGCCTGCCCCGTGCATGATACGCACGCCGCCGGGGACTTCGGCGAGCTCAGTCGAGCCGTCGTGACGCAAGCCACCCGCAAATATTGTTGTGGCGTTAAAAACCCCCTGCGCTCGTGCTCCACTTCTCTATCCTGTTCTTTCCCTGCGGTCATGCCGTTTGTTGGTTTTCTATGCCTTAATTTCGGGGAAGGTCCTTCTTTATAAACTTGCGCCCGCTGCCTAAACATGGTATTCACAGCACAACAGCACAACAATTAATATAATTATATATTACGCACCGGTATCAGGACACATGAAGGAAGCAAAAAAGCCAAACCGCCGCAAAGCCCAGGCGCGCAACTACTGGGCGTACAATGACCGGAGAAAAACACCGCAGCCCAACGGGGGTTATGACACGGTGTGTGCCTGCGGGAAGGCGGTCGCATACTGTCCTGACTGCTGCGGTATGGCGGACGCGGAAGGCGCCGCGGCTGACGGGCCAGACAGCCCGGAATAAATTCACTATCCCGCGTCAGGCGTCTCGCGGAAAAGCCCCGTTCCCCTATGCCCTTCATAGCAGACCTCCACATCCACTCACGCTTCTCACGGGCCACCAGCCCCCGGATGAACCTTGAGAGCCTCCACCGCTGGGCGCAGCTGAAAGGCATAACCGTGGTGGGAAGCGGTGATTTTACCCATCCCCAGTGGTTTGCCGAACTCAGGGAAAAACTTGAGCCTGCCGGCCCCGGCCTCTTTCAGCTTAAAAAAAAGTATGCCGCAGGCATTGATAAGGAAATACCCGCGTCCTGCCGTGCCGCCGTACAGGTTATGCTCTCGGCTGAGATAAGCACTATCTATAAAAAAGGCGAGCGCACCAGAAAAGTCCACAACGTCATACTCGCTCCGGACTTTATAAGCGCCGGCACGCTCAATGCGGCCCTGCAGGAGCGCGGCAATATTAAATCTGACGGCCGTCCGATCCTGGGCATGGACAGTAAAATACTTCTGCAGCTGGTGCTCACCGCTTCCCCGGAGAACATCCTCATCCCGGCGCACATCTGGACCCCGCACTTCTCGGTGCTCGGGGCGGCCAGCGGCTTTGACGCGGTTGAAGAGTGCTTTGAAGAGCTGACGCCGCAAATATTCGCCCTGGAAACAGGGCTCTCCTCCGACCCGGCCATGAACTGGCGCGTGTCGCGGCTTGACCCCTTTGTGCTGATCTCAAACTCCGATGCCCATTCAGCGGAAAAGCTCGGCCGGGAGGCAAATATCTTTGACAGCGAGATATCCTACTTCGCCATGCGGGACGCATTGCAGACAAAAGACCCGAAGCAATTCCTGGGCACCATTGAATTTTTCCCCGAGGAGGGAAAATATCATTATGACGGCCACCGCAGCTGCAGCACCTGCATGAGCCCGGAGGAGACCCGGTATTCAGGCGGCCTTTGCCCGGCGTGCGGCAAAAAAGTTACTGTCGGGGTTATGCACCGGGTGGCGGTACTGTCTGACCGGGAAGCCGGATGCAAGCCGCGGCAGACTTTCCCGTTTCGCAGCCTTATACCGCTTTCTGAAGTGCTTGCGGAAGTGTACGGCGTGGGCGCTGCCAGCAAAAAAGTGGCGCAGCACTACCTGAAGCTGCTGGAAACCTTCGGCAATGAATTCTTTATCCTGCAGGATTGCCCGCCCGCAGAGCTCAAAGAGGCGGGCTACAGCCTGCTCGCGGAAGCCCTCAAAAGAATCCGCGCGAAAAAAGTTCACATCCGGCCCGGCTATGACGGTGAGTACGGCGTTATAAAAGTCTTTGAGCCGTGGGAGCGGCAGGAGAACCAGCCGGCGCTGTTGTAACAATTAGGGATTCGGGATTCGGGGCTCGTGGTTCGTCCACCCTCCGCAGTGCTACGGAGGACGGGTGACTCGGGGCACGGGAAGGTGAATGGGTGAATCGGTGAATGGGTGAGTCGGTGAAACATTTAAAAGAATAAATTTAAAGCTGATTGCTGAAAGCTTTTTCTATCATAACGTATTACCTGTTTCTCAGCCGTTCGGCTCAAAGATGCTCACGGCCGAAGGCACTCATAAAATATATGTCTGATCTTCTTTCCTCTCTCAGCCCCAGCCAGCGCGCAGCAGCACAAACAATCAATGGACCGCTGCTGATTATTGCCGGAGCAGGCACCGGCAAAACCCGCACCCTGGTGCACCGCCTGGCCTATCTGGTCACGGAAGCACGCATCCCCGCGGAAAAGCTGCTCGCCATCACCTTCACCACCCGGGCAGCCGATGAGATGCGCGAGCGCATTGCCGCGCTGTGCCGGGAAGGAATAGACCTCTCCGGTCTTTTTGTCGGCACCATCCACGCGCTGTGCTGCCGGATCCTGCGGCAGGAATCCCGTAAAGCCGGCTTTATGGGCGACTTTGCGGTTATTTCTCCAGCTGACCAGGCCGCAGTTATCCGCAGTCTTGCGCCCCGTTTTTTTCCTGAACGGCAGCCGCTGTCCCTGAAAAACTGCGAGCTCATGCTGTCCCGCGAAAAAAACGAGCGTGCCGGAAACGCCGCGGAGCATGGCGGGCCGGGGCCCGGCAGCTGCACGCCGTTTCTGCGCGCCTATCAGGAGACACTCGAGCGGGAGGCGCTGCTTGATTTTGATGACCTGATCATACATACCGTTTCCTTCCTAAAACGCTTTGCCCTTCACGCGGGGCAGCTGCGCGACCAATTCACGCATATATCAGTTGATGAATACCAGGACGTGAACGTCGCCCAGTATCTGCTCATACGGGAACTTGCCGGGCAGCGGCCGAACCTGTGCGCGGCGGGGGACGCGGACCAGGCGATTTACGCTTTTCGCGGCGCGCAGGTAAAGAATTTTTTAAATTTTCAGCAGGACTTCCCGGATGCGACCGTCGTCAGGCTCGAACAGAACTATCGCTCAACCCGCACCATTATCGCGGCAGCCCAGCAGGTCATTGAAAAAAACAGGGAGCGCATCGAGAAGAAACTGACAGCCGTGAAACCGGCAGGGCCGCGCATCGAGCAATGCGAGATGCTTGACGAGCGGCAGGAAGCGCGCTTTATCGCGAGTGAGACCGGAAGGCTTGTGGGCGGCACTCGTTTTGAGACTCTTGACCGCGGGCAGCGCGATGAAGAGCTGCCGGAGCTGAGCTTTAAGGACATTGCCGTGCTCTACCGCTTCCATGCCCAGGCAGGACCGGTTAAAAAAGCTCTTGAGCAGGCAGGCATCCCTGTTCAGGTGGCAAGAGGCCGCTCGCTTTTTGAGGAGCCGGGCATAGAGACTGTTATTGCCGTGCTTGAGCTGCTGAAAAACCCAGGAAATGACCGTGCCGCCGCCGCGGTTCTGGAAAACGCGGTCAGAGGCCTTGGCCCGAAAACAGTTGCCGCTCTCACGGCCCGCGCGGCAGAGCACAGCACAACCGTTATTGACTGCATCAGGAACTCCGGCAGCCTTCCGGAAATAAGCGTGGACCGCCGGGCGCTGCTTGCCTCGTTTCTTGAGCTGCTTGACGGGCTTGCGGACAAAACAGCGGCGCTTGCACTTGATCAGCTTGTAAAGGAAATCGCGGAAAAATTCTTCTGCGCAGAAGCTTCCGCAGAGACTGAAGAGCCGGCTGCGGCCCGGATTGATGACAATCTGCTTGAGCTCATTACCGCGGCCATGCCGTTCTCCGGGGTTCACGCGGCAGAGGGGATAGCGCCTTTTCTGCAGAAGATCGCCATGCTCCGGGACGGGGAGCAGGTGTCTTCGCAGCAGGAGGCAGTGATGCTTTCGACCGTGCACGGCGCCAAGGGGCTGGAGTTTCCCGTGGTCTTTATTGCCGGGCTTGAGGAAGGGCTGTTCCCGTATGACCGGGGGTTTGACGCGGACGCGGCAGATGACCCGGAAGAGGAGCGCCGGCTGTTCTACGTGGGCATGACGCGGGCCAAAGAAAAGCTCTACCTCATGCACGCGCAAAGCAGGTTTCTGTTCGGCGAGCGCAGGGCGCGTCCCTGTTCAGGGTTTCTCGCGGGCATTCCCGCGGCAACGGTTAAGCGGTATACGGACCCGTTAATAAAAAAGAAGCAGCAGGAGAAGCTGGACAATAAATCGAAGCAGATGAAGCTGTTCTCGGATTAAAGCGCACCGCAGAGCACGCGGGACTAGGTAGGGATTCGGGGCTCGTGTCCCGTGCCTCGTGATTTGTGAATAGTGAAAAATGAAATTCCTATTCACCGATTCACCCATTCACCATTATGTATTTCTCTCTTCTATAGGGTACCTCTAATAATTTGGTTTTACGCTAAGCAGCAGGGAGTAAAAACAATACGTTACATTCATTGAGGGCTTTGAAAATTCTATTTTTAGAGTCCCCCTTAATAATCTGGTAACCAAGAAATCAGGTCTTTCTGTTTTTTATCCTCATGAGTTCCTGAGTTCCAGATGAAATTTTCTTATGCCTTTTTGAAGAAGCAAAAAATATTTCACCGCAGAGCACGGGAAAAGCACAGAGGAATAAAAAATATAGCTGTCAGCAGTCAGCTTTGGAGATATGCTTTGAGGAAAGAGAAAGAAATTTCTATCGGCAAAGAGAAACTGAAAAACTACCCGCAGGACCGACGCAAGATTCTTAAATTTGTGCAGAAGCTGCGGAAAGTGAAGCGCGTGACCCGTGGTTCGTGACTAGTGATTCGGGGCTCGGGGTTCGTCCACCCTCCGCAGTGCTACGGAGGACGGGTGACTCGTGACTCGGAACTTGAACCTAAACAACAAGGCATGGGAGACGGTGCACAGGTTGCTTTTTAAAGGATTGCTAAAAGCCAGTTCAACTCAACACGCATAACACAATAGGAGAGGACCTATGGCGGAAAACGAAATCAAACAGAAGGCGGACGAATTTTTTGAATACACGGCAAAGTTCGGGGCCAAGTATCCGGATATTTCCCAGGGCTTCATGGCGCTGATGGGCGGCGTGATGCAGGACGGCGCCATAAAAACAAAAGAGAAGGAATTGATCGCCCTCGGCATTGCCGTGGGCCTACGCTGTTTGCCGTGCATTTATGCCCATACCAGAGGGGCGCTCCACATGGGCGCGAGCCCGGAAGAAATCATGGAAGCAGCTTCGGTAGCCATCCTCATGGGCGGCGGCCCGGGCATGGCCCATGTGGTGGAAGTTATGAAGGCAATAGAGGCGTTTTCTGAAAAGTAATAGCTGTCAGCATTCAGCTGATTGCCATCAGCCTTTAGTAATCTGCAGTTTATGGCGCAGCAGACAATCTGCATTCTGCAATCAACAAGTCACTGTCCATGAGTCACGATTTACATGCTATTGCCCTGCTAAGTCCTTTTGCAGTGCGGCGCTGGTTGAGCTGAAAGAGCGAAAGAACCGCGGGGCAAAGGTGCGGTTCGACAGGCTCATCGCCCTGAGCTCATCGAAGGGCTGAGAAATGCCGGCAGGAATTGAAAAGTTCTTGAATTGTATAATAATGGATGCTCTAATTTAAAAAAGCTTTACAACCTTTAGGTAATTATAAAAAACTGCTTGTTATCCGAAAAGTTTATATTATAGTCTTATATAAGCCCTGTGAGCGTATTTTAAAAACCCCGCCATTCACGTTCTTTTTAAATAAAACTCAATTTTATTAAATACCGGATGGAAAAAACCCTAAAAGGATAGCGCAGCCTGAAAAACGGCAGGCAATGTTGGACATCCTCCGGATCATGGAGGCGCTGACGAGAAACAAGCCGGGATGCTCATGCTGCTGCATATATGAGCAGGCTGAGGATCGGCATGCGGTTCTTTATGTGGAGAAATGGCAATCAATGGAATTGATGGAGCGGCATATTCAATCAAGCATGTATATGCGGCTTTTGACCGCCATGGAGCTTGCCAGCGAGGAGCCGAAAATAGAGTTTCATGATGTTGAGAAAACAATGGGTATGGATTTGATTGAAGCCCTGAGAACTGAAAGCGGCAGACAATGATGAGGAGATAATGAAGTTCCTTTTGCATGACTATTAGCTGCAATAAAAAATAAAGCGTCACAGGGGTCGTAATGTATCGGTTACATAAACTGAAAAAATATTTTTATTACGAGGTAAAGATCATGAAGAAAACCATAATGATATCAGCAATAGCAAGCCTTTTCCTGCTTTTCGTCGTCTCTGCCGCTCAAGCACAGGGGTGGGTGGATCTGCCGCAGGAAGGTACCCATGTAGTGGCAGCCAGTAAGTTTATGCTGGCGCAGGCCCAGAAGATAAAAACTGCTAAGGACATGGATCGGGCCATGCTGGTGGATGAAGGCCTCTTATTGATCAAAAATGGTTCGGATTACGAGGAAAGTGGCGAAATGATGTATACCGATGAAGGCAGGACAAATATGCAGGAGATTGGAATGAAACTGCGACAGATCGGCGGCGGGCTGCTCAAAATGGGAAGACAGAAGGGTGCCGTAACGCAGAAAGAAAAGGATGAGATAGCTAAACAGGCTGATACGCTGGCAGGAATAGGCAAGCTGATGCTGGAGAAGGGTCAAATAATGGGGGGAAACTAATAAAGAACTCCGCCCTGACAGGGAGTTCTCAATCCGCAATTTTTATGAAAACGCAGCAGAATAACCCGCTGCTTGCAGCGGGGATGAATGCATTTAAAAACAATCCAGAAAAAAACAAAGATGCCCCGCAGCTTTTGCTGCGGGGCAATTCACTGAATAATACCGGCACGGTGATGAAAATAAAGCACAAAAGCATTCTGCAGGAACAAACCATGAAAGAGATTTTACTGACCGTTTTAGCAATCGTACTCGCGACAGCATGCGCGCCAATCACCCAGCAGGAAAAGCAGGACATAGCAAAGCCGATCAACTGCGCGACGGCAGAGGGGGATATACGCGTGTTGCAGTCTGAAAAAGCCCATGTAGCGCAGCAGATAGCAAACGGCATCACAGCAATTGTGCCGGCTGGCGCGGTCATTGGCATTATAACCGGGACGGAGGGTGACAAGATGAAAGTTGCATCCGGCGATTACAACAACATGATTGACCAGAAGATCGCTGAAATTAAGCAGAAGTGCAATCTGCAATGACAGTTCTCCTGGTGAGGCTTCGTCTTATATATATCTATTCAGGCGGCACAGATGAAGGGTGAACTCGTGATTAGTGGCTCGTGACCAGTGACACGGGAAATGGAACGTGAAATGCGGTTTGTTGAAAGCTGATCGCTGATAGCTATTAGATGGATTATTTAAGCCTGCGTATCAACCATAACTATTTATAAGGAGATCACAAAATTATTCGCATTTGTGGCAATTATCGTTGCAGTGGCTGTTACCGGATGCGCCAGCCAGCAGCAATTCTTGAATACCATGCAGCCCACCGCCATGCAGACTGCTACAGCCAAGGGGCAATTCGAGCTGAACTGCCCGGCAGCACAGCCGGTTCTTATCTCGCGGGAAGTAGTACAGCCCACACTGCAGGGCCCCTGGGTTGGCGGCATCCAGCGCGCTGAATATACGGTAGGCGTTGAAGGCTGCGGACGGCGCCAGACCTACATCGTAGTTTGTCCAGAGGGAGGTTCCGGCTGTTTTGCCACAGGCCCCGGCAGGTTCCATGACTGGCAGATGCAGGGACAATAATTAATTGCAGATTGCAGATTTTAGATTGCAGAAAGATATTTGTGACCAGTGGCTCGTGATACGAACAAAGAATAACGGATCACGGGCAACGGGACACGGGTCACGTTTTCACTCAGCACTCGTTATTAATCACTCTCCACTATTTTAAAAAGGAGTTGTTATGAAACCTGAACAAACCAACCTGCTCTGTGGGGTATTGACCGCGTCTGTTTTAATGACGCCCGGTATTGGTATGGCCCAGCACGTCTACGGCACACCGGGTTCACCCAGCGCCACGGAAAGTATCAGCGGGAAACAACTCCCGCCACCTGACCCGAAATTCGGCGGCGTGATCAAGGAGGATGCCTTGAAGTCGAAAGCGTGGTGGGCGCCGCGCATCGTGCCGCCCAAGCAAGCGCCCAACATCCTGCTCATCATGACCGATGACTCCGGCTTCGGAGTTCCCAGCACCTTCGGCGGCGTCATACCAACGCCGACCATGGACCGCATTGCCAAGGCCGGGCTGCGCTACAATAATATCCACTCTACGGCGCTATCATCACCCACACGCGCCGCGCTGATTACCGGGCGCAACCATCACTCGGTCGGTTTCGGCGTGATCTCGGAGCAGGCCACGGGCTTCCCGGGCTACAACAGCGTCATACCGAAAGACAAGGCTACCATCGGTCGCATCCTGTTGGAGAACGGCTACGCGACGTCGTGGTTCGGCAAAGACCACAACACGCCGGCCTTTCAAGCCAGTCAGATCGGGCCGTTTGACCAGTGGCCGACCGGCATGGGCTTCGAGTATTTCTACGGATTCGTCGGCGGCGACGCCAATCAGTGGGAGCCGAACCTGTTTCGCAACACCACGCAGATCTATCCGTTCCGAGGTCAGGAGGGGAAATGGAACCTCGTTACCGCGATGGCCGACGATGCCATCGATTGGCTGACCCGCATCAACCAGACCGACCCGAGCAAGCCGTTCTTCTGCTACTACGTGCCCGGCGCTACGCACGCGCCGCATCATCCGACGAAAGAATGGGTGGACAAGATCAGCGCGATGCACTTGTTCGACGACGGCTATGAGAAGTTGCGCGAGCGCATCTTCGAGAACCAAAAGAAACTCGGAGTGATACCGGCGGACACACAGCTCTCACCTTGGCCCAAGGACGTACTGAAGCCGTGGGATCAACTCACGGCGGATGAGAAGAAGCTCTTCATCAAGCAGGTCGAAATCTTCGCTGCTTACGAAGCCTACAACGACCACGAGATCGGCCGGGTCATCCAAGCCGTTGAAGACATGGGCAAACTCGACAACACGCTCATCATCTACATCAACGGCGACAACGGCACCAGCGCCGAAGGCGGTCCGCTCGGCACGCCCAACGAGGTCGCGTTCTTCAATGGCATCAACATGATGCCGGTTGACGTGCAGATGAAATGGTATGACGTCTGGGGCACCGAGCAGACTTATAACCACATGTCGGCCGGTTGGTCGTGGGCGTTTGACACGCCGTTCGATTGGTTTAAGCAAAACGCCTCGCGCCTCGGCGGTATCCGGCAATGCATGGCCATCTCCTGGCCCGGCCACATTAAGGATCAAGGCGCCCTCCGCGAGCAGTTCATGCATGTCATTGACGTCGTGCCTACGCTACTCGAAGTGACCGGTATCTCCGCGCCCGAGTCCGTGGACGGCATCAAGCAGGCCCCCATCGAAGGCACGAGCTTCGCGTACACCTTCGACTCGAAGAATGCCAAAGAACCGTCCAAGCACAAGACGCAGTACTTCGAGATGTTCGGCCAGTGGGCGCTGTATCACGAAGGCTGGATGTTGAGCACGAAAGTCAACCGCGCCCCGTGGGAAGCCTTCGGCCCGGCCAATCCCGACCCGCTCAACAACCAAGTGCTCCAACTCTACAACCTCGACAAGGATTTCAGCCAATCGCAGGACATCGCGGACAAGAATCCGGACAAAGTGAAGCAGATGAAGAAGATGTTCATCGACGAGGCGAAAAAGAACCAGGTCTTCCCGATGAACTCGGCGCTGGCTGCCATGCTGGTCGCCCCGCGGCCGAACATCACCGCCGGCCGATCCGAGTTCGTTTACACCCGTCCGATGACCAGCCTGCCGCAGGGTGATTCGCCGGGAATCCTCAACTGTTCCTACACCATCACCGCCGACGTCGAAGTACCGCAAGGCGGAACCGAGGGTATGATTCTAACCTCCGGCGGCCGCTTTGCCGGTTACGGTTTCTACATACTCAAGGGCAAGCCGGTCTTCCTGTGGGATCTGGCCGACCTCGAACGCGTCAAGTGGGAAGCTCAGGACGAACTCACTCCCGGCCGACATGTAGTCGAATTCGACTTCAAATACGATGGCATGGGTTTCGGTACGATTGCGTTCGGCAGTTACAGCGGGCTGGGAAGCAGCGGCACCGGCACGCTCAAGGTCGATGGCAAGGTCGCGCAGACCCAGCAGATGAAGCACACGTTGCCGTTCACCCTCCAGTGGGACGAGAGCTTCGACATCGGCTCCGACACGCTGACCGGCGTGAACGATGCCGACTATCAGCCCCCGTTCACCTTTACCGGCAAGCTCAACAAGCTGACGATCAAAGTTGACCGCCCGCAGTTGTCGCCCGCGGACATCAAAAAACTCGAAGAAGGTATGAAAGCCGCCGCCGACGCGAAGTAGTTCGTTTCGGTTGTGAAACGCGCGGTGCGTCCCGGAAATTCTCAGGACGCCCCGCGGCTTCACCGTCGAAGGGAACGTACGAAAGATAAAAACATTCTGTGAAGCGCGAGAGGGCCGGAGGAAACACGATGAATCCCAGCGGGCGCTCCAGTCCCGCGCGCTGGACATAACCGAGACGCTGCTGCAAACCAGATGGCTGGCACTTGCCGGCAGCGAAACCGCTGTTCCTGTGCCGTTTCTTTTAATTATGCTGCTCTGGCTCACATTCACCTTCGCAAGCTTTGGATTGTTTGCTCCGAGGAACGCGATGGTTATCATGGTGCTTTTATTTTGTGCGCTGTCGGTAGGAAGCGCGCTGTTTCTGGTATTGGAGATGGAGTCGCCGTTCAGCGGTTTGCTCAAGGTTTCAGCTGACCCGATACGCTTTGCGCTAGCGCATCTCAATCAATAAATGCATCATGTACCGCGAGTATATTATTTGCCGGGCAATAAGCCGCATCTGATGTGTTTGGAGATTGCAACTCAGAACTTCCAGAAAAAAGGGCGGGTCTTTGATGAACGGCACTATTAATAGTAAAAATATATCTGTTGCACTGGCACTGCTGCTGTTTACAATTTGTATCTCGCTCCAGGCGGCTGCCGCTGATGCGCCGAAAGCAGCGGCACCTAAAATAGAAGACAAGCGCCTGATCGGGCACTGGCTCAGGCCGTACGGGGAGTATATCCTTGAAATAAACGGCATTGAAAAAGACGGCAGCCTGAAGGCGGCGTATTACAATCCCCGGCCCATCAATGTCTATCGTGCTGAGTTCAGCCGCAAGGACGGTGCGCTTGTGGTATATATCGAGCTGCGCGACGTCAACTACCCCGGCTCAAAATATAACCTGAAGTATGACCCCGGGACGGACCGGCTTGTCGGGACCTATTTCCAGGCAGTGCAGGGGGAAACCTATGATGTTGAGTTCAGCCGGAGCAGGTGAAATCACAGAGGCGACAGAGAAATACACTCTGTGACCTCAAAAAAAATACTATGAATTCAGAATCTGGAGTCAGAAATCAAAATAAAGAAAACCGATTTCTGTGTTCTGCTTTCTGCCGTCTATTTTTTACAAATATTTTTTCCGTGTGCTCTGTGGTTTTAGGAATTTGAGATGTTTGATCGCTACGACGGCCCCATGCTTACGGACAGATCGCGGGCGTGGTTTCACGCCATGGCAAAACCCGTCGGCTCTGCCTGCAATCTTGACTGCGCGTACTGCTATTACCTGAGCAAGGCAGCGCTTCCCGGCGGGCCGGGCGCGGGGCGCATGTCCGAGGAGGTGCTGGAAGAGTTTATTAAAAATTATATCGGGGCTGTCGGCGCAAATGAAATTGTGTTCACCTGGCAGGGAGGAGAGCCCACGCTGCTCGGGCTTGATTTTTTCCGCACTGTTGTCGAGCTGGAGAAAAAATATGCCAAGCCCGGCCAGCGGATAGAAAATGATCTGCAGACCAATGGCACGCTCATCACCGAGGAGTGGTGCGCGTTTCTGAAAGAACACCGCTTCCTGGTGGGCTTGAGCATTGACGGCCCCCGTGACCTGCACGACAAATACCGGATGACAAAGAACGGGGAGCCGACTTTTGAAAAGGTCTATAAAACAGCAAAGCTCCTGAAACGATTCCGCGTCCCGTTCAACACGCTCACCTGCGTGAGCCGCTTCAATGCCCGGCGGGCGCTTGATGTATACCGGTTTCTGCGCCGTGAAGTCGGCTCCACGTACATGCAGTTCATCCCCATCGTCGAGTACCGGAGCTTTGAAAAAACCGCGCCGCAGAAATGGGACAGCGACCTGCTTCCCAAAGACGGCGACCCGGAAGCGCGGCCCGGCCATCCGGATTCCGTCGTGACCGAATGGTCGGTAGACCCTGAGGACTGGGGTTATTTTCTCTGTAAGACGTTTGATGAGTGGGTGAAGCGTGATGTGGGGAAAGTCCTGGTCAACCATTTCGAGTCGCTGGTGGCGCAGCACCTGGGATTGGAGCCGCAGCTCTGCGTGTACGGCGAGGTTTGCGGTAAGGGCATTGCGGTGGAGCATGACGGAAGCGTTTTCTCCTGTGACCATTATGTGTATCCCGAGTACCGGCTGGGAAACATCATGGATAAACCGCTGGGTACTTTGGTGTTTACCCGCACACAGATCAAATTTGGTTATGCCAAGCACGAGACCCTGCCGCAGCAGTGCGCTCAGTGTCCATATCTCAAAGACTGCTGGGGCGAATGCCCGAAGAACCGCATTATCCGTACGGCAGCGGGCGAGCCCGGCCTGAACTATCTCTGCCGGGGGTTCAGGAAATTTTTTCAGCACGCGCTGCCGGAAGTGGAGCGGATTGCGGCGGAGCTGCGCAAGCAGGAATTGCAGCCCATAAAGCGCATGTAAATGTTTCAGGCAAACTGAAGCTCATAGCGCATAGCTGATAGCGAACAGCTGTCCGGGTTCGAAAACAAAGGAGGAATAGTATGATGCATATAAGCAAACAAATTTCTTTTATTAGTGTATGTGCGACTGCAATTCTTGTGCTCTCAGTCCCGACACAAACGGCAGCCCAGTTGCCAACGCCGGACTACAGCGGCAGCCTCTGGACGCGGTCAACGCTCACCGGCGACTGGTGCGGCGCGCGCAACACGCTTGCCAAAAAAGGCATCATTTTTAAAGCTTCGGTGACCCAGATATATCAGGGCAATTTCACTGACGGTAGTAATGATGATAAGTACTGGCGCAACAGCGGCACGGCAGATTATGAGATGGATCTTGATTTCGGCAAACTTGGCCTGTGGCCCGGCGGCTTCCTCAAGGTACGGGGCATGTCGAATTACCGCAAGAGCATCAACTCAGTGGCGGGCTCCATCATGTCGGTCAACAGCGATGCATTATTCCCCTGGCCGGGCGATAATTATACCGGACTGACGGATTTTCTGTTTATGCAGTTTTTATCAGAGCACTTCGGGCTGCTCGCTGGCAAAATGAACACACTGGGTGGAGACGCAAACGAATTTGCCCACGATTACAAAACCCAGTTTCTTAATACTGCTTTTCTGGTAAATCCGGTTACCTTCCGTACCGTTCCTTACAGCACAGTAGGCATCGGAGCTATTGCACTCAACAAGGTAGCCGAGTTTAACTTTTCGTTGCTGGATACAGAGGGCAGCGCCATAAAAAGTGGGACTAAGACCACAATGCATAACGGGACAACGGTTGCATCCCAGGTGCGTTTCAAGACCTGCATCTTAGACCGTCCCGGACACCAGGTATTTGGCGGCACCTGGAGCAATAAAAAATTCAATAACCTTGATCAGGATCGGCGGACAATGCTCAGTCAGATTCTGGTACCCAATCGAGGAATCCCCCTTAAAAAATATAAAGATTCCTGGTGCTTTTATTACAATATGAATCATTATCTGTATCTGAAGGAAGGAAGCCCGGATCAGGGGTTTGGTGTGTTTGCCCGTTACGGGGTGTCAGATGGAAAGGCAAACCCGATAAAATATTTTGCCTCATTCGGCATCGGCGGCAAGGGCATGATACCGGGCCGCAGCCAGGACACATTTGGTGTGGGCTATTACCATGTGTGGTTCACCGACAATTTGCCGTCAATTGTTAAGAGGCGCTTACTCAACAATGAACAGGGAGGGGAGCTGTATTACAATATATATCTTACCCCGTGGGTGCAGTTGACGCCGGACCTGCAGATCATCGAGTCTGGTGATAAGCGTGTTGATAACACTGTTATCGTGGGCGGGTTGCGCATGCAGGTTAATTTTTAGGACAGGGGTTCTGCCGGGAAGCTGCGCGGGCAGGGAGCGTTTTCTGCCCCGTATGCATTGCTGACGACGTGTGCCGCGCGTGAACTGCAGTTTGAGATAGATGCTGCGGCGGCGGTGGGAAAAGAGGGTTCAAGGGGACAAGGGAGTAAAAAAAAGGGAATTATATTAATTGTGAAAACCTCTTCTACAATCAACGCCGTTTCAAATTCAGGCAACACTGCCGGCACTCGTCCATGGAGTATGGGTTTTGATTTTCCTGCGCAGGACACGCTGCTGATACGACTTTCAGGAAACTGGAAAATCACAAACCGCTTTCCCGCTGCTAAAGAAGTTGCTAAACAGATTGCATCGGGGGGACGGGTGAAGAAAGTCGGCTTTAATACTGAAGCGCTTGCCGGCTGGGACAGCGGGCTCATAAGCTTTCTGCTCAAGGTGTTTGATTTGTGTGCGAAGGCGGGCATTGAAGTCGCCAAAGACGGCCTGCCGCCAGGTGTCCGCCGGCTCGCGGAACTTGCCGCAGCGGTTCCCGAGAGAACAGGCGCCCGGAGAGATTTCATTAAAGAGTCTTTGCTCACCCGCATCGGCGCGCAGGCCATAGATTTCTGGAATTCAGCGAGCGAGATGCTCGCGTTCATCGGCGAAGCATCTCTTGCCTTTGGCAGGCTGCTCGTCGGCAGGGCACGGTTTCAGCGTTCAGACTTTTTCACCAGTTTGCAGTCATGCGGTGTAGAGTCGCTGGCCATAGTTTCCCTCATCAGCCTGCTGGTCGGCCTGATACTCGCGTTTGTGGGAGCGGTACAGCTACGGATGTTCGGCGCCCAGATCTATGTTGCCGACCTGGTGGGCATTGCCATGGTGCGGGTTATGGGCGCTATCATGGCCGGCATTATCATGGCCGGACGCATCGGGGCCTCCTTTGCCGCTGAGCTTGGCACCATGCAGGTAAACGAGGAGATTGACGCGCTGGAGACCATGGGAATTTCACCCATGGAATTTCTGGTCCTGCAGCGCATGCTTGCCCTGACCCTGATGATGCCGCTTCTCTGCATCTATGCTGATTTAATGGGCATACTGGGCGGCCTGGTTGTCGGCGTGGGCATGCTTGATCTCAATGTTTTTGAATATTACAACCAGACCCGGGGGGCGGTAACGCTCACCTATATGTGGATCGGACTTTTTCAGAGCGCTGTTTTCGGGGGGCTGGTGGCTTTGGCGGGATGCCTCAGAGGCATGCAGTGCGGCAGAAGCGCATCTGCCGTGGGCGACGCAACCACCTCCGCGGTAGTTACCGGCATTGTTTCCATCATACTGGCGACTGCCATAATAACTGTAATCTGTGACGTGCTGGGTATTTAAACTTAAAATATCCCCTCTCCCTTGACGGGAGAGGGTTGGGGTGAGGGTGATCTCCCCTCCCCTTAATCCCTTCCCGCCAGGGGAGGGGAGATTGACGGGATTTTTCATTTATTAGAGGTTCGCTTAAATAATTATGGCTCAACAGGAACCCCATATCATTGTTCAGAACCTTGAGATGGCGTACGGCAGCTTTGTGCTCCAGCGGAACCTAAATTTCACCATCAACCGCGGAGATATTTTTATCATCATGGGGGGCAGCGGCTGCGGCAAGAGCACGCTCCTGCACCACCTGATTGGATTGAAAGAGCCGGCACAGGGGAAAGTGTTCTACGGCGATGTGAGCTTCTGGGATGCAGACCCTGACGTGCGCAACCGGATAATGACGGGCGTGGGGATTCTGTATCAGAGCGGCGCGCTGTGGAGCTCCATGACCCTTGCAGAAAATATCGCCCTGCCCATTAAAGCATATACACATCTGCGACCGGCGGAAATACAGGAGCTGGTTTCTTTAAAGCTTTCCCTGGTAGGGCTGGCCGGGTTTGAGGATTACTACCCGTCTGAGATCAGCGGCGGCATGCGCAAGCGGGCCGGGCTTGCCCGGGCCATGGCGCTTGACCCGGATATCCTCTTTTTTGATGAGCCGTCAGCCGGGCTCGATCCCATCAGCGCGCGGCTGCTTGATGACCTGATACTGGAGCTGCGGGACAGCCTGGGGACTACCGTAGCGGTGGTAACCCATGAGCTGGCAAGCATCTTTGCCATCGGCAATAACTCGGTGTTTCTCGATGCGGATACAAAAACAATGATCGCGGAAGGAAACCCTAAAAAGTTGCTTGCCGAATCGCAGGACCCTAAAGTTCGGGCTTTTCTTACCCGCGGCGAAGAAGGATTAAAAGTTGGCGCGCAGTGAAAATCGGGCTGCTTTAAAATTATAGGGAACGACAAGAGCAGGCTGTCATTGCGAGGAGTCCCTGTTTATTGGGACGACGTGGCAATCTCAGAATCATTCATAGGGATTGCTTCCCCTTCGTTGCACTCTGGGCTTCGGCTCACACGCTCGCAATGACGAGGGATGAGCGCAATCCCGATGCAGGCCGGGACAGATGGGTGTTTTTCAACAGCCTTCTATTAAAACAGAGAAAGGTCCAAGATATGAGCAAACAGGCAAATAAAACACTGATCGGCGGATTTGTCGTCGGGGCTATTGTGCTGGTCACGGCTGCAATTCTTATTTTCGGTTCAGGGGATTTTTTTTCCGAGCGGCCAATATTCGTGATGTTTTTTGAGGGTTCGGTGAGCGGTTTGAACGTGGGTGCCCCGGTGACGTTCAAAGGGGTTAAGATCGGCACGGTGCAAGAGGTCAGTCTGTTTTTTGACCGTAAAGACATGGCCATGAAAATACCGGTGCTCATAGAATTTGAGCCCGAGACTATTGCGCTGGAAAGTCAGAATATTCGCAGAGAGCCCTATAAGAATATTAAGCTACTTATAGAGCGCGGGCTGCGGGCCAAGCTGCAGCTCCAGAGCATGGTGACCGGACTGCTCATGGTAGAGCTTGATTTTTACCCTGACAAACCGGCACGGCTGGTCGGTTTTGATACCCGTCATGTCGAGATCCCGACCATTTCATCAGGCCTGGACCAGATGCTGAAAAAAGTGGAAAAGCTGCCGATTGATGAGCTGGTGAACAAGCTGACTTCAGCCATTGAGGGCATCGACAGAGCGGTAAACTCCCCCAAGCTCACAGAAAGCATGGAGTCTGTAAATCTTGCTTTGAAAGATGTAAGACAGATTGCAGATAAGATTAATAAGGAAGTCGGGCCGATGGCAGCCAGCGTGAACAATACCGTGAAGGATGTGCAAAAGCTGGTGCAGAATCTTGACAGCAAAGTAACCGTCCTTTCAAAGGACCTTAATGAAACCATAAAGGAATCCACCGCAACACTGAAGAACCTGCAGCTGGCAACAGCGCCCGGTTCGCCCGTTACGTATCAGCTTGCGACCACGCTGGAGGAGCTTTCCGCTGCAGCACGGTCGCTGCGCCAGCTGACAGATATGCTGGAGCGCAATCCGGAAACCTTGCTTCGCGGCAAAAAAGATAAAGGGGGCTACTAACATGACACGTAAATATTTTTCCCCGGCAATTGCTATCGCGCTCTGCGCATCATCTCTCATGCTGTTCGGGTGCACCCGCAGCATGCCGCCAAAATTCTACCTGCTCCACCCGCTGCAGGAGGCATCAGCGGGGAAACAGCTTGCTCATTCACTCTCAATAGGAGTAGGCCCGGTTCACATGCCCGAATATCTGGACCGGCCGCAGATTGTCACCCGCGTAAGCCCTGGCGAAGTCAGGCTGGCCGATTTTGAACGGTGGGCAGAGCCCCTGAAGGGCAATTTCTCCCGCGTGCTTGGGGAAAACCTCTCGCAGCTTCTTGCAACCGACCGCATCAGCATTTTCCCATGGACCGGCGCTCCGCACATAGACTACCGGGTGATAGTTGAAGTAACGAGGTTTGACGGCGCGCCGGGGAATGCGGTGCTGCTGGACAGCCGCTGGTCTCTTCTTCAGGAGCAGGATAGAAAAACTCTAACAGAGAAAAGGTCCGTGATAACTATTCCCGCGGAAGGTCAGGATTTTAACGGGCTTGTTGCAGCACAGAGCAAGGCGGTTGCCGGTTTAAGCCGCGAGATAGCTGCGGCGATTAAGGCTGCCGCGCTTCGCTAAACAGATTGAGCGGCTGCTGCACGGAGGGTGACCCCTTTCCCTTCCTCCGCAGTTGCGGAAATAGATAGAGAAGATAATTGATGAGCTGCAATAATATGACATATGAAGATGTGACCCCTTTCCCCCCTTTTCCTTTCCTTCGCTGCAAGCGGGGATTATAAGTTATAGCTGTGGTCGCCGGGTTCCTGGTTTTATCGGTTGTTTCCGGCCAGGCAGCGGAGCCAAAGCCCCCGGAGCCGCAGAAGGCTGAAACGCCAAAAGCCACTGAAGCAATTCCGATAGCCGAGGTAACGACACGGGCGTTGGCGGTGTCTAATTTCCTTGGCACTGTTACCGCCAAATTCGCCTCTGGCCCTGAGATCGAGACAATCAAAAAGTCACTCCCCGAAACCAGCATGCAGATAGACCGGAAGCGTGCAGGTACCGTGAACGTTCTCCAGGGGCAGCTGATGATTGCAAAACTCCAGGTGCTGCGGCAGCAATGGCAGGACATTCAGGTGCAGACAAATGCCTGGCTGAACGTACTCACGCAGCAGGCTACACTGCTCCAGGATGAGTTGAATCGCCTGGCGGACCTGCAAAAGATATGGACCATTACCCGCAGCGCTGCCCTGACATCAAAGCAGCCCAAGCCAATCCTTCAGCAGATCAATCAAACGCTCACCGAAATTGATGCAGCGCAGACTAAGCTGCAGGTGCAGCGCACCGCAGTGCTTGAACTTCAGACCCATGTTGCCAATGAAGTGGAACGCTGTGTGAGGGCTCTGGAGCAGCTTACCCAGTTTGAGCAGGGAGCTTTAGCGGGAATCCTGGTGCGGGACAGCAGACCGATCTGGAGCGGTGAGCTGTGGGCTGATGGGCTGAAAAACCTGCCCATGCTTCTGCACAACACTGCAGCCGCATACGGGGAAGAGATTCAGCAATACGTTCGCGAAACCTCCCGCAGTATGCCCCTGTATGCCGTGCTATTTATTGCATTGGTAGTCCTGTGTTTAGCAGCACGGCGTCAGATCCGGCAATGGGAAGCAGGGGAAGGTGATTCACCGGCCCTTATGGTGTTTGAATATCCGATAGCTGCAGCCCTGGTCATCCCCGTGCTTGTTGCCACAGCGCCTTCTTCAACGATACCGGCAATTGTAAAGGGGCTGGTCCTGGTTCTGGGCATTGTGTCGATAATCCTGCTTACCCGACCGGTGATTAATCCCCGGATGATTCCCCTGCTCTATGTCTTGGGGATACTGGTAGCAGTGGATGTTGTGCGGCAAACCCTCGGCAATGTACAGCTGATCAGACTGGTGATGCAGATACTGGAAACGGTTGCCGCACTCGGTGCAATAGTGTGGTGGCTGAGGAGAGTGCGGCCACGTGGAGAGGCTGCGGGGCCGGCTCGATTTAATATACTGCGGCTGGGGGCTTACCTTTCCCTGTTCATTCTTGCCGTCGGCCTGGTGGCCGGAGCCTCTGGCTACGTACTTTTAGCAAGCCTTGTGACAACCGGCATACTCGCTTTGAGCGCACTGGCGCTGGCACTGTACGCAGGTATTCGGGTACTCAGCGGCTTGATGGCGTTTGCTCTTCGCGTATGGCCGCTTCGAACTCTCGAGATGGTCAAACAGCATCGTGCTCTGCTGGAGAGACGGGTATATGGTGTGCTCGTACCGGTAGCAATTGCCACCTGGGTGTCGCGCTTCCTTGCTCTCATAGGGCTCCGGGACCGGGCGCTGTCCATCCTAACATCCATACTGTATGCCCGGCTGGAGCGCGGCTCGATCAGCATTTCCCTGGTTGATGTCCTTGCCTTTGTGATTACAGTGTGGATAGCATCTCTGGTGTCATCATTTATACGTTTTGCGCTGCAGGAGGACGTTTTCCCCCGGATGCGTGTCGCCCCGGGTTCATCCTACGCCATCTCAAGCCTCCTCCACTACGTGATACTCGCGTTCGGGGTTGTGGTGGGACTCGGGGTGATGGGGGTAAACCTCACCAGTGTAAGCGTCCTGGCCGGGGCGTTCGGTGTGGGCATTGGCTTCGGCCTGCAGAGCGTGGTGAACAATTTCATCTCCGGCCTGATACTGCTCTTTGAGCAACCGGTTCATGTGGGTGATACTATTGAGGTCGGTGACCTTCAGGGTGAGATACGGCACATCGGCATCCGCGCCAGCATCGTGCGCACCTGGCACGGGTCGGATATCATCGTGCCCAATGCCCAGTTCATCACCGAGAAGGTGACCAACTGGACGCTCAGGGATCAGCTGCGGCGCATTGATTTGCCGGTGGGCGTGAACTATGGAGCGGCGCCAAAGCAGGTGATCGAGTTGCTGGAGAATGTGGCAGAAGCAAACCCGCGGGTGCTGCGGAACCCTCCGCCCAAGTGTCTTTTTATGAGCTACGGGGACAGTTCTATAAACTTTGAGCTGCGGGCCTGGACAGACCAGTTTTACAACTGGCAAACTATCCGCAGCGAGATGGCAGTGGCGATATATGATGCGGTGTATGCGGCAGGGATGACATTCCCCTTTCCCCAGCGAGATGTACACATTGTTCAGGATGCACAGCCTGATAAGAAGAAGCTGTAAGGCAATAGGCAAGTGGCAATAGGCACAAAGAAATTGCAGATTTCAGAATGCAGAATGCGGAATGTGGAGCAGACAAGACAGAGTACAGATGACAGACAACAGAAAAACCCGAAGCTTGAACAACTGGTCACGAGTCACGCGGCACGAACCCCGAATCACTATCCCCCAAGCCGCTCCACTGCGGCTAAGACCTGCTGTGCTAGGAGCTTTCCAATCCGCGGATCGCTGTTGGGATGGACGCAGACATCCCAGGTGCCGCGATACTGGTCCTGCACCGGCTTCTCCGGGTCAGGCGGCCCGAGTTTCGGGTCATAGCCCAGATGCCCGTAGTCGCTCAGATCAAAGGCAAGGGACGGGTCCATGTCTTCGCGCTTTTCATCAAGCGGGGTTTTGCGCAGGGGCGGATACTCCCCCTCAACGGAGCCTCCCATGGTGAGACAGACGCCTTCAGCATCCACCCAGTTTCCCCAGTAGTCCGCGAAGGGATGGCCGCAGCCGGGGTATTTTGCGTAATCGCCCGCTTTATATTTGAGCCAGGTTTTGATGCCGATCTCTTTTCCCACCTGGTTGTAAAGCTCCACCATGCCGAGCACTGAATCAGCAAGCACCTGGGGAAACCCTATTACGATGTGCTTTACCCCGCGGTTTTTCAGATACTCAAGTGCATCCCAGTAGCGATAGCCGAATTCATCCGGCGGCAAATCCCTGTCTCCGAGATAGAGGTACGAGTAGGCAATATCTTCTCCGCGCATGGTGCGGTTCCGTTCCAGCAGACCGTTTTCCGGGTTTAATTCTTTGACGCCGCCATACGCGCCGACAATATTCCCCGGGTCCATGTCAGGGTGGCGCTGCAGGAGCAGCGACTTGATATTTCCGTTCAGTACATTGGTATCATCAATCTTGGGGTCAAAATATTTCCGCTCCGCGGCAAAAAGCCCGTGATTGAAAAGCAGGATGCCGGTGTCGCGGGCAGAGACGTCTTTAGAGAAGCTTGCCTCAATGCCTTCCACATGAAGCAGCGCCAGGTCCGGGTCTGCTGCCACCGGGTTGGGATAATCACGTACGCTCAGCTTTGCGAACTGCTCCGGCTCTCCCAGCATCGGTGTCCAGTCCGGGGGCTGGGTCGGGTATGCGCGCTCCATGAAGCGCTCCGGATCATTCACCCAGAACAGGGGAACAGACGTATTGTGCGCCCTGTTCCAGTCGCTGAGCGCACGTTTTGTCATCTGCACCACGTCAAAGGTTTTAAAGAAGCGCGGTCCGCCCACCGTCGTATCAATCAGCACAATACGCGCAGCGCCTTTTTTCAGGAGCCGCTCCACCGGGCCGTCCACATTGTAGCGGTCAGGCGAGCAGCCCGTCCATGGCCCGGCCGCCTCCTGCTCCCCGCAGTAGCTGCAGTGGTGCTGCGCGCCCGCAGGGCCATTGTACATAAAGCGCGGATACGGATAGTGCTCAACGCGGTCTGCCGCCATCCAGCAGGCGTAATCCACTTCAAACTTCAGGCCGCGGCTGTTCTTGTCAAGTATTGCCTTCATGTCCGCGAGCTGCATATCGGAAATGCGGTGAAAGGGGTCAATGCCGCCGACGCGCTCATACTCGAATTCGTATTTCCGGATGAATTTGACGGCAAACTCGGTGGTCAGCACCATGGACCATGCATCAGGGTTCCAGATCACCATCTGGTAAACCGGGTGATTAGGGTCATAGGAAAACATCTGCACTGACGCATCCCAGAGATAGTGCGGATGGTAGCGGTCCATGCCGCCGTGCAGAACATAGATTACACCGATCAGATCATTTTTTGAAATCATGAAGGTCCTCCTGAATCTGTGTTATGGGATCAAGACCAAATGCGCGGGTTAGAAAGGTATATAGCATAGAAGGTCTGCAATTGGGAACTGGGTTAGGCCGGTATAATTTCCCTGAAAAACAAAACCGGCAAGCGGCCACGCCCCTTTTCACTTGACGCTATGGGCTATAATTCTTTATACAGAGAACAGATGACAGAAAAAATCCGAAACCTGCAACACGGGTCAAAGGGCTTATCGAAGCTGCTTTGGCAGGGTTGCGATGTCCTTCATGGGCCAGACAGATACCTGCTTGGAAAGGGGATACTGGTGTTCTCCGGGGTGGATTATCCAGAGATGAGCAAGGTTCAAACTTTGGATCGCCTGATTCATCGACTTGGTGATTTTCGGGGCTTCGCTGAATTTGCATTCAACGCCATATCGCCGGCCGTGAGAAATGAAAAAAAGATCAACCTCGGCACCGCTATGGGTTGCCCAGAAAAACGCCTGGGAAGGTTTCACCGCCTGCAATACCTGTTCGATGGCAAAGCCTTCCCACGATGCCCCCAGCCGGGGATAGCTGTGCAGCGTCTTGAAATCGGGAAGGTTAAGCAGAGCGTGAAGGAGACCCGAATCGCGCAGGTATATCTTAGGTGCTTTAACCTGGCGCTTGCTAACATTCTCATACCACGGTTGCAGTTGCCGTACCATAAAGGTTCCCGTGAGAATGTCAAGATAGGAGCGTACCGTCTTGTCCGAAAGGTCAAGGGAGCGGCCGAGTTCCGAGGCATTCCAGGTTTGACCGTGATAATGGGCCAGCATCGTCCAGAAACGACGCATGGCCGCAGGCGGAATCGAGATGCCGAGCTGGGGAATGTCGCGAGCCAGGAACGTCTGAATAAAGCCCTCGCGCCAGGCGAGACTGTCTCCATCGGTACGGGCAAGAAAAGAACGGGGGAATCCGCCCCTGAGCCACAGAGCTCCGGAACGACTCGTTCCCGCTTCCTGAAGATCAAAGCCGGAAAGTTCAACAAATTCGATGCGGCCAGCCAGGGTCTCGGAAACATTCTTGATGATATCCGGCGAGGCGCTTCCCAGGATGAGAAACCGGGAGTTATTTTCAGGTCGGTCAACCAGCACGCGCAATACGCGGAAAAGTTCGGGCATGACCTGAACTTCATCAATGATCACAAGACCTCGCAGGGAGCTGAGCATAAGCTGCGGATTTTGAAGGCGGTTTACATCGAGCTGGGATTCAAGGTCGAAGTAGGCAGCAGTTCTGTCTTTTGCAAACAGGCGGGCGAGCGTTGTTTTGCCGCACTGTCTGGGACCCACAAGGGCCGTAATGGGAGAACGCTTTACGGCACGGGATAGTTGGTTCAGATACACGGGGCGATCAATCATAGCGCAATCTTATCATTGAAAATCCGGACTGTCAATCCGAGATTTCAATAAACAGCTCGTGGTACGTCCCGAATGTTTTCGGAACCAGAATACTTATGTTAAGCAGATGATGAGTTGCGGAGTTTAGGGATTACAACTTTCAACTCTTTAACCCCTCACTTATAAACTCAGTGTTCTGTGGTTAGAGTGTAATCATACAGGGGTGGTGAGCCTGTCGAACCACACTAACTCCTGAGTAAGTAAATTCATTATCGAATTTATGAACCGATGGACTGCGTTCCAGATTGTATGGTAACGATATGAAACAGGACGCTTAGCCGGCCATGAAAACAATTGCGGCATTCATCATCGGATTGTGCGGTTTTACCGGGCTCCTCTATGTTATCCAGGAGTCTTTGATATTTTTCCCGGTGAGCATAGATCGGGCAGCGCTTCAGGCCATCAAGAAAAGATTTCCGCAGGCGGAAGAACTGACCATAACAGCTGCTGATAAAAAGAAGCTGCACGGCTGGCTGGTAAAGCTGGAAGGGGGAGGAAAAGCACCGCTCATCATCTATTTCGGGGGCAATGCGGAGGAAGTTTCCTGGCTTATCGCTGAAGCGCCGCGACTTGAAGGCTGGGCCATGTGTCTAATGAACTATCGCGGCTATGGCATGAGCGAAGGTCGGCCCGGAGAGCAAGCGCTCTATAACGATGCGCTCGCGGTGTATGACAGCCTTGCCCGGCGCGCTGATATTGATGCGGAGCGGATTGTGGTGATGGGGCGCAGCATCGGCACCGGGGTTGCGACGTATCTTGCGCTGCACCGGCCGATAACGGGGGCAATTTTAATATGCCCGTTTGACAGCCTGGTGAGCATCGGAAAGAAACACTACCCCATTCTCCCTGTTGCCCTGCTTTTACGGCACCGCTTTGATTCGCTTTCACGCGCTGCTTCAATCAAGACCCCGCTGCTTGCGCTGGTTGCCAAAGATGATGAAATTGTTCCCCGGGAAAGCTCCCTGCGGCTGATTGAAGGCTGGGGCGGCCCGCACACGACAGCCCTGATTGACGGGGGCCACAACACCCTGCAGGAGTACCCGGGATACTGGGAAAGCATCCGGCAGTTTCTGGCACAGCGGTTCTAGTAATTCACCGCCGAGCTCGCATCCATCCTCCGCAGTCCAAGCCATCCACAGAACTTTTGAGGGCTGATGCTACGGAGGACGGGGAGTTCGCAGAGAGAACTATTTTTATTCCTTTTGAAACACAGGAATTCACCATGGTGGAAAAGCAGTTTTTCCTGATTTCATGAGTTCCAGATAAAACCGTAACTGCTTTCCTTCGGGAGTTTTTATGCATAACGACATACAAGAAATTCTCTACACGGCTAATGACATCAGAGCGCGGGTACGTGAGCTGGGGGCGATGATAACCAGGGACTACCAGGGGAAAGCCCTGTTGCTGGTGGGCATCCTGAACGGAGCTGTCACGTTTATGAATGATCTGATGCAGGCCATTGATTTGCCGCTTTGCCATGACCTGATGGCGCTGTCAAGCTACGGCGACCGGACCGTATCAAGCGGCACGGCGACGATTCTGAAAGACGCGACGCTTGACATCGAAGGCCGGGAGGTGCTCATTGTTGAAGATATTATTGACACGGGCGTGACCCTGCAGCGGGCGCTTGATCACCTGGGCTCCCGCAGGCCCGCAACACTTCGGGTCTGCGCCCTGCTTGACAAGCCAGCTCGCCGTTGCGCGGCAGTCAAGCCGGACTACTGCGGATTTATTATCCCGGACGTTTTTGTCGTAGGCTACGGCCTTGATTACGCTGAAGCCTACCGGGAGCTGCCGTATATTGGCGTATTAGACGTAACTCGTGACCCGTGAATGGTGACTCGAAAAACAAACCGCGAGACACGGGCGACCCGTCCTCCGTAGCTTTGAAAAGGTGACCAATTGAAATTCAAACTGGTGCCCTGCCATCTCCAATAATATTTATTTTTTAGACTGCGGAGGGTGGACGGGACACGGGCCACGTTTTTCACTCAGCACTCGCGACTCAGAACTCGGAACTCAAGAAATTATGCGCTTTGTCGTTCACGAGCATCACGCATCACACCTTCACTGGGACCTGCGCCTTGAGCTTGACGCAGTGCTGAAAAGCTGGGCAGTGCCCAAGGAGCCGCCGCAGGAGGTGGGCATAAAGCGGCTGGCAATACAGGTTGAGGACCACCCGCTGGATTACATTGACTTTGAGGGTGTTATTGAAGAAGGCTACGGCAGGGGCGAGGTTAAAATCTGGGATGAGGGGAAGTTCGAGGTTGAATCACGCGCGCAGAACAAGATTGTTTTTATATTGCGCGGCAAGAAGCTGAAGGGAAAATTCACTCTGCTGAAATTTGCCAAGGCAGGGGAGAACGGGTGGCTGTTCTTTAAGGCAAAAGAGTGATAACTCACCGCAGAGCTCACGGAGAGCGCAGAGAACCCCCTTTTTCTGCCACAGAAGACACCCGTCCTCCGAAGCTTTTCTGCGGAGGGTGGACAGAATAGCACGGAAACTTTTTTGTTTTAAACTTCAGTGAAGTTCTGTGAGGTTCTGTGGCCAAAGGATAACACTTCGCGGAACACGCAGGGCCCACTTTTTCTTTGACACATCTGACTATTAATTCTATACTTTTTTTAAAGGGCACTTGATTTTTCTATAAACAATAAAGGAATTTTTATGGAAACAACGGTTAGCAAAGATGAAATGAAAAATTTATTTAAAGAGGCCTTTTCAGAAATATTGAAAGAAAATAAAGCTTTTTTTCATGACCTTTTTCTGGAAATTGTAGAAGACATAGCAATGGGGAAAGCTATAGAAGAAGGCGACAAGGGAGATTATGTTGACGAAAAAATGATTTTAAAACATCTGGAGTCTTGATAAAAATTCTCTATGAGAGAAGTTTTGAAAGAGACATAAAGAAAATTAAAGAGAAGAGGCTTCGAGTCGAGTTGAGAGAGATCGTAAAGGAGTCCAGAGACGCCAGTGCCCCTTCAGAACTAAGAGATATTAAAAGTCTAAGCGAAAAACCATTTTATTACCGCATTAAAATTCATGATTACCGGGTGAGTGTTAAAATAAAAGAAGCCACCATAACCTTTATCAGATTCTTGCATCGAAAAGATATTTACCGGTATTTCCCATAAGGGAGGATCACTATGCAGAATTTTTTGTATCCTGCCACGCTAACCCCGGATAAGAAAGATGATGGCTTTGTAGTCAAATTTGGTGATGTTCCAGAGGCAATCACCCAGGGCGATAATGCTGACGAAGCGCTTTCTGAAGCAGCTGATTGTCTGGAAGAAGCTATTGCCAATCGCATTGTGCTGGGGTTGCCGATTCCAAAACCGTCACGGCTTAAGAAAGGGCAATACGCCGTGTCATTGCCTGCCCAGACTGCTGCTAAAGCTGCACTGTATATTGCCATTGGAGAAGCACGGATTACCAAAGTCGAACTTGCTAAACGGCTCCGCTGCAATGAAAAAGAAGTTCGTCGCCTGCTTGATCCACATCATCCCTCTAAATTGCCACGCATTGAATCAGCCATGGCAGCGATGGGGCAGAAGCTGATTGTAGGAATTCAGTCTTTTGCTTAGCAGCTTTGCGCTCTGGCGGTTTTCTTCAGCCACAGAAAACACAGCATAATACCAAAACGGTTTTTTGTTTCAACCTTCTGTGAAAATTTGTGAATATCTATGGCTTGCAAAGCATGGTGAAGCTGGCCGCTGATAGCTGAACGCTGCAGTCTTCTCTGCGATCTCAGCGTGCTCTGCGGTGAATAAGCGTTATTTAAACTGCTTGGTGAACTTGGTGATGATATGCACCCAGATGGAACTCTTTCTGGTAATGAACTGCGCGGTCTTCAGTCCGGCGAGAAATTCCTGCGGCGTCTCAAACGCATCCATTATCGCGTGTGATTTTCCAATCTCCCACGGCTGATGGGCATCGCTTCCCGCCACCGGGATCACGCCAAGCCGCTTGCCTTTTTCGATAAAAACCAAATCAGGCTTCTGAAAAATATCCCGCGAATTAAATGTTTCGAGCATATCAACCTCTGCTATTATCTCGTCCAGGGCGTCCCGGGTGATGCGCGAGGTGCGGAGCGTATCAAAAGGGTGGGGGATGGAGATAAGGCCTCCCTGCCTCCTGATTTCCTGTATGGTCTCTTTGACCGGCAGGCCGGCAGGTATTTTTTCAGAGAGGAAATAGCCGATTATTTCCCCCTCCCGGGTTTTAATCTCCTCTGCCACGATAACCTGTATCCGCCGGGCCAGGGCCTTCAGTTCCTGGGCACCCTCGATGGTGTTGTGGTCGGTGATGGCGATTGCGTCAAGCCCGCGCCGGAGCGCGATCTTTTCTATTGCGCGGACCGGCAGAAAGGCGCTGCAGGCAGAATGGGATGTATGGACGTGCAAATCTATTTTTAAATTCATTGACAGGGTGGGTTTTTTATTCTATACAAATTCCTAATCTATAGCATCCAGGGTACCCACGTAGCATATTTATATTATAACGCAGCAGTTCTCAATACAAAATTCAGACCGTTGTTATGAAACAGATACAGTGCGGAGAAATTACCGAGCGCGTCAGGAACATGTGCCTGGAAGCGAACTTTGACCTGGGCGAAGATGTGCTGCAGGCATTCGGACGCGCAGAAAAGAGCGAGGAGTCTCCCATCGGCAGGGAAATCATGGGCATGCTCCGGGAGAATGCGCGGATTGCAAAGGATGAATCCATTCCCATGTGCCAGGACACCGGGTTTGCCGTCTTCTTTGTCGAGCTGGGGGATGACGTGCGCGTTATTGGCGGCAATCTTATCGAGGCCATCAATGAAGGCGTGCGCAAAGGCTACCAGAAAGGCTATTTAAGAAAATCCATCTGTCACCCCTTTACCCGCAAGAACACCGGCGACAATACCCCGGCGGTCGTGCATGTGGAGCTGGTGCCCGGAGACAGGCTGAAAATAGTCTTTGCCCCCAAGGGCGGCGGCAGTGAGAACATGAGCCGCGTCACCATGCTCAAGCCCTCTGACGGGAAAAAGGGCATAAAGGATTTTGTGGTGACCAGGCTTAAGGAATCAGGCGCCAATCCCTGCCCGCCGACGATTGTGGGCGTGGGTATCGGCGGCACCTTTGAAAAGGCGGCGCTGATAGCGAAAAAGGCGCTGCTCAGGCCGCTCGGCAGCGCGCATGCCGACCCGGAGGTGGCGGCATTTGAACAGGAGATTTTTATTGCAATTAACAATCTCGGCATCGGGCCGCAGGGGTTCGGCGGCCGCAACACATCGCTTGCCGTGCATATTGAAATGCACCCGTGCCATATTGCGAGCCTGCCGGTGGCGGTGAATATCAACTGCCATGCGCACAGGCACAAAGAGATAGTGCTATAGCAGGGACTCGGGATTCGGGGTTGGTGGTTCGGGAATACATTGATTGAAGATTGCAGAATAGAAGTCGTGACTCGTGACCAGTGACCCGTGACTCGAAAAACAAACAGCGGGACACGAGCGACGAGTAACGAGTATTTTTATATCAGCACTCGTTACTCAGCTCGCCGCGCTGTCGCTATGGCGCAGCGGGCACTCAGGACTGTCAGGCACGCTGACAGCCGAAACCTTTCTTTAATTAAAATACTGAGCGAGGTTGGGAAAAAAAGTGAGCGAAATCATTCTGACGCCTCCGTTAACAGATAGCGACGTGGAAAAGCTGAAAAGCGGTGACCGGGTGTTCGTCACCGGCAGCATCTACACCGGCCGGGACGCGGCGCACAAGCGTCTCGTGGATTTGCTTGATGAAGGAAAGGCGCTGCCGTTTGATATCCGCGGGCAGATAATATATTTTGTGGGGCCCACGCCGCCGCCACCGGGACGGGCAATCGGCTCTGCCGGACCCACAACCAGCTACCGCATGGATGCCTATTCACCGCGCCTCATCGCCGAGGGGCTCAAGGGCATGATCGGCAAGGGGGCGCGCTCAGCTGAAGTTATTGCGGCGATGAAAAAACATACCTGCGTCTATTTTGCAGCCATAGGCGGTGCCGGCGCCCTGATCGCGCAGTGTATTAAAAGCGCGGAAATTGTTGCCTATGAAGACCTGGGGCCCGAGGCGATTCGCATCATGCGCGTAGAAAAGCTGCCGCTTTTCGTGGTAAATGACATTTACGGCAATGACCTGTATCAGGTAGGACTGCAGCAGTACGCCCGCCTGTAAAGGGTTCGCCTTTTTCTGCAGCAGCAACCTAATCCAGTTTCATTTTTATATAATTAAGCGGTTTTACCATATTGAAATAAAAACCGCCTTGTGATACTATCCAAAAGTTTTTATCGACCCCATAACTGGAGGATTTCAGCATGTTTGTCTGGGTATTTCATCGCATCAGCGGCCTGGTCATGATTTTGCTCTTCGGCTACAAGATATACAGCGGGTTCGGCACTGCAGGAGCACTGGGTAAGGATGTAATTCCCTACTGGACGCCGCTGCACAGCAATCTGGCTGTCGACATGGTCGCGATATTTCTTTTTATCTACCACAGCCTCTACGGGGTGCGGACCTGCCTGGTTGACCTGGGGCTGAAGAAGCAGGAAAAGCCGCTTTTCTGGGGGCTCTCGGCGGCAGGCATGGGGCTCTATCTGTTTGTCTGCTTCCAGTGGCTGTTTAAATAAAAAAGAAAAAGCTGATAGCTGTCAGCTGACAGCCGTCAGCTTATACGTTCAGGTACAGCTGTATTAATTTATTCTACTCTCTGCTATGCAACAGGAGTTGTATGCTTAAACACGATGTGCTGGTTATAGGAGCAGGGCTCGCAGGCCTCAGGGCAGCGGTTGGCGCATCCACCCGCTACGACACGGCCGTTCTATCCAAGGTCCATCCGGTCCGCTCCCATTCGATTGCCGCGCAGGGCGGCATGAATGCCGCTTTGGCTAATGTAGAAGGATCCAGAGACGACACCACGGAAAGGCACGCCTTTGACACGGTGAAGGGCAGCGACTACCTTGCCGACCAGCCCGCGGTGCGCAAGATGTGCGAGCAGGCGCCGCTTCTGGTCTATGAGCTTGAGCACTGGGGCTGCCCGTGGAGCAGGCTTGACAACGGTAAAATCGCCCAGCGCCCGTTCGGCGGCGCCGGTTATCCGCGCTGCTGCTATTCTTCTGATCGCACTGGTCACGTTATGCTGCACACCCTGTATGAACGGGCGGTAGAGCTTGGTGTGAACGTATATGAAGAATGGCTGGCACTCTCACTTGCCATTGACAACGGCATGATCCACGGCGTCATCGCCATGGAGATGTCCACCGGCAGGCTGGAAATGTTTGCGGCAAAAGTGGTGGTTATCGCGACCGGCGGCTACGGCAGGCTTTTTGCGCGCTCCAGCAACGCGCTCATCAACACCGGCTCAGGCATCGCCCTGGCCTATGAGGCGGGGCTTCCCATTGAAGACATGGAGTTTGTGCAGTTCCACCCCACCACCCTCTACGGCACTAATATTTTGATGACGGAAGGAGCGCGCGGTGAGGGCGGGTATTTGGTTAATAACCAGGGCGAGCGGTTCATGCAAAAATACGCGCCGTCGGTCATGGAACTGGCTCCCCGGGATATTGTGTCCCGGAGCATTCAGACCGAGATCAATGAAGGCCGCGGGTTCAATGATGAGTTTGTGCATCTTGACCTGCGGCATCTGGGTGCGCAGAAAATAATCGAGCGGCTGCCGGGTATCCGCGACATCACGATTGACTTTGCCGGCATTGACCCCATTCACGACCCGATCCCTATTCAGCCGGGCCAGCACTATTCCATGGGCGGCATCGCCACTGATGTGGCCGGCGCGACACCGGTGAAGGGCCTTTATGCAGCAGGGGAGTGCGCCTGTGTCTCGGTGCACGGCGCAAACCGCCTCGGAGGCAACTCGCTTCTTGATACCACGGTGTTCGGCAAGCTGGTGGCCGAGGCGATCCCTCAGTATCTGGACAGCGGCGCCGGCGAGCCGAATGCAAAGATTATTGAGGCGGCGCTGAAAAGAGAGCAGGAGCTGATCGCAGGAATTCTTTCCCGCACACACGGCAGGGAAACGGTCGGCACTATTCTTTCCGAGATGAAAGAGACGATATTCAACCAGTGCGGCATTTTTCGCGAGCGGAAGACCCTGGAAAAGGGCCACGAAAAAATCAGGGAATTAAAAGAGCGCTATAAAAATGTGGCCATACAGAGCCGCTCATCGCTGCGCTACAACCCGGGACTGATGAATACGATAGAACTCAGAGGCATGCTTGAGCTTGCCGAGATTATTGTCGCCGGCGCCATTCCCCGCGCGGAAAGCCGCGGCTCACATTCCCGCACGGATTTTCCGGTCCGGGATGACCAGAACTGGCTCAAGCACACCTTGGCCGTCTATGCTGCCGAAGGACCGTTGTTCAGCTATACTGATGTGGAGATAACCGATTATGAGCCTAAAGAACGGAAATACTGATCTGGCCTACACCTTCAAAATATTCCGTTTCGATCCTGACCGGGACCGGGAGCCGCGCTACGATACGTTTCACAAGCAGCTGCCCTACGGCACCACGGTTCTTGAGGCTCTGCTGAATATTCAGGAGACAGACGACGACAGCCTGGCATTTCGTTTTTCGTGCCGCAGCGCCGTTTGCGGCTCCTGCGGCATGTTCGTGAATGGCGCGCCGGTGCTTGCCTGCCGCACCCAGCTGGCAAAGCTCATCGGCACCCAGATTTTGGTGGAGCCGCTGCCGAACATGGAGATCATAAAGGACCTGGTGGTGAACATGGCGCCCTTCTGGGATGCCTACCGCAGGATCGAGCCCTGGCTGCACACCAACGGCGACGAGCCGCCGCAGAAGGAGCGCCTCCAGTCGCCGGAGCAGGAGAAGAAGCTTGATCCCTATATCAACTGCATCCTGTGCGCCTGCTGCTACGGGGCCTGCCCGGTGCTCGGGTTTGACGAAGACTATTTGGGGCCGGCGGCCATCGCCAAGCTGTTCCGCTTCATGGCCGATTCCCGCGACCAGCGGGGGCTGAAATTTCTCGCGAAGGTTGACCGGCGCACCGGCGTGTGGAACTGCCGCACCATTTTCCGCTGCATTGATGCCTGTCCCAAGGACATACGGCCGACGGACACCATCCTTGCGCTCAAGCGCCAGCTGACGCTGTACCGGTTTAAGAAATTTTTCAGATTGTTGTAAAAAGCTGACAGCCGACAGCTGACAGCTCACAGCCTTTAAAGAGGTTCTGATGAAAATCAAGGAATCGCTGCTTTCACGAAGAGACTTTTTCACCGGCCTGATTTACGGAAGCCTGTGCTCAATAGCCGCCTATATCGCGTATCCGGTGGCGCGGTTTCTCTTTCATGAAAAAAAGCTGCCGCTGCCGAAGGCGGTAACCATGACGATGGCCGATATCGAGAAGCTCGCGCCCAACTCGTCGGCCTATTTCCAGTACGGGTATTTGCCGGGCATCCTGGTGCGGACCGAGTCCGGAGACCTTAAGGCGTTCAGCGCCAAGTGCACGCACCTTGACTGCAATGTGAATTACAATTCGGACACGAAAACTTTTCACTGCGCGTGCCACGACGGTTATTTTGATATCAACGGCAAGAATATCGCCGGGCCTCCGCCCACACCGCTGCCCGCATTTACGGTGAAACAGGAGGGCGATGTTATGGTTATTACCGGTCCGGAAGAGGGCGGGGAGAAAATTAAAACGGCGTAAGATTTCGATACAGCCGAAAACCTTTTTTGGTTAGAATACGACCATGGAAGAACAGAATATTCAGGTAAAAAAAGCTCTTGATGAGCGCCTCATGCTGGGGGCGCTCATCGATCTGGCGCGCAAGAAGCTGGTGCCGGTCCACAAGCACACCATCTGGTACTATATGGGAGCGCTGCTGCTCATATTATTCATGATCCAGATGATAACCGGGCCGATACTGTTGTTTTACTACAAGCCGGCAGCGGAGACCGCGTACCAGAGCGTCGCCGAGATCATGGTCAAGGTGCCCTACGGATGGCTGCTGCGCTCGGTTCATCACTGGGCAAGCAACCTCATGATTTTAGTCGCCTTTGTCCATTTCTTTTCCACGTTTCTGGTCAAGGCTTACCGCCGGCCGCGCGAATTCGCCTGGCTTACCGGCATGGTGATGTTTCTGCTGGTGCTGTTTCTGGGCTACACCGGCTACACTCTGCCCTTTGACGAGCGCGCCTTTTTTGCCCTGAACGTCGGCACTGACATGCCGGGCGCTATCCCGGTTGTGGGCGCGTATGTGCTCGAGTTTCTGCGCGGCGGCGCCCAGGTGGGGGCGCATACCCTGAACCGGTTCTTTGCCCTGCACGTGGGCGTGCTGCCGCTGGCGCTTCTGGCGGTGCTTGCCATTCATATCATCCTGGTGCAGATGCATGGTATGAGCATCCCGCTGTCTATTGAGAAAAAAGCACAGCAGGAAAAGAAAAAAATCCCCGCCAAGCCTATGTTCCCCCATTTTGTGTGGCATGATGCGGTAAACGGGCTGGTGCTGGTGGGGCTTTTATTTACCCTTGCCGTGTGCATGCCCTCGGAGCTGGGCTCAATCATTGATTATCTGAAGCCGGCACCGGTGGGAGTGAAGCCGGACTGGTTTTTTCTCTGGGTCTACCAGATACTGAAATGGATCCCCACCTATGTGCTGGGAATCGAGGGAGAGATTGTGGGCATAACCGGGCTGGCGATGGTGGCCGCGGTTATCTTCTGCGCGCCGTTTGTTGACTGGAAATCCCAGCGCAATGAGCGCAGCCCGCTTTTTACCGCCTTTGCCGTTATCAGCCTGACGGTATTTTTAGTCTGTACGGCGATCGGCTTTTTCTTTTAATCAGTTCAAGCACAGGAAACTTTCCATGAAACGCATTCTTGCCTCCATTCTGCTGCTTGCGTGCGCAGCGCTGTTTACTGCGAGCTTTTTTGCCGGCGCTCCGGCCCATGCCGAAGAAGCTGCCGCGGTGAAAATCATACCTACCACGGAGATAAAAACAGAAGAGGGATCCGGCGCCGGAATCATCTCTGCAGAAGAAGTGGAAAAAGCGCGCGCCATAACCGCAGAGCGTATTTACTGGCTCATCGGCCTGTGGCTCCTCATCGTGCTGGCCGCAGTGCTCATCCGCTGGCAGTTGCGGGATGATGACAAGCTGTACCATGAAGGCTATTACTCCCGGGAGCTTTAGCCGACTGTTGAAAAGCCTCCCCGGAAACCTCTCTCTCTCAACCTTCTCGAGTATTGCATACCGTTCCTGACTGGCCCGCGTTGAAATGATTTTGGTATCCGGCACAGGGGATTTTTTGCTATGCCTGAAATAATCTGCCTGTTCTGACGCCGCGTTAAAGGGCGCGGAGAGGGACGGCGGGGCACCGGATAAGTGACTGACAGCGACTGCAGCTATTGATGAGGGTGAGGGCCTGTCTGCGGTTAAGAAACGCATGGTTAAAGAGGATCTATGAAGATTCATGAATTTCAGGCAAAAAAATTTTTTGCGGAATACGGCATTCCCATTCCGCGCGGCGAGGTTGCCAAAACTCCTGCGGAAGCAAAGGCAATTGCTGAGAAGCTGGGCGGCACGGTTGTGGTTAAGGCCCAGATTCACGCGGGCGGCCGCGGCAAGGGCGGCGGGGTGAAAATCGCTACAAACGCGGACGAAGCATGCGAGGCTGCCAAAGCCATTATCGGCATGAATCTGGTTACCCATCAGACCGGTCCCGAGGGTAGAAAAGTGAAGCAGGTGCTGGTTGAAGAAGGCCTTGAGGTGGAGAAAGAGCTTTATGCCGGCGTTGTGCTCGACCGCAGCCAGGCCATGCCGGTCATCATGGCATCGGAAGCGGGCGGCATGGATATTGAAGAGGTAGCGGCCAGGACGCCGGAGAAAATCCTGAAAGTCAGCGTGGACCCGGCGACCGGTTTTACCGCCTATCACGCGCGCAAGCTTTCCTACGGCCTGAATCTGAATTCAGATCTCGTCAAGAAGGCGGCGCCCTTTATCGCCAATCTGTATAAGATTTTTCTGGCCAAGGACTGCTCGCTCATCGAGATCAACCCGCTGGTCATTACCCGGGACGGCAATCTGCTGGCCCTGGACGGGAAAATGACGTTTGACGATGACGGCCTGTTCCGCCATCCCGAGTTGAAGGAGCTCTATGATGTGGACGAGCAGGAGCCCCTGGAGGTGGAAGCCGGCAGGAATAAACTGAATTATATAAAGCTTGACGGCAACGTGGGCTGCATGGTCAACGGCGCCGGGCTTGCCATGGCGACCATGGACATCATCAAGATAGCGGGCGGCGAGCCGGCCAACTTTCTTGACGTGGGCGGCGGGGCTTCGGCCGAGCAAGTGGAGAGTGCGTTCCGCATCCTGTTGTCTGATAAGAGCGTGAAAGTGGTGCTGATCAATATTTTCGGCGGCATCCTGCGCTGCGACCGGGTGGCCAGCGGCATTGTCGAGGCGGCAAAGCGCATTGAGATGAAGTTGCCCATGGTGGTGCGGCTTGAGGGCACCAATGTTGACGAGGGGCGGCGCATCCTGAAAGACTCGGGGCTGAAATTTGACGTGGCGACAACCTTTGAAGATGCCGCGCAGAAAGTTTCGCGCCTGGCAGCGGCGTAAAGAAACGGGGGGCTGGCAGGTATGAGCATACTGATAGACAACAATACACGGGTTGTTTTCCAGGGCATAACCGGAAGCGAAGGCAGCTTTCACGCCAAACAGTGCATAGAATACGGGACGCGCGTGGTGGCCGGCGTGACGCCGGGCAAGGGTGGGCAGCCGTTTGAGGAAAAAATTCCCATCTTCAACCGGGTGATTGACGCGGTGGAAAAGCAAGGGGCCAATGCCTCCTGCATATTTGTTCCGCCGGCGTTCGCATCTGATGCCATCCTTGAAGCGATCGACGCGGGCGTTGACCTGGTGATCTGCATCACCGAGGGCATTCCAGTGCTTGACATGGTGAAGGTAAAGAAATATCTTATTGGTAAAAAGACCCGGCTCATCGGCCCCAACTGCCCGGGGCTTATCTCTCCGGGAAAATGCAAGATCGGCATCATGCCCGGCTTTATCCATCGGCAGGGAAACATCGGATTGATATCGCGCAGCGGGACGCTTACCTATGAAGTGGTCTGGCAGCTCACCAACCGCGGTATCGGCCAGTCGACCTGCATCGGCATCGGCGGTGACCCGATTGTGGGCTCAAATTTCATCGACCTTTTGCCTCTGTTCAATGAGGACCCGCAGACCGAAGCGGTGGTAATCATCGGCGAGATCGGCGGCACGGCTGAAGAGGAAGCCGCAGCCTACATCAGTGCCAATTTCAGGAAGCCGGTGTTCGGCTTCATTGCCGGCCAGACCGCGCCTCCCGGCAGGCGCATGGGCCATGCGGGCGCCATAATAGCCGGCGGCAAGGGCACGGCGGCTGAAAAAAACGATGGCTGGAAGGCGGCAGGCATTCACGTGGAAACCAACCCCGCGATGATCGGCACGATGGTGGCCGCGGTATTAAAAAAGAAATAAACTGCTTTTGAGGTTCTTGCGTTTGCTGTCAAAAAAAACCAAAGTAAAATATACAGAGAAAAAGAAGAAGAACAAATACCCGAAGGTGTCGTTCTATATCTTCGACAAGTGGTGCAAGCGCTGCGGCATTTGCGTGGAGTTGTGCACGCACAAGGTATTTATTGCAGACAGCGAGGGCTACCCGCGCGCGGTGAAGCCCATCGAGTGCAACCGCTGCGGGTTCTGCGTGACCCGCTGCCCGGATTTCGCCCTGCGCATAATCGAAGGACGCGGCGAGGAACAAAATACGAAATCCTAAATGATAAATTCTAACCAAAATATTTGAAATTTGTTGTTAGGCTTCTGGTTCATTTGTTCGGGCTAAATGCTCGCAGGAAATTCTGCTTGTTTTTGATAGAGCCTTCGCTCGCACCGCCCGTAACTGCTCTCACCAGAAGCCTAACGATACACCATGTGAGAGCAAAGTTCTCAGATTAAGCCATGTAAGAAACCGGGGGATCCATACTTTGATATTTGAGTTTTGAAATTTGATATTATTTAGAATTTAGAGGCTGGCTTTGGTATAAAAGCGTACACCCCCTGATGGGTCATATATTCAAATTAAAGGTACGCTCCATAACCAATGTTACCGTTTTTTTGAACTCTGAAAAAATGAATAACTTTTCCTTTTCA
>Ga0172371_10000313_pt1 | contig 73267 bp, 69 predicted proteins | sample Lak12m_FD_114543 | JGI IMG/M metagenome (GOLD analysis project Ga0172371, IMG submission 114543) | Freshwater microbial communities from Kabuno Bay, South-Kivu, Congo - kab_022012_12m | ecosystem: Environmental > Aquatic > Freshwater > Lake | place: Democratic Republic of the Congo: South-Kivu...
GCACCGGACCCATTGTTGCGGTCCGCCTCTTGCCGTCAGCCGATTACGGGAGCCTATCGCGGCCCATACCGGAACCATCGCAAAAGCAGACCGTGGATTCTGGCCGACAATCGTACTTGACAATCGGCTGTGGGGAGGTGTATTTTTTCACGTGCATACGCTCCTCGTCAGCAAACCCTCCTGAAGGGCAAGCCAGGACAATGCACGACATATACGGGCCGGTGTACCCGAGAGCCGGCATGTGTCCTCAGAGAGGACGGAATGGGCTTCGGATGATTCTTCCACGGTGAAATATCCGTGGGAGCGTGGTCACATCAGGGGGAAAAGCTCACATCAAGGGCAAGGCGAGGCAGCAACAGGCTGCCCATGACGCCTGGGTTACAGCGCTGTTGCACAATCCGGGCATTCGTCAAACAAATGCCTCGCGCCGCGGGGAGTTCCGAATGACTCACGGCGTTTGAGCCCACTCTGCGGAGCTTCGGAGTCCTTCGGAAAGTCATGTGCCTCGATACCTCTTCTTGGGTGGATTTCCCTGCCGGGCAGACTCAAGGCTCGGCGCCGTTCAATTCACTACCTTCTCCTCTTCAGACGACTTGCAATTGTCGTTCACGGTTGATCGATACCGTGGAATTTCTGTTGGTTGATCGTTGCGGCCTCCGGTACGGGACCCTCTGGCGGTAGAGACCGTTGAGACGGCCTTACGTCACGTCCGGAAGACCCTTTCTTGGCGTCGGTATGTGTCGCTGATGTGGTACAAAGTCTTTCGCATGGTCCCGGGCCTGCCTCGCGTTCCATCGCTGGATTTTGACACAAAGCTTTCATAACCATCGAACCAGGCAATCAGGAGGACCGGCGTGTGCTCAGGTCCGGACGGATAAGCTTGGCGTCGACATCGGGCTGGAAAAGCCCGCTAATCAACCTCGCAGATTCTCTGGTTTCCATCAAACAAAAGGAGGGTTTTTCAATGGAGGAAGCTCCGAAATGGTACGACGCCCATTTAGAGGAGTGTCGGAAAGTAGCTTACATCAAAAGCAAGGAGGAGTACGAAGAGCTCTACCGGAGATCGCTGGAAGACGTGGACAATTTTTGGGGGCAGGCTGCGGACGAATACATTGATTTCTACAAGAAATGGGATTTCGTCCTCAAATACGATTTTGAAGCAGCAAAAATCGAATGGTTCGGCGGCGCGGTCCTCAACGTTACGTACAATTGCCTGGATAGGCATGTGGATGCGCTCAAGAACCGCGTGGCCTATTACTGGGAAGGGGACAACCCGGCCGAGTCCAGGGTCATGACCTACCTGGAGCTGTACCAGCAAGTGAACAAATTCGCTGCCGCTCTGAAAGCCCAGGGCGTCAAAAAAGGCGACCGGGTCATAATCTATTTGCCGATGATCCTGGAGCTCCCCATTGCCATGCTGGCATGCGCCAGAATCGGAGCCATCCACTGCGTGATCTTCGGAGGATTCAGCGCTGAGTCCATCGCAAGCCGAATTCAAGACTGCAATGCGGAGATGGTCATCACCTGTGACGGTGGCTACCGAGCCGGCAAGGTCCTGAACCTTAAGAAGAACGTGGACGATGCCCTGCTTCAATGCCCCGGCGTGAAGAAGGTGATCGTGTTCAACCGGGCCAACTTGAGCCTGCAACTGGATCCGAAGAAGGAGCTCTGGTGGCATGAGCTGGTGGCCGACCCGTCTCTGCCCGCTTTCGTGGAGCCCGAACCCATGGACGCCGAGGATCCGCTGTATATCATGTACACGAGCGGCAGCACCGGGAAGCCCAAGGGAGTGCTCCACACGCAGGCCGGCTATCTGCTCCACGTGGCCATGACCACCAAACTGGTCTTCGACCTGAAGGAGCACGAAACCTTCTGGTGCACCGCGGACATCGGATGGGTGACGGGACACAGCTACATCGTGTACGGGCCGCTCTGTCTGGGCTTCACCAGCGTCATGTTCGAGGGGGTGCCCAGCTACCCGGATTACGACCGGTTCTGGGAGATCGTCGAAAAGCACCGGGTGGACAAGTTCTATACCGCGCCGACGGCGATCCGGGCCCTGGCCAAAGAGGGTGAGGGGCACGTCCTGAAGCACGACGTCTCCTCCCTCAAGCTTCTCGGCACGGTGGGCGAGCCCATCAACCCCGAGGCTTGGAGATGGTACCATCACTTCGTGGGCCGTGATTGGTGCCCCATCGTTGATACCTGGTGGCAGACGGAGACCGGTGGGCAATTGATGACGCCGCTTCCGGGAGTGGCTCCGATCAAACCCGGCTCCTGTTCCTTCCCGTTCTTTGGCGTGGACCCGGTGATTCTCGATCCGGATACTGCCGAAGAGGTCAAGTTCCCCAGCCAGGAAGGCGCTCTGTTCATCAGAAGACCGTGGCCCGGCATGATGAGAACCGTGTACGGCGATCACGAACGCTTCAAGGAAACTTACTTCTCTCGCGTCCCTGGAATGTACTTCACCGGTGACGGCGCCAAGAAGGATGAGGATGGCTACTACTGGATCATCGGCCGTATCGACGACGTGATCAACGTTTCAGGACACCGTATGGGAACAGCGGAGGTGGAGTCCGCCCTCGTCCTGCATCCCAAGGTGGCCGAGGCTGCCGTCGTAGGCTTCCCGCACCCGATCAAGGGTCAAGGAATCTACGCGTTCGTGACCCTCAATACGGGCGAGACCAAGTCGGATGAGCTCAAGAAGGAGCTCGTGAAACTGGTGCGCACGCAGATCGGGCCAATCGCGTCTCCGGACGTTATTCAATGGGCCGACGGACTTCCCAAGACCCGCAGCGGAAAGATCATGAGGCGAATCCTCAAACGGATCGCAGCCGGTCAAGTTGACGAACTGGGCGATACGACCACCCTTGCTGATCCTTCGGTCGTCCAGACCTTGGTGACGGAACGCGTGTCCGTCACATCCTAGATCAAACCCTCAGAGAGTCAGCATCCGCGCCCGATCGTGGAGTCCTCGGCCCTGAAGAGGGCCGGCCGGGTGCTGACCTTTTTCTTCACAGCCCCATAACATCATGGTTGAGCACAAGCCCATAACCTTCGTCGACAAAATGGGCGATAGGTTCGATCTAACTGCCTGCACCAGGACCCACTGGCCCGCGCTGTTCGAGATGTACGACCACTTTGCGCCAATGGCGGTAACCCAAGGTCTCCCACCCATCGACGAAAAGGCGCGACACGCCTGGGTCAGCGGCGTTCTCGCGAGTGGAGAGAACTTCCTGGCGTGGCGAGGGGATCACGTGGTGGGCCATTGCTCCCTTATCCTCGGCGAAGATCGGGCGGACGGCGAATACCTCATCTTCGTCAACCAGCCGTACCGCAATCGCGGGCTCGGGACCGCTCTGACGCGGATGGCTGTTGACAGGGCCGCTGAGTTGGGCGTCAAGGCGATATGGCTTACCGTGGAGGCATTGAATTTCAGAGCAATCAAATTGTATAAGAAAATAGGGTTCGTCTTTTGCGACGCCGGGGAGCGCGAACGGACCATGATCCTGCATTTGAGAGCGCAAGATGGCACTTAAGGTCGGCATTGTGCGAGACGGGAGATTCCTGCTCCATCAGACCGGTTCGGAGCACCCTGACCGGCCCGCCCGACTCAAAGCCGTGTACCGCATGCTCGACAAGGACTTCACCGAGGGATTGACCTTCATCGAGCCTGAGCCGGCCACCCTCGAACACCTGGAACTGGTGCACACCCCTGCTTACATCGGCAAGATCCTCGCGACAGCAGAACGTGAGGCTACCAATCTCGCTCCCGACACCCCCGTCAGCTCACAATCCTACCTCGCTGCGTGGCTGGCTGCGGGCGGATGTGTCAAAGCGCTGCAAGGCCTGATTTCCGGCAGGTACGACGCCTGTTTCTCCCTGAGCAGGCCGCCCGGTCACCACGCTTTCCCTGACCGCGCCGGAGGATTCTGTATCTTCAATAATATCGGCATCGCCGCGCGGTATGCGCTTGAACGCCAGGGATTGCAGCGAGTGTTGATCGCGGACTGGGACATCCACCACGGGAATGCGGTGCAGGAGCTCTTTTACGATAGCAAGGAAGTGCTCTACCTCTCCACTCATTACCTCGGGTGGTATCCCCATACGGGCGACTGGGACGAGACGGGTGTTGGAGCCGGACTCGGTTACACCGTCAACATTCCCATCCCGAAGGACATCGGCGACGAGGACATTGTGTACCTCTACCGTTCCGTGCTCGGACCGATATTCAGGAAATACCGGCCCGAACTGGTTCTGGTGGCAGCAGGGTTCGACGGCCATTTTCGGGACCCCGTCGGTCGGACACGGCTCACCGAGCGTGCGTATATGTGGCTCACCGCCCTGTTGATTGAACTGCGGGACGCGGTGAGAAGTCCACCGATACTGTTCTGTCTGGAAGGAGGCTACGACCCCGGCGCATTAACCGCTTGTGTGCGGGAGGTTCTCCGTGTGCTGACATTCACGGGACGGCGGACGCGGGTTCCCACAACAGCAACGCCCCGAGGAGTGGAGCTCGTGAAGAAAGTTCTCGAGGTCCACGCGAACCGTCATGTGTGGGCGCAATGAACCGGGAAGAAAACGTCGAGGCAGCTCATGAACGACCGAATACGATGATGTCTGGAACCTCGGTTCACTCGAAGAGCGAGGAGACGGCATGATCGAAGAGATGATCCCCCCTGAGACCCCGGATGCCGCTCTACGCGACCGCGGGGAGGCGTATCGGCTGTTCTCGCGGGAGGAACTGGAGAAGCGCTTTAGCCGCCATGAGACCGGCGGCGTAAACATCGCCTACGAAGCGGTGGACCTGTGGGCAGGTGACCGCAATGAGCGCGACCGCAAGGCGCTCATCTTCGAAAAGGCCGGAAAGGTCGAAGAATTCACGTACCTCCAGCTTCGAGAGCGGTCCTCTCAGTGGGGCAACCTCCTTATCGAAAAGGGTTTTGGGGAGGGAGACCGGCTCTTCATATTCCTGCCTTCCTCACCGGATGTTTACCTGGTGATGATCGCGTGCGCCCGCCTGGGAATCATCTTCTCTCCGCTCTATTCGACCCTCGGTTTTGACGAACTGGAGGTTCGCCTGGTCAATGCCAAACCTCGCGGGATAGTCACCCATCCGGACCTGTTGGAGCGGCTGCCCCACCACGCCATGAGCGGTGTGGAGACGGTCTTCCTGGTCGGAGGCCCGGCTGCGGGGCTGTTCCCCGGAGAGGTGCTGGTGCCGGAGCTCATCGACGAATTGCCGAAGAAGACCATCACAAGATGGGTGAGAGGAGCCTCACCGCTGTACTTCATGTACACTTCGGGCTCCACGGGGCCGCCCAAAGGAGTCGTTCACGCGCACCAGGACATGCTGGGTCACTACATGACGGCGAAGTACGTCCTGAACCTCACCAAGACATCCGTGCTTTGGACCGACGGCGACCCAGGGTGGATCACGGGGACGGTATACGGAGCATTTGCGCCGTGGCTCTGCGGGGCCACCACCGTCATTCTGGGTGACCCGTTCTCGGCCTCGACGTGGTATCGGACCCTCGAGCGGCACGGCGTGACGGTGTGGTACACCACTCCACGCACGATCCGTCGCCTCATGGGCGCGGGCGACGACCTGCCGGCCCGGTATGATTTTTCGTGTCTCGCACACATTGGCACGGTGGGAGAGACTCTTCCGCCCGAGCAATTTCACTGGGCGCGGCGAGTGCTCCACCGTGCCCCGCACGACACGTGGTGGATGACGGAAACCGGCATGATCTGCATCGGTAACTTCCCTTTCCTGGGCATCAAACCCGGCAGCATGGGGAAACCGGTGCCGGGAGTGGAGGCGGCGGTTCTCGGCGAAAAGGGCGAACTTCTCCCCGACCTCACCATCGGAGAGCTGGCACTCAAGATCGGGTGGCCGAGCATGATGACGGGGATCTGGAATGACCCCCTGCGCTATCAGGCATACTTCCGATACAGAGGATGGTTCCTGACCGGCGACATGGTCACGAGGGATAGTGACGGGTACTTCCGGCACCACGGGCGAAACGACGACCTCATGAAGCTCGGGGAAAAATTCGTAGGGCCGTACGAAATCGAACAGGTACTGACACTCCATCCCGCGGTGGCTGAGGCAGTGGTGATTGCGGTCGGTTCCGGATCGGGGCGGCCCTCTGTCAAGGCGTTCGTTACCGTAGCAAGGGGTTTCACTAAGTCGGCGCGGCTCAAGCACGAGATCAAGACCTTCGTGAAAGCCAACTTCCCCGAGGAGCTGCCCCTCGCAGAAGTCGTCTTCCTGGACGAGCTCCCCAAGACGCGATCGGGGAAGCTGCTGCGCCGCGTGTTGAGAGCCAGGGAACGCGGGCTACCGAGCGGAGACGTTACGAAATTGAAAGAATGACCACCCCGGAACCGGGAATGCCGTCGGGCGCTACGGGTTTCTTAATATGTCACCGTAATTCGGAAATGGAGTGCTGAGGCATTGGGGGGCAAAGGTATGTATCAAGCCTGTGCCCCCACGACTATTCTAACATTGGAAACTCATTCCAATTTCTTCCCATGATCGGTCACGTCATCCAGAAACGTGCGGGCCACGGTATTGATGTAGAGCACATCAGCTCGGCTGAAAATATCACTGGCCCCGAAATGGCCGAATAAGGTTGGTATCTCAGAGACCTGGGCGTTTTTGATGAACTTGGCATCCTCTTTGATGAAGGGTGGGAGCAGAACGTCGCCCTTGGCCGGGAAGGCCACAACTCGGGCCTTGATGCTCTTGAGCGCCTTGAGGTAATCTCCGTTGAAACCGGGTGTGGTACCTACGTCGTGTTCGATGATGGCATTTTGCTGGTATATGCAATCGTTGGCGTCGAAACCCGTTTTGACCCAGAGATCTTCCCACCACTTGAGAAAGCTCGGCGCATCCTTGGAGTGGGGATACAGGTGCTCCAGGCCCTCCGGCGCGTTCGCCCCCAGAGCTAACAGGAAGTCCGTCCAAGCCCGCCACGCCTTCTCAGGCTGCTTCTTGTAGTTGCCGCCTTCAAACGCGGGATCCAACTGAAAGAGGTCATTGGTGGCTTTCATGATGGCGACGGTCCATGCCGGGGTTTTCCCTGCAGGGGTCATCGCCACAACCGCGTCCATGAAGTTGGGGTAACTCACCGCCCACTGAAGGGCCTGCATCCCTCCCATGGAAGCTCCCGCCACGGCCACCATGTGCTTGACGCCAAGGTGTTCGGTGAGCAGCCGGTATTGTGACTGCACCATGTCCCGGAGGTTGAAGGCCGGAAACTTGGTCCCCGGCTGGGCCGTGCTGTTGCTCGGCGACGTGGTTAAACCGTTGCCGATCGCGTCGATGCACACGATGAAGTATTTATCCGTGTCCAGAGCCTTGCCCGGACCAATGAGGAAGTCGATGCGGTGGTGGTTTCCCACCAACGAGGAGCAGGTCAAGATGACGTTCGATTTCTTGGCGTTCAGCGTACCGTGTGTCACGTAGGATATGGCGAAATCCTTGATCACTTGACCTGATTCCAGCTTGAGATCGCCCATCTTGTAAAGCTGGTGCTTTGCCTGTCCTTCCTTGTGGGCCCAGACCGCCCCCGGCACAATGGTCAGGCAACAGAAAACCACACCCCAAATCAATGCCTTGCTTCTCGGCCTCGTTCTCATACAGCACCTCCAAGCCATATTGACATAGGACGCCTCTCGTGCGTCGCAGGGGAAGCCAGTGGTTCCAAATGGAACCACTGTCAAGTTTAATGTGCCCCGCGTCTGTGGTAAGCTTCGCGACGTCGAACGCCAAGACACTCTTGGCTCTTCCCATTGGAAAAAGCCCGCTGGCAGAGACCGGTTTCGGGGGCTTGGAGGCAGCTATTGAAGGGAATTCGGAAAGAAATACTGCAAAACGAGGTATTGCCGTTCGGATGGCGCATCAATTATCTTGCCAACTACTATTCGCTCATTGGAAACCGCCAACTGATGCGCCGCTTCAACACTACGCGACAGGAGTTCGTGGTGCTTTTCTGCCTGGCGAATTCGAGCGAGATCACCGCTCAAGACGTGGTGGAGGTGACCGGACGCCCCAAGAATACCATCAGCCGGGCGGTCAAGAGCCTTGTGGGCAAGGGTTACATTACCAAGCATACACATTCTACGGATTCCAGGGCCGAAATCCTCAGGCTGGAGTCAGATGGAAAGCGTTTGTATGACCAGATCATCAAGGTATTCGAGGAACGTGACCTCGCCATGATGGCGGGACTGAACGAGGCCGAGCGGGAATCTCTAAAGCAGCTCTTGGATAAGATACTGGAGACCTTCAATCCATGGACCGAGGGAAAGTGAGATCCGCCAAACGGGAAAATTGAGTGAGGAACCTCCCGAGTCTCGCCTCATTGCGGAGCATGTGCTCGAAGGCGAGAGCCCGTGACGAGCCGTACGTCGCAATGAGGAAGGTCTTCCCGCCCGCGCAAGGGTCAGGCGCACGGAGGCGCGCCTATTGCTTTTTTCCCGACTTTATGGTCACGCGGCCCTGCTTCGCACGCACCACCACCACCTTGCTCTCTCCCGAACTGATCTTGATGTTCGGGACCGACCTTTTGGCAGGCAGTATCCCTGCAATGACAGGGAGAGTAACGGTGTAGGTTCCGGGCGCGAGTGTGATTTCTTCGTTGATCTCCGGGGTGAAGGTGGCCTTTTCTCCCCGAACTTCCAACCTCTCGAGGGCTTTCTTCTGCAGGACCTTCTCATATTTCTTCAAAGCGTCGTCCAGATCGGCAGGTTTGTCCACCTTAACCAGGACGCCCTTGCCTTTCTTGACCATGCCGGAATACCCGCGTTCGCGTTTTCCGCTCATGCCCAGGGCAATCACGTCCACCGCAGGCGCGCCCTTCTCGCCGCCGTGGCGCAGAGCGGCCGCTATTATCCTCTGATCGCACTTGGCAACGGCCGGTGTCACGATGAGAACTCGAGGCATCAGTCCTTCAAGGCCCGCCAAATCCCGCTTGATCGCGTATGCGGCCGCGGCACAGGGATTGGTGGCGCCCGTCGCTTCGACGGATTCGAGCTTTTCTTTCAATTGTTTGATGGGCGGCAAACTCCACTCAATCAGCACGCGGCTCAGGCACGGCTTTGGAGCGCCGGTGGATTTCTTGCATGAGAAGTCCCTCACCGCCACCTTCGAGCCGGGAGGCAACATCTTCATGAGTCTGGTGACGATTGTCGTCGCAACCTGGCTTCGGCTGGAGTCCCAGGACTTGATCTTTCGGCCCATGGCGGCGGAGTTGTCCAAGATCACCATCAGTCCCCATTTCCTGGGGCTGCCTGTGTAGTTGGGGATCTTGACGACGAAGGATCCCGGCAACTGAAACTGCTCAGACTTGGCCGGTTCTTCAGGCTCCAGGGATTTCTTTGGCGCAGTTACGGGGAGAGCGGGCTTGGCAACGGGTCCCGATCTCGGTCCCTTCCTCGACTTCCCCGTCACCGAGCCGCCGGTGAATTCGCCATCGGGCGCCGCCTCGCCAGGGGGCGTACCAGCCTTGGGGGGTTCTTCCGATTCCGCGGGGACCGCATCCGGGGACAACTTCTTCCCCTGGGCCTCACCGGGGCCTGCAACGGGTTCTGGGGGAGAAATGACGGGCGTTTCCACCGGCTTGGGGGCTGCGGTGGCAGCGGAGCGAGCAGGCGGTTCGTGCGAGGCCCCGGCTTCGGCGGCCGGAAACCCACCCAATCCGGGCGGACAAGATCTCGTCTTGTCGCCGATATCCGGCACCACGGACCTCTCAAAGGCGGGAAACGCGACGCGGGAAGGATCCACCGGACTTCGCCCGACACCGCCAAGCGCATTGCTCGTTGTGAGGAATTCGTCCGGAGAGATCCGCTGAAATGCCGATGGCAACGGCTCGGAGCGTGCGGAGATGCCGATCCAGCGCCCCACGGCGCTCAATAGGCCGATCTGATAAAATAGGAGAAGGCCGACCGCGGCTACCGCTATGATGACGGGCTTCCGGACACGGAGTGCGGCGTCGAAAACGCGATGGATAGGAAGTCGGCCCCACGGGGCCTCTCTCTGCACATGCTGATGATCAGGCTGCTTTCCAGGCATCTACTCCCCCTTGGGGGGCCGGGGTGGCCATAAGCCGAATCCTGTTCCCGGATAACCGGGTGGCGATCATTCATCTAGGGCGACGATTACCCGCCGCCTCGAGCGACCTACCCGGAAGCATCGGACGGGCCGTCCTCAAGCGCTTCCCTATTCGGTCTTGCTCCGGACGGGGTTTACCTGGCTTCCCGTGTTACCACGAGAACCGGTGAGCTCTTACCTCACCCTTTCACCCTTACCTCCGGGGTTCCGGAGGCGGTCTCCTTTCTGTGGCACTTTCCTTGGGGTCACCCCCACCGGGCGTTACCCGGCGTCCTGCCCTGCGGAGTTCGGACTTTCCTCCCGCGCTCGTCGCGCCGGCGATCGCCTGTCCACCCCGGACAACCGGCCTTATATGACAACCAAGCAAAAAAAGCAACAACTCCTTCAATTCCAGAAATTCGTTGAAATACTGATGATTATAGTGTAGCATTTAATTAGTTTGTGAGCTTCGGCTCGGAGGAAGCCGGTCATGTTGAAAGCGCTGTTCATTACCTCCATTCTAATCTCGATCGCGGGCGTTCTGCCTGTTGGCGACGCCTCTGCTTGGCTCCCCGACCGCTTGGCCCAAAAACTGCGACAACAGAACTTCGACTTGCATCCTGCACCTTCGCCGGCTCATGACATGGCTCTCCGAACCCTTAATGGAACCGAGATCGATCTCTCCTCGCTGCGCGGGAAGGTGATCCTCCTAAATTTTTGGAAAATCGACTCGCCGTCATGTTCCGCGGAAAGACCGATTCTCGAGCGAATTCATCGGAAGCTTGCAAACCTGGGCTTGTCAATTATCGCCGTCAACCTGGCAGACCGTCTCGAACGGCAGCGTTCCTACCTGAAGCGACATGGAGTCGCCTACACCTTTGCCTTTGATCCGCAAAATCGGTTCTCAATGCGCAGAGACAGCCAGGGTTCCGGATCATCCTCCAGCTTTGTGTTGAACGCCGATTCCCACGCGATTTACGAGGTTCCCTCCTATCCCACCACGTACGTCATTAACAAGAAAGGCGAAGTGGTCGGGAGCTCGTCCGGAAAGGTGAACTGGGACGAAGGTGCGGTTGCTAAGCTCCTTGACTGGCTCCTCAACGAGTCCGCCGGCACACTGGTACAAACCGTCAGGGATTTTGAAGAGGTTGCAGGACAGGGTTCCGGCCCGTCCTCGCTTCCCCACCCTGCGATAGGGCCTCGCCGGCGCACTCCGGCCCCCTCGGACCAGATGACGGCCCCTCGCCCCCCTTCAGCGACACTTCCGGCCGAATCGCAGCCATCTCTGCCATTCCACGGCCCGGTTGGGCCTGCCCCTCCGGGGGCTGCGTTTCCCTCCGGCGTGGCGCCGGTCTCTCAGGAACCGGCCCCCCCTTCCGCGGTCACCGGAGAGTCGGCACGTCCAAAAAGCAGCAGGAAAGTCACCCGAGCGAAGAAAAAGCCGGAACGGGCGCAGGTCGCACGACCGGCCGAGGAGCGTCGGACTCCCAAGCCGTTTGTCCCTTCCCCACCGGTACCGGCTCCATCGCAGGTCCAACCCGCCCTACCACCCTTTGGAGCGCAACGGCCCGCGCCTCCCGCCGTTCCTCCCGTGGATCAAGCATCGGCCGATGTCCCGCCCATTCCTGGGGGGTCGCCTCCCCTACCGCCCGCTCTTCCCTATACGCCTCCGGGTGCCGAAGGCCAGGCCCCGTCCGTTGCTTCGACCCCGGATGCGAACGGGACCGTTCCGGCGCGCGTACCCGGCCAGGCCGCCCAGTACCCGGCGCCGGCTTATCCGGTCCCCGGACCGGGCGACTCTCGGGGCCTCCCTCCGGCGCAGCCCACGGGTCAAACCAATCCGCTCGATGGGTTCATCCTGGATTCTTTCAAGACCGCTCAACAGCCGCCGCCTTCCCAAATTCACCCCGTGCCGGTGGGAGTTCCGCAGCAACAGGAAGGCCCCGCGGGATCGGTCCTGCACCAACTGAGCCGTGATTTCAGACAGTTGGGAGACGGCATTCGACAGGTGCTGTCCGGGATTCTTCCGGGACCCAGGGGAGCCGGTGCACGGTAGGAGCCCGGTATTGCACCTGAACCGTTCCCGCATTGCTGCCTCGAGGCTCTCGGTTCCTTCCGACAAGGCACATTTCGGGCAGCGGCGTGACAGGGAGAAATACGGGGGCGGGTAGAGGAACGGGAGGATTGCGCCTGAGAGCGGAGGGCACGACGCTGGAAGACGTTTATGGCTCGGCGCAGTACCGTGCCGCGCTGTCGAGCAAAAAGATTACAGAATCTCTACCTTGGTGAACGGCTCCAGTTTCACCATCACGCTCTGATTGAACATCTGGACGGAGATCGCGAGCTCCTTGGTGTTTCGGCGGCTGACAATCACGCCCTCAATTCCTTCAAGGGGGCCGGAAAGAATGCGAACCCTCTTCCCAGGGACCAGTCCTGGTTTCACCAGCAAATCAGCCCCGGATTCGATTGCCCTCGCGATGGCCTGCAATTCGCTGACAAATCGCTCTTGGTCCTCCACCTTGATGATTCGGACGAACTTCTTTGTGTCGTAAAGCAGGTTGTGTTGTTCCTTCTCCAAAGCAAAGCAGAGGTACCCGCTGAAGAGCGGAACTCGGGTGGTACGAAGTCTCTTGAAATAGCCCACGCGACTCTTTTTCTCATAGAGCGGTAGATAGTATCCGATGTGGCGGTTCAACAGATAGGTGGCGACTTGCCGTTCGCAATTGGGCTTAATGTGCATGACCCACCACGTTCCCAGATCCTCCGAGAGGTCTCGATCTTCCGGGTACCGTGCCGGAATGCTTTCTTTGGATAACAATTTTCCTGGCCTCACGTCCCGCGGGCCGATGCCCTTCCGAGCACCTCGGCGCCTTCTCACGGAGGGGAGTTTCCCGCGGTGATACTTCGGACTTCCACCGGAAACCCGCTTGGGCTTGCCGGTCATCTTGGTTACGGTAATTGCCGGAATTCTCGTCCGATTCACTGTGCTCAAAGTCCGTCGTTCCCGCGGAAGCGGTAACCCGGGATTTCAGGATGTCCCGCGGGGAACGCGGGACTGCTTTCCCAGGAACGACGGCAGTGTTGTTTAGCGGACAGGAAATTTGGCAACGGCTGTAAACAGTATTGCCTACTCGCGGGCGGGAGTCAATTCGCGGTCTGAAACATGCCACAGCGTGGTTCCGACTGACGCTCGGCACTGCGAGCCGGTCGCCCGAGGGCCCAGCGGAGCCCTTGACCTGAGATAGGGCTCATTCTAAATAGATTGTATGAGGATTCTTACGAAGCCTTCTCCTGTGGATATTGTGCGCGGCTTGGTGCGCCTTCTCGGGAGTCCCCCGCGCGGCATGTGGATGCTGATCGCGTGTGCGATGTCAGTGATCGCAATGCCGCCGGATCGTGTTGAAGGGCTATCGCTGGCCACGGGACCGATCCAGGAGTACCTCTTTACCCAGGGCAAGCGACACTACGATTCCGGTGACGCTGACGCCGCGGCGCGGGTGTGGAAGGATATTTTTCCGGACAGCCTCTATGGCCCGGTGGCTTACGTTCTCCTCGGCCGCGCGTATCGCGGGGCAAATCGTCACGACGTTGCGGCGAATATGTTCCGGGATTTGATTCAGAGCCACCCGGGCACCGTGTACGACGATATTGCGCGTCGTGCGCTCGCGAAAGGGCTCTGCGAACAGGCGAAGCCCGAGGCAGTGACCCTGCTGAATCCACTGATTCAGAAGGCCCAGGACAAAGAAAAACCCTCCCTCATTTTCCGTCTGGCCGAGCTGGAACGTCGCCTGGGCCGCCACGCAGAGGCCGCTGAATCCTATCGAAAGCTGGTTCTCGAGTACCCCGCCTCGGTCGAAGGTCTGAAGGCCGGGGAAGCTTTGGCCTGGATGGTCGTCCACGGCAAGGCGACCCGACCCGAATACACGGAAGCCCAGCAACTTCAGCGGGCAGATCGGCTCTTCGCCGCGGGACGATTCGATCTTGCGGGCGAGGCATACCGGAGCCTCCTGAAAACCAGACCGGAGGACAACGGGCTCCTTATCAAGCTCGCTCGGTGCCACTACAAGGACCGGCAGAACATCGCGGCTCTCAATCTGCTCCACGAAGTGCTCAAGAAAGACCTCGCAGCCCAGCAGAAGGCCGAAGCCCTTTATCTGCTCAGCCTGCTCTCCTGGAGACTGAACCGGGAGAAAGAATTCGAGTCCGTGTGCGAACAAATCCTCAAGGATCCCGCGAGCAAGTACAAGACGCGAGTGCTCTACAACCTTGCGTCGTACCACCTCGAGAAGAAGCGTTTCCCGAAGGCGGAGGAGTACTTCCAACGTGTGTTGAAGACGAGCGCGGAATTGTCCGTCAAAGCTAAAGTCAAGTGGAAGACGGCCTGGATTTACTATCTGCAAAAGAATTACAAAAAGGCGGCTGAGACGTTCCGTGAGATCCGGTCACTCGCCAAGGGCGGCGGCATGGAAGAAGCCTCCCGATACTGGCAAGCGCGGTCGCTACTGAATTTGAACCGCCCGAAGGAAGCCGAGCCGCTCTTGACGGAGATCGTACGGGACGCACCGTTGCAGTATTACGCGTTCGAGGCGGCCAGAGAGCTCAAAGCCATGCATGCCGCCATCGGGAAGGAGAACCGTACGCCGAAAGCCTTTCCGGACGTGACCCTCACCGCAGCTCAAAAATTGGACCCCCACGTCGCCGCCGCAACCAAGCTGCTGGAAATGGAGCTTCCGGAATTCGCGCTCCTCAATCTGGAAGCCCTTCCGGCCGCGACGAGGTCGGCGCCGTCGATAGCGTTTCTCGCGGCGAGGACAGCCTACGCCGCGGGGCGATACGTCACTGCCCGGAAACTTTTGTACGACAATTTCGGCCCCTTCATGGAGGACCCTCCTCCGACTGCGCCGCCGGAATTTGTTGAAATCGCCTTTCCCCGGGTTCATCGGATTGAGACAACCCGCTGTGCCCGAAAGCATTCCATCGATCCCCACCTCGTCTGGTCCATCATCCGGCAGGAGAGTCGATACGACCCAACTGCGGTTTCGCCGGCCGGTGCGCTGGGCCTCATGCAGGTGACGCCGGAAGCGGCCGGGTACGTGGGAAAAGACGGGAAACTACCGGCCAAGGCGGTTGCGGAGATCCTTCAGCCGGAAAAGAACATCGCGCTGGGAACCCAGATTCTTGCCAAGAATCTGCGCAGTTTCAAAGGAAACCTCGTCCACGCGGTTGCCTCATACAATGCAGACATTCGGAAGGTGAAAGAGTGGGTCCGCAAGAACGGCAAGATGAAGCAGGACGAGTTTATCGAAACTATTCCATACCTGGAAACCCGTATTTATGTGAAGAAGGTCTTAGGTGGGTATCGGGCGTATAGCACGGTCCATTCCAAGAAGGATCTGGCGGGTCTCCGGTGAAATGAAGGCGAGGGATTGTTATGGCTCAATCACCGGAAAGCGGAGAAGAGCAGGTGTTCGACGCGTCTCCATACCTCAAGCTGTTCATCGACAAAGATGGACGATGGTTTCAGAACGGCGCGGAGATCATTCACCCGGAAATCTACCGGACGTTCAACGAGATGCTCTTCAAAGCTGCGGACGGTGGGTATCAGGTGAGAATGGGGCGAGAGATCTGCAGGGTGGAGGTTGAGGACGCGCCGTTTGTCGTCAAGCGGGTCGAGGAGAACGGAGAAGGCGGGATCTTCATTGATCTTAACGACGGCACTCGCGAGCCGTTCGAGCCTCGCGGCTTCTGGATCGGCGCGGCGAACGTCCCCTATTGTCGAGTGAAGGGGAGTGCGTTCCACGCCCGATTTTCAAGACCGGCGTACTACCAGCTCGCTCGCCACATCGTGACGGACGAGGAAGGCAAGCAGTTCTTCCTGATGGTCAATGGCGAACGAATTGCGGTAGCCGTCGGAGAAGGCGGAGAGTGAACAATTCCGTTTGAAAAAAGGTCCTCCCCCGCGTCTGTCTTTCGATACCTTCACGCCTGCTCTTCGGCACAACGAACAATGAAAATGCTACCCTTGCACCCACGACCGGGTCGGCGCTTGGCTGAAGATCACGGCGAATCCACGATGAGCGTCACCGGACCGTCGTTTACGAGCTCGACGTCCATCATCGCTCCGAAGATCCCTTCCTGAACCTGAATCTCCTGTTTTCGAACTGCTGCCACGAAATCGTTGTACGTCTGTTTGGCCTGGTCCGGCGGAGCTGCGGCCGAATAGGAAGGGCGCTTCCCCTTCCGGCAATCTCCGTACAGGGTGAACTGGGAAACGATGAGCATCTCGCCCTTGATCTGACTGAGGCTGAGATTCATTTTTCCCGACTCATCGGAAAAAATGCGCAGTCCCGGGATCTTCTCCGCCATCCATTGGACCTGGTCCGGGCCGTCGTCCGATCCCGCGGCCACGAGCACCAGCATGCCTTGGCCGATGCGTCCGACGACATGGCCGTCAACAGCGACGCTCGCTCGCCTCACTCTCTGAATCACAGCTCTCATGGCCGCACCTTCAGGAGCTCATTCCAGAGCAGAATGAACGCGGGCACGAAGTCCTCGGCAGCCGCGGCCATGCGCGTCGAAAGGTCGTGTCGGGACATGAATCCGCCCCAAAGGATCTCTTCCGGGTTCGGCGACGGAGTGCGATCCGTCACCACGGTGAACAGCGCCACGTGCTCGTTGTCGGTCTTCTCTGAAGCAGCTACGCGCAACACTGCCTCCAGGTCCGCGGCGATCCCCAGTTCTTCCTGGAGCTCCCGGACCGCTGCGGGCAAGTACGTTTCGCCGGGGTCCACGTGGCCTGCCGCGGAAGAGTCCAGTTTGAGGGGATGGCGATCCTTCGTCGCGGAGCGCCGCTGCACGTAGATTTCTCCCGCGGTGTTGAACACAAACACGTGCACCGCCCGGTGCATGAACCCTTTGGCGTGGATTTCCGCACGAGTGGCCCTGCCGACGACACGATCGTTCGCGTCTACTATCTCGAGGATTTCCTTGTCGGTGGAAGGCATGCCGGTCCAATCACCGTGAGCCCTTTTTCAGCTCATGGCCGATCTTGTCTTCAACCGATGCCACCTTGGCCCTCAATGTTCCCGTTGCGGCCTTCTTGTCGTCGATCTTCACCGTGGTCACGACCCGGTCGCTCTTTGACACCATGTTCTCGTGGCACTTCCGAATAACCTCGAACACCTGGTCCGCGGGCCCTTCGATGAGCGTGCCCATGGCGTGGATCTCATAATCCAGGCCGCTCTCTTCGATGATGCGCAACGATTCCGCGACATATCTGCTCAGACCTGTCGCTCCCTTGTCCAGGGGAAATACACTGAGCTCCGCCAGCATTGATAGCTCCTTTCGTCCCTGAAGTCGGCTGCATATTCCGTCCGGCCAATCGATTACCGAACAAGAAGGTAGTTGAGGCTCCCCTTCCGATGAATGCGGTATCCGCAATCCTTGAGAACCGCGAGAGAATCGCCACCAGCGGCTTCAACCCACCGCGGTTGATACTCGATGATTATTGCGTGAGGATAGAGATCTCTCGGAGCGTCTTCGAGAAATCGCCTCAGGACGCGGTACTCGAAGCCTTCAATGTCGAGCTTCATCAGGTCGACCCGTTCGAACGCCTGTTCCCGGAGCAGATCCAGCAGCGGTCGGCACGGAACGTCAATTGACGTGTCGCCTCGTGAAAGAAACGAGTTTCCGCCTCGATTTCCCGAGGTGTCAAGTCCGAGGGGGAGCGTTTCCGTTCGGTCCGACACGCCGACGTTGAGGAGTGTCACGTTTGAGATACTGTTGAGCAAGGTGTGCCGGAGCAGCCTGGCAAAAGTATCGGGAGCCGCTTCCACGGAGAGAACCCTGCCGGTCCTTCCCACGCGGCGTGAAGCCACGAGCGAGTAAAAGCCGATATGCGCGCCCAGGTCCACGAACCGATCGCCTTCCCTGAGCATTGCTTCGAGAAAAGCCACTTCTCGATAGTCGACGAGCTGAGGGTAAAAGAAGAGTGCCGAATCAAAGGCTTCCGACAGATCCAGGACGAACCGGAATCCGAGCACTCCGGCCTCCACCATTCCGCGCTTCTTCCGGATGTGGAGCTCTCTGAGCTTATTGGCCAGAAATCCCGCGCCCTTCACCCTCGGGAGGCGTCGCGTCACGGCACGCAGCAATCCGCGTTCGATTCTTGCCGCCGTGTCGTCAATAGGGAGGTTTTCGTTCATTGCGGCTGCCAGCCTCAACTGATGCCTTTTCCATGGAGCCATTCCTGGAACATGAGCACGCACCAGAGGAGATCAGTTCGGATGCGTTGCCCGGTCAGGTGCTCTCTCCAGATGCCACGAACCGTCCGAGCGTGGAAGTACCCATCATTCCGGATGCGATCCTCCGCGAGAACGTCCTCAGCCCATCCTCGGAGCGGCCCCTTGAGCCACTCGCCCAAAGGCACGGCGAATCCCATCTTCGGGCGGTCCACAAGCTCGGGAGGAACGTAACGGTTCAGCAGTCGTCTGAGGGGGAGTTTGCCTTGGCCGTTTCGGATCTTCATCGATGTGGGGACACGCGCGGCGAATTCCACGACCCGGTGATCCAGCAGCGGAGTGCGGGCTTCCAGGCCCACCGCCATGCTCGCACGGTCCACCTTGGTGAGAATGTCCTCGGGAAGATAGGTGAGGATGTCCAACAACCCGGCCTCGCGGAAGGTGTCGGTCCCGTCCGCGGGAAACGTCACTGCGTCGAACGGTGTCGGAGGTTCTTTTCCACGGATCACGAGTCGTTCCGGCTCGAGGGTATGGGAAACCACGCCGCGGTAGAATTGCGGGAAGTCGTCTTGAGAGAGCAGCTGCAGGCCGTATTCAGCCTTCTTGGGCGCAGCGGGGCCGAAAAGTATCCCCACCACCGGAACGGCCATGTTTGCCAGATATTTGCAGCCCCGTCCGATCGCGGTTCGGCCGAGACGCCGCACTCCTTTGGGAACCCGCCGGGACATCCGCCACGCCCAATCGGCGATCACATGATGTGGGTATCCATTGAAAAGCTCGTCTCCACCGTCTCCGGAGAGCGCCACCGTCACCGACTTCCGGGCCAGCCTCGCCACGAGACACGTCGGAATCTGGGAGGAATCGGCAAATGGTTCGCGGTAAATGGTTGCGAGGTCCGGGATGATCTCCCTGGCCTCGGTGGGGCTCACGTACAGCTCCGTGTGATCGGTCCCCAGATGCCGGGCAACCTCTCTCGCATAGCGGGCCTCGTCATGGGTGGCTTCGTGGAATCCGATGGTGAACGTTCTTACCGGAATAGGGCTCAGGGACTGCATCAACGCCACGACGAGCGAGGAATCGATGCCGCCGGAGAGAAACGCACCGAGGGGAACGTCGGCTACCATCCGCAGATGAACCGAGTCACGGAGGAGCTCCTCGAGCTCGGTTTCAGCTTCGGCTTCCGTCGAGGCGAAAGGTCGCTCGCCGCCTTCCCGCCACACCTCTTCCGCGGACCAGTACCTCGTCACTCGAGGCTCGGAAACACCGGAAGAGCCCACGCCCACCGCCAGGATGGTCCCGGGCTCGAGCTTCCGGACGTCTTCAAGAATGGAATGGGGCGCGGGAATGTAATTGTGTCGGACGAAGAGCCTGAGGGCGTTCCGGTCGACCCGCGGGGCAAATCCGGGCAAGGAGCTGAATGTGTGCAATTCGGAAGCGCATGCGAACGCGGACCCGATCCGAGCATAATAGAGTGGTTTCTTTCCGATTCTGTCGCGGGCGAGGGAAAGAACGCGTTCCCGCCGGTCCCACAGGGCAAAGGCAAACATCCCGATGAAACGGCCAACGGCCCTTTCCAATCCCCACGCTGAGATCGCGGCGAGCATCACTTCGGTGTCCGAGCTTCCGCGGAAGGCCGGAGCCTCTCCAGCCGATTCCAACTCCTTTCGTATGGCCTGGAAATTGTACACTTCTCCGTTGAAGACGATGACGTATCTCCCGCAGTCCGAAACCATGGGCTGTCGGCCTTCCTGCGAGAGATCGAGGATCGCCAGCCGGCGGTGTCCCAGTGCAACCCCGCTCGCTGAATCGGTCCATGTGCCGGAATCGTCGGGCCCCCGGTGTCTGAGGGTGTCGGTGGCATGGAGGCATGCATCCCGCAGCCGTTCATCGGAGAGGCCTTCACCCGTTACGTATGCTACGATTCCGCACACGCCCGCCCTACCCTCCAGCCGCGTGAAGACTGGTTACGCTATGTCTTTGTTGCAATAACTTCAATCACTTCTCCGCGATTGCCGAACAGTTCGCCCAGCCGGGAGATCAGCCCCACGACACGCAGCCGCAGGCCCGATCGGTAATACTCCGGAACATGGGTCCTGAGCCGCATTACGCGATAGTGGTTCTCTTCCAACAACCTGCTCAAGTGACGCGGGGAATAGAAATAGGGATGGTGAATGGAAAAGACCGTCCGCGGCGGAGGACCGAGGAGTCGCCGAAGCCGCGAGACATGATAATTGAGGCTCTCAAACTGGTTAGGCACCTCGATGACGAGGATCGTGCCGGGGTGACTCAACCGACGGAGCTTATCCAACGCCTCCCGAGGACGGGTGAAATGCTCGAACACGTGGCTCAGATGGATCAGGTCGAACGTTTTGCCTTCCTCGGGATAATCCGCGAATGCCATGCACTGGAGCCCGATGTGGTGCTTCTCGAGTGCCCGCCGGCACGCGTGCGCGCTTAACTCGGTCCCGGACGGCTCCCAGCCGTGCTGCGCGGCCAGAGCAAGGAATTCGCCCGTCCCCGCGCCCACATCGAGCACCGTGCGGCCCTCGGGGAGGAGGTTGCGAATGTGTTTCAATCTCGCCTGAAAGACCTGGGTTCGCGCTGGCGCGACATCGAATTCGTAGTCCGAAGCGACGGGAGGATAGTCGCAATAGATGCCTGCAACGGACTGGTGCTCGGTCAATCCGTCGAAGTACTCGGCAGAATAAACTTGCCAGTACTCTTCATCGGTCGGCTGAGGGTTCAGCATGCGCATGCCGCACGTTGCGCAGGCCGCAACCTCTAATGAATCAGCAAGATTCAGGCCGCTGGTTGCTCGCGGGTCCGTTCGAAACGACCTGCCTCCGCAGACCACGCATTCCGTAACCGTTCTCGGCACGCCTCAGGCCCTCATTCGATCGACGCAATACGCCAGCAAGCCGACGGGCCAGGCGATCAGCACCAGCATCTTGGCCCATCCTCGTCTGAGGCCTCGAAGCTGCCGGACCAATCCCGATCGGGTGTGGAACGAGAATCGCGAGTAGTGAACCGCGTACCGGAGAAAGAGCTCGGGGTGGTACGGCGCCCATTGGATGTCCTCATCCAGGAGAGCCGCGAGGTGAATGCGGTTCCCCAGCGGGTGGGAGCCGGGATTACCCTTCGTGAGCTGCCGGTCATCTCTTCGGTACCGCCGCAGGATCTCATTGACGAACCTGAACCGGTACCTTCGTGTCAGGCGATGGTAGATCATCCCCTCAGGAACGATTCGAGCTTCCGGTTCTTCCGGAAAAGGAAATTCACGCAAGGCTGCCGTCGAGAACGCCCACCATTTTTCGCCCCGGACACGGTAAACATATGCCAACTCCTGGAATGTCGAATCCATGACGTCCCGGGGATAGCGATCTCCCACGACGTATCCGTCCTCATCCTCGGCGAGCACGCCGATTCCGGCGAACATCCCCTGCTCTTCGGGCGGAATCGAATCCCAGTGATGTTTGAATCGCTCGAGAGTCTCGGGGACACATTCATCATCGTCGTCCAGCATGACGAAGAGTTTGCCCGCCGCCTTGCTGAGCCCGAAATTGATCGCGCCGTGCTTGCCCTTGTTTTCCTGGCGAAAGCAGCGAATGGGAAAAGCATGCTCTTCACCCTGCCATTGCTCGATGAGCCGCCCGGTATCGTCGGAGCCGGCATCCACCACCAGCCACTCGAAATCCTGATACGTTTGATTCTTGAGACTCGCGTATACCCGACCGATGGTGTCCGCCCGGTTGAAGGCGGAAGTGAATACGGTGAAGAAATAACTCATGACGGGAAATGCAGATGCTCCTTCATGAACAGTGAAATCCGGGGATATCTTGGTTGGAAAGGGGTTGACTCGCGCCCATCCTCCCTCCCTCTTTTTGGGCCCACGTAGGAGGGGCGACCGGTGGTCGCCCTCATGCGGGCGCACGCCAAGCGCCCCTACGAGGAACGTTTGGCCGTCAGGCGAAAGATGAGTAACCAGCGTGCGCTTCTTGCCGCGAGCATGATTAGCTTCGGAAGATTCCGCCCGTCTCGGACCTATTCACTCCTGTTCGCGTTCACGAAGTGGGAATGGATGTCAAGAAGCCCGTCGGCAATCCTTTGGATCACCTGCCGGTTCTCCGCGACCGGCCCGTCACTGTGGGTGGTGAATCCGTGCAAGGGCGGGTCGATGACGAAAGATCGCGCAAAAAGCGCCGCCAGGTACAGCTCGACGCGGCGATCATTCGCCGGCGGGATGGCCAGAGCTTCGGCTATGACTTCGGGCAGCCGTGACAGGTCGGCGCAATGAACAAACCCCTCACCAACGGCCATGAACGGAGATCGACCCATAATGAGCGCCGGCCGACCGAGCAGAATCGCTTCCCAGGCGGCAGTGCCCGAAATGACCGCCGTGAGCGCCGCTTGTCTGATCAGTGCAAGACTGCTGTCGCCGGGCCACGCCAGGTTCACGGTCGGCATCTTCCCGATCCTCTTGTAGAACGAGTACGGGCGCAGCCCCCACCGCAAGGGGTTTTCCTTCACCACGAGGTCCATCCCCATCGGAATGCTCTTCACGAGCGCTTCAATCACTGCGACCTGGTCCGTGTGCATGTGCCCCATGACCTGGAGCGCGGACTCGGGGTCCTCATGGAGCGGAAAGTAGACGAAGGGTCTCCGCGGCATGAAGCCCGGCGAGGAGAAGACACCGCGGCTCACCAGTTTTCGCGCCCTGAGCGTCCACTCGATTCGCTGTTTCACCACATCCCATTTCTTCTGGTTTCGCAGCGACGGAGGGGCCTTGAACCAGGAGATTACCCGCTCGTACGAGATGTCCGGGATCCGCTCCCGAACATCTTGGAAGGTTTGCGCTCCTTTGACCCATGCGAGGCCGTCTTTGAAATAGGGAGGCGGCGAAGGGGCCTCACGAAAGCGTTCCAGGTGTTTACGAGCCTCCGGCAGATATGCAGCCAGGGAGTCCGGGTCGGACAAGCCCTGTTCGAAGGCTCGTCGGACCGGTCCATAGAGATTCTCCGGTGAATCGTCCACCAGCACCCTGCGGCCGACACGCGCGTGGGCCAGGACGCCAAAGGGTATGTTCAGAACGCGGCAGACCTGGCTCAATGCCCACTTGGGACCGTTGTCCACCGAGCTGCAGAAGACAAGATCGGGCCGCGCTTTCTCGAGGGTCCGGAACAGGTACACGAGGAGGCCGTACACGTAGCGCCGCATCATGTCATCATCGACAGTGATATCTCCGAGGAAGGTGCGGGGCACGAGACCGCCGCTGATAAACCCTTGTCCCATGTCCCGGTCCGAGATCACGATGCGGCGCACCACGCCGGGACCCAACACGCTTTCGAAATGAGTCAGTCCGGCGTCGTCCCACGGCTTGGCCAGCCACGCGGTCTCGAGCTCGGGGAAGTAATCCAGTTTCTCAAGGGCAACGCCGGCGTCGGCGAGATGGACTTCAAACCGGGTCCGGGGAAACTGGGCGAGGCCGTGGAAGGTCAGATCCGGCATGCGCTCCTTGAGTTCCCGGGCAACCGCCATCGGAACCTGGGCGAACCCATCTTCAAAGACGAAAAAGAACCTCACGATCCAAGCACCTCACTCGTCGGGGCCATCGACCTCGGCGCTTCGAGCTCAACCCTCCCATTTTCGATCCGATAGACCCGGTCGGCTATCTCCGCCGCGGCGGGACGGTGCGAAATGATCAGCATGGTTGTCTTCCCCTTCAACCCGCTCAACGTGGCGAGGATCTCGGCTTCGGATTCGGAATCGAGGGACGATGTCACCTCGTCGAGGATGAGCATCCTGGGATTTCTGATCAGCGCTCGAGCCAGCACGATCCGTTGGCGCTGGCCCCCGCTCAGTTTTCCCCCGCGCTCGCCCACAACGGTCTCCATACCATCGGGAAGACCGCTGACGATCTCCCAGGCTCCCGCAGCCTTCAGCGCGGCCTCCGCATGGGCGCGAGTCAGGTCGGGCGCTCTGAGGGTAACGTTCGTGAAGACGGTGTCGTGAAAGAGTATCGATTCCTGGGGAGCATAGCCAATCATCGAGCGCCATGTTCTCAGGTCGATTTCCCCGAGCGGAACGCGGTCGATGAGAACCTCCCCGGAATCGGGGCTCAACAGGCCCGCGATGAGATCCGCCACGGTCGTCTTGCCTTGACCGGAAGGGCCCACGAGCGCGGTAACGCTCCCGGGGCTAATTGTCAGGGAAACCCGGTCCAAAACGATCTTCTCTGTGTGGGAGAAGCTCAGGTCGCAGAATTCAAGCCCCACATTCAGCGAAGGCGACTTTCGTCCGCCGATCTGCTCGGCAGAGCGCTCGGCTTCCTCGACAGCCGACCGAATCGACCAGTAGGCGCTCTGATAGCGGGCGAGCTCCTGGAAGTTGAACTGCACTCCGCCGATACGAAGAAGTGACCGCCAAAAGAGCAGTATCAGCAGAGCCAGGACTTCGATCTCGGATTGCAGGGCCCGGAAAGCCAGATAGGTGGCCCCTGCCAGAACCACGACAAAGAGCGGTTCCGTCATGGCTCTCAGTGCGCCGAAGCTGAGCACCTGCCGCTCCTTGGCATGCCTCAATCCCTCGATTTCCGATTCCAGGAGGGGAATGAGGCGGTCTTCGCAGGCCATGGCCTTGAGCGGTTTGATGTTTCCGATTCCGTCGACCAGGCGTTCCGACACCGCGTTGAGCAAGCGGGTCTGCTTCTCCCCCGAGCGCCGCGCCATGGCGTTGAGCCGACTCAGGATCAGCACACACATACCGCCGCCCATGAGTCCGCCCAGGGTCATCTTCCACGAAACCAGAAACGAAAGCGTCGCGTATACGAGTAGCTGCACCCCTTCGGCCAGCAGACGAGTCGTGATGTCGTAGCAGTGGGACGCATAGTAGGCTTCGGTCGTTACGGCATTGGCGAATCGGCCCGAAGCCTGCCCGGTGAAGTAGAGCCAGTCCGCGTTCATAAGAGACCGGATCAAGCTCAGGCGCAGATCGGTTTCCACGGTCGCCACCGCATAGCCGACCTGCTGCATGGCAAGCAAAACGAGGCCCCCTTTGATCACCATCATGAGGGCTACGAGCCCGAGAAGAGACCCCATGGTGGGTGCAAATCCGAACTGCGCAAGGAGCGTCTCAATCCCTCGGCCGACCCAGTTCTCGCTACCCGCGGCGCCGGCGGCCAACTGCCGAAAGAGCGGCAGGAGAGCGCCGACGCCGAATCCTTCGGAAATCCCTGCCAGAACCAGTAACAGAGCCACAATGGCCGTGCGCCGAGGATATGCGAGTACGAGCTCCTTTACGACGCGAAGGGAGGGGTAACGAGGAGGAGTCACAAGGATTGCACCATGTCAGGGGCGTGCTTCGGGACCACGATTCCTATCTTCGATTTCTTGCAATGCACGAGATGACCTTTTCTTGCTGCGAAGCGCTAAGACCCACCGAACTGGGGAGACTCAGGGCGTCGCGGTTCAATCGTTCCGCAGTCTCGCAGAAGCAGCTCCGGCTCCCTGCATGGGCAGGGGATTGGTGGAGCGGTTGCCAGAGGGGTCTGGACCGTATCCCTTCCCGGGCGAGCCGCTGCATGAGCTCTCGACTGTCCATCCCATAAGCGTGCCGATCGACGAGGATGGTGTAGAGCCAGAAAGTCGAGGTCGCCCACGCAGCCTCTCTCATGGGGAAAACTCCCGGCACATCCGAAAGGGCCTGACGATACCTTTCTGCAATTTCCCGCTTTACGGCCACGTGCGCTTCCAGCCGTTCCAGTTGCGCGCACCCCACCGCGGCTTGGAGATTGCTGAGCCGGTAATTGAATCCTATCTCCCGGTGCACATATTCGACCGGATCGTCCTTGGCCTGGGTGGAAAGGTAGCGTGCCCTGCGTGCGAAGGTTTCGTCATCAGTGATGATCATGCCCCCACCGCCGGCGGTGATGATCTTGTTGCCGTTGAAGCTGAGACACGCGGCGATCCCCCTCGTTCCAACGCTCGACCCTTTGTACTTGGCCCCCAGGCTCTCCGCGGCATCCTCGATGACCATCAGTCCTCGCCGGTGCGCTACTTCGACAATTGCGTCCATGTCGCAGGGATGGCCGAGGATGTCCACTGGCAGCACCGCCTTCACCGGGCGGCCGCTCGTGCGGTTCGAGAGCCCACCGTCGCAGGGGACGCACTCAGTAGCGAGAAATGATTCGAGTTTTGCCACATCCATCTGCCAGTGATCCGGTTCCGCATCCAGGAATATCGGATATGCTCCCACGTATCGGATGGCGTTGGCAGGAGCGATGAAACTCAGTGATGAGACGACGACCTCCTCATCCGGTCCGATCCCGGCAGCCAGGAGCGCAACGTGCAGAGCGGCCGTCCCGCTGGCCGTGGCTATTGCGAACTTACGGCCCAACGAACGAGCGACGTCGCGTTCGAAGCGATCCACAAAGGACCCGACCGACGAGACCCACGCCGTGTCGATGCACTCCTTGACATAATTCCACTCATTTCCTCCAAAGCAAGGATCGGAGAGCGGGACAACGTCGCCCGACACGGGAGCCCCCGGTTCGATCGGGCCTGACCTGAGGATGGGATCAGTCAAACCTGCTTCTCTTCAGGAGGGAGTGGAGTTCACGCGAGCTTTTCCGGGGCCTCGGCAAGGGCCTTCCGGTAGTCTTCGATCTGTCCGATATCCCGCCAATACTCTCGAATGAGGAAACTGACGACCCGTTCATTCTCGGCCACCAGCCGAGCAATCAGCTCGGGCATATCGCAGGCGCGATTGCGGGGAACAAATCGACATACCTCGGGGTTCAGAATGTAGATGCCTGCATTGATCAGGTACCGCTGCACGGGCTTTTCGACAATGCGGGTCACCGACACGCCCGAGGTTTCCACCACGCCGTACGCGACCTGGAGCTCGTGCTCCCGCACCGCCAAGGTCATCGCGGCCCGCTGCTCCCTGTGGAAGTCGAGCATGGCGCGGAAATCCACACGGGTGACAATGTCGCCATTGATGACAAGCAGCGGATCGCCACACGTTTCCAGCATCGACAGAGCTCCGGCGGTCCCGAGAGGGCGGTCTTCACGCACATACCGGATTTCCACGCCGAAGCTCCCGCCGTCGCCGAAGTGCTGTTCGATAACCTCGCTCTTGTAGTGGGTGGCAAGATTGACCCTCCGTATTCCGGCCTTCTGGAGCTGTTCCACGATGATCTCCACGAGCGGGCGGTCACCCACGGGGAGCATCGGTTTAGGAATTTCCTGCGTCAGCGGAAGGAGTCTCGTCCCGTACCCGCCTGTCATGATGAGGGCCTGAAGCGGCAAAACATGCTCAGGAACGAGATCCTCGAGTGCCACAAGGTCCGCGACCCGGCCTTCCTCATCCAGAAGAGGAAGTTGGCGAACCACCCGTTCTCGCATGATCTTGAGGATCTCTCCCACAGAACTGCCGGCAGCCGCGCTCACCGGCCGAGGGTAGACCGTCTGTTCCTTGTGCTCCAGCAGGACCGACGCGGGATCGTCCAGGTTCTGGCCGCAGAGGAGTGCTCTCCGGATGTCTCCGTCGGTCACGGTTCCCACGAGGCGCCGGCGATCGTCGCACACGAGGACGATGCCCTTGTTGTTCCGATCGATTTGCTCCATCGCGTGGCGTATGGTGCTGTCCGGAAGGATGCACACCAGATCGAGATTCACCAACTTCACCCCCGCTGATTCAGCATTGTGCCGTCAGGAATCTTGGAATTCATTGTCAAGAGCAACATCCCTCCAATGGACGAAGATGCGCACAATCTGCGTCTATCTGCGAAGCCGGCGGATTCAGAATCCCCCGACAGACGGGGAAACATGACCGCAATTGGTGGGCGGAGCACTCAGCCTCCGGCCGCGTCGAGGTTTCCGTCGAAGAACCGTTTTGCCAGAAGTCTCTGATTCAACAGAACCGTTTCGAGGCGCTCGACGATGATTCGGGACGCTTCGCCCGATCCGTACGGGTTGACGAGATCTGCCAAACTTGCCTTGAGCTCGGGGGCAGTCGCTCTTCTCCCGGCCTGAACGATTTCGCCCCGCGCGCACCCAACGTCGATAACGTTGCCGGGACGCAGCCGGCCCGCCTGTCTCGTGCCGATGTTGACCACGGGCAGTTTGAACGAAGCAGCTTCGACGATCCCGCTCGAAGAATTCCCGACCATGGCCGCTGCCAGCGTCATCATGGTGAAGTACCCTCGGGTCCCAAAGTTGGGAACGACGGTGGCGGAGGCGTGAGACTCGACGAAACGGCCGATCATGTCTGCGATAACCCGCCCGCAGGTGTCTGCGTTCGGCATGGTGAAAACCACCGGCATCGCGAGCTCGTCCAGCGCGGACAAGAGCTCGGCCACCTGTGCTCCCGCCTGTTCGTACTCCAGGGTGACCGGATGGAACGTCACCAACAGCGGAGCGTCCGTGACGATCAACCCGAAGGCGCTTTCGAGCTCGTCCGCAGTCATCGGCGTGAAGGAGCTCAGGTTGTCGAGGCTCGGGGCTCCGGAAACGGTCACCCGCCACGGTTCCTCGCCCATGCGTATCACTCGACGCGCGTACTCCTCGGTGGCCACGAAATGGAGATGACTCAGTTTGGTGATGGAGTGCCGCAGCGAATCGTCAATAGCTCCCTCGGTGAGCTCTCCTCCGTGAAGATGCGCCACCGGGATCTTGAACGGCAAAGCCGCCAGCGCTGCCGCGTGCATCTCAAATCGATCTCCGAGAACCACGAGGATATCCGGGCGGCTTCGACCAAAAAGCTGGGAAAACCCGATCAGGCCGAGCCCCATGGACTTTACGATTCCTTCCGGGGTATCCGAAGACAGGAGCATCTCCACTCGCTCGCCAACGGTGAAGCCCTCTTCTTCGATCGACTGGACGGTGAGTCCGAATTCGGGGCTTAGGTGCGTTCCCGAGACGATCAGGTGAAGCCTCAGGCCGGGCGATGAGCGAATCGCCCGCAACAGGGGCAGGTAGCACCCGAAATCGGATCGAGCGACAGTGACGACAGCTATGGTTCGCATGGACTTTGGTTCCGTAGCCCCTTGTGCATTATAGTGGAGCCCCATAGGAAACCGCCGAATACTTCAAGCAGCATGTCAAGGATGCCTCACCATCATTGTGGCGAAACGCGCTCCACTATCAGTCGGCCATAACCATGATATTCCGAGATGTTGTGAATGATGAGCACGCCGTGATTTCCCGCAGCACCAACGAAGGCTCACTGGCTTTCCCATAGGTGAGGAGTGCCGCGAAGTTCAATGAGCGGCACTATATCGATGAAACGGTGAAGACCCAGGCCTGCGTTCAGCCGATCATCGCCCAGGTGAAGAGGCTCCCCGCCGGTATGTCCACCCGAGCTCGCCTGCCCACGAGCATTGCTTTCATGGAAGGCGCCAGGCCGGTCCCCGGCCGTCGTGCCACGACCATGTCCGCGGCGATGACTTCGCCGGCCCGGATGTCAAGAGCAGCGGTCAGGCTCTTGCGAGCCACCGCCGCGGTGCCGGCCTCACTGGCGGCGGGCCGCTTCCTGCCGTCCCCCATGGCGCGTTCGATGGTTCGGACTCCCCGCACCAGTGCCGCTAGCTCGTCCGGTTCCAGGGAAGCCGCATGATCCGGGCCGGGCGTCGCTCGATCCAGCGTGAAGTGCTTCTCCAGTATGCAAGCGCCCATTGCCGCTGCCGCCAGGGCGACCTCGATCCCCGTCGTATGGTCCGAATAGCCAACCGGAACGCCGAAAACCCTACTCATGCTCACCATGGCCCTCAGGTTCACGTCCGCCGGCTCCGCGGGGTAGTTGGAAACACAGTGCAAGAGCACGATCCTGCCATTGCCTGCCCCTTCCACCGTTCGCACCGCGGCCTCCACCTCGGCCAGCCAGGACATTCCTGTTGAGATGATCAGGGGCTTGCCCTTCCGGGCCACGTGTTCGAGAAACGGCAGGTTGGTGATCTCTCCCGAAGGTATCTTGAAGAGCGGAACGCGGAGGGATTCGAGAAAATCTGCACTCTCTTCGTCAAAGGGAGTGGACATGAACAGGATTCCCTTGCCGAGGCAGTACGATCTCAGCTCTTCATGAGCTTCTCTCGACAATTCGAGCCGCCTCAGCATCTCCAACTGCGATTCCTCCGCGCCCGTTGAGGCAACCTGGTAGGCAGCCTTGGGAGCCGAGGCCGTAACCACCTTCTCCGCCGTGAAGGTCTGAAACTTCACAGCGTCCGCGCCCGCAGCAACTGCCACGTCCACGAGCTTCTTCGCTACGGTCGGACTCCCGTTATGATTGACACCCGCCTCGGCCACGATGAAACAGGGGCGGCCCGGCCCGATTTCGATTCCATCAACCTTGATTGTGTCCATGCTCTGCACGATCTCTGAGGATCAGGTCTGCAAGATAGAGGTCCCAGGCGGTGTCCACGTCGATGGAGCGTTCCGGGGGCATGATCAGACCGTAGGTGCAGTCCGTGTAGAAGGTCTCCTCCCGGAGGAGAACGTCGCGGCGGACCAGGTAAATGGCTCCGTTGAGTACGTACAGGGGCGGCAAGTCCTGGCGGCGGTTGACGGGGTTCTCCTGTCCGACATAGTCGGTCATGCGGCCGTCCTCGTCCATGCGTTTCATGGCGAATGGATGTTCCTCCACCGGTGTAACACTGACGACCGCGTCCGCACTTTTCTCGAAGAGGAGCTCGATGGCTCTGCTCATGTCTTCCGCAGGCCGCAGCGGCGAGGTCGCCTGCGCGAGCATCACCAGCTCGGGTCGGTAGTTCTCGTTGTCTTCGAGCCACCGAACTGCGTGGAGCAATGGGTCCATGCCCGGCGTGTCGTCCTGCGCGAGCTCGGACGGCCGCAAGAATGGCACTTCGGCTCCGAAGGCACGGCACACGTCGGCAATCTCCTGAGAATCAGTGGTCACCACTACCCGATTCACGAGGGGGCATTTCAACGCGGCCTCCAGGGTCCAGGCAATGAGCGGCTTTCCACCGACCGGTCTGATGTTCTTGCCGGGCAGTCCCTTGGAACCGCCTCGAGCCATTACGACTGCGCATGTCATGGTTTGGGGCCCCCTGTCCGTCTGCGGGCGGCGAACAGTCGCCCGGGATCCGTGAATTGGATCGTGTAGTGTCTCCGTAGCACGATCACCATCCGAACGAGGGTTTTGTAGCAGGCTCCTCGGGATCAAGGAGTGCTCTTCCCGCTGTGGCTGATCACATAGACCTTGCTCGGCAACCACAGCGATGTGACGACGCCCTCGAGTCGAAGCGCGGGAAAATCCGCCACCATATCCCGAGCCGCGCTCATCGGCACATACAATTGGTCAAGGCCCAGGAGCAGCCGTCCGCCCGGAGTGAGGAATCGAGGCGCATCTTGCAGGATACGCCGTGCAGGAGCCAATCCGTCCGAACCACCGTCCCAGGTGTTTCGAAACGCGGTGAGATGCTTATGCTGATCGCCTACCGACGTGGGAATGTACGGAGGGTTGCTGATGATGAGGTCAAAGGTTCCGGCCACGTTCGAGAACCAGTCGCTCCGGTGAAAATCGATGCCGCTGACCTCGCTGGCTTGGCTGATCCTTCGAGCGTTTTCGATGAACGCCTCGTCCCGGTCGACTGCGACCACGGTCACGTTCCGTATGCTCGCGCAGTAGACCGCGAGTGTTCCCAGATGACCGGTCCCCAGGTCGAGGACCCGCTGTCCATCCTTGAGATAGCGCCCTATCGCGCTTCTCAGCACCACCGTGGTGGAATCCCACAGGTGCTGGTGCACGGTACCCACAAGGTTGACGTGGAATAGCCACCGCGTGAGAAAGGGGAGCGACCGAATGGAGCGCAACAGCGGCGCGAATGCATGGTAAAGGTGCATCCAGAGGAGCTTTCGAGATGCAATTGCCACGGTCAATGCCTCCAACCCCGTCCCGTGGAGAGGTCCCGATTGAAGCTCAATACACGTCGTTGTCGCCGAGCGTTAGCCACGGTGCGGTGAATTGCGGGATCGGCCCTCCCTGGTGGGATCTGATGATCACGGGTTGCCGCTCCGATGTCGGTTCAAAACCGCGGCGGAAGAAGACGGCTTCGTGATGGCTGCCGAGCGGCATCCAGAGGTTGAGAAGCGCACTTCCTTCGGCGAAGTGCTCGGCCGTGGAGATAAGCTCGTCGGCCGCGTCCTCGGTCAGTGCGAGAAAATCCACAATATGGGCTTTTCGGATCGATCCTTCGGAGAATCTCTTGAGGACGACGAATCCTCGGAGACGTCCGTCCCTGAATGCAAAGCAATGATACTCCGCGGCGGGCCGCTCAAAATAGCGCCAGTTGAGAATCCGATGGTCTTTGACCGAGACGAGGTCGTAAATTCTCGAGGCATCGCGGTACAAGTCGTCGAATGATTCATCGAATCGGTCGATCCGCACCGCGGATGATAGCGTTTTTAGGAATTGGGCCTTTTCGAGGAACCTGAGCTCGACGGGAGCCTGCCACCCGGCCTTGAGGTGGCCGGGCAATGCCGCGGCATTGGGAAATCCGATCCCGAAGGGAATGCCGAGCCGCCCTTCTGCCTGCGGTATGAGCCTGTTCACTGCCACAAAGAGCCCCAGGCGCCGATAGTCCGGATGCGTCACTCCGCTGACGGCCAGACTCATCGGCCCAACCACGTCGCCCGCGCGGTAGAGAAAAGTCTGCATGGATATTGACGCCACGAATCGGCCGGAGTGCTTCTCCTGCGCGACGTAGGGCCGGGTCTTCCCCAGGGGGTGGCGAGTCTTGTACCATGTGAGATCTTCAACGCGAAAATCCCGCTGATACCCGTCAGCGAGGAACCGGAACAGTTCGGTCCCCTCTTTCACGGGGTCGGCAATTCTGAAGACGAACCGGTCGTCCTCTGCCAGGACGTTCATAAAATCACGCCTTGCCGGCATCGGACATCCCGCTTCCTCGGAAGGAAGAGCACGTTGCATGCCCTTCCTCGTTGACGCCCGCTCCACGTACGACGGTGGCCAGCGCCATCACGAAGATCTTGAAGTCAAGCCACAAGGACCAGTGATCCACATACCAGAGGTCCAACTCAAATTTCTTCTCCCATGTGTTGAGATTCCGGCCTCTTACCGAAGCCCAACCCACCACGCCCTGCGGAACGGAATGCCGTCGGAACTGCTCCTGCGTGTACAGTTCGAGATACTCGACCGGAAGAGGTCGTGGACCGATGAAGCTCATCTCGCCCTTCAGGACGTTCCAGAGCTGGGGGAGCTCATCGAGGCTGGTCTTCCGGAGAATGCAGCCGAGACGGGTAAGCCTGCAATGATCGGGCAGCGTACACCCGTCGGCATCTCGATCGTCCGTCATTGTCCGGAACTTGGACATCGTGAAAGGCTTCCCGCAAAACCCGCCTCGAGGTTGCCGAAACAGCACGGGAGTCCCCAGGCCGACCCGAACGAGTAGAGCCACCACGCCTGTTACCGGCGCCAGGACGATCATGCCTGCGATAGCGCCAATGATGTCGATCAGTCTCTTTATCCTACGGCTCATTTGTTACGGTGACGCGTGTTGAAAATGGGGGATCGTTCACAGGAGATGATTCACCGCAGAGAACGCGGAGATCGCAGAGGAAATCGTCCCTTCAAATCTCTGCGTTCTCTGCACCGTCTGCGGTAAATCATGGTTTTCGGCTGCCATCATCCTCAGCGAAATCTTCTCCGAACCTCAAGGCGTCACGATAGCGGACGATTCGCTTGGAGCTGGAATGATCGATTGTCGAAAGCATGTCATTGCGAGGAGCGCAGCGACGAACCAATCTCTGCATTCCGGTAATCAACCGGATGAGATTGCTTCGCTCCGCTCGCAATGACAGTGTTTCCCGGCAGTTACCGGGTTGATCGATCAAGAACCGCTCAGGATTGGTTGCAGTATGCCAAGCACATTCTGGTGGAATAAATCATTGTGTACCCCCGTCCGGCTGGATGATGCCCTTCTCGGCCATGAGATTGCAGTATTCATCAAACAAAGCCTCCCAGATGGGCTCCCGGCGAAAGTCTTCAACGACGCGGGCCCGTCCCGCGGCTCCATGGGTGCGGCGCAGATCAGGGTCCCGGAGGTAGGCTCTCAGGGCCTCTTCGAGGGCCGTCGCGTCCCTCGGCGGTATGAGGGTGCCGGTTTTTCCGTCAACGACAACATCCTCACACCCTCCAACTCTGGTAGCCACGACGGGAAGCCCCATTGCAGCGGCCTCGAGAGGAACATAGGGGAAACCCTCCCGGTAGGACGGCAGGACAACCAGATCCAAGGCCGCATAAATCCTCGGCATGTCATGAATCCAGCCGAGCCGATAGATTCTCGGGTCCGACTCAATCAGCTCGACAGTCTCTGATGCCACCGGAGTCTCCTGCTCGAACGGGCCTACCATGATCAAGTGGAGCTCGGGATATTCGGTCCGAAGGGATCTCCACGCGGCAACAAGCTCCTCTATACCCTTGTCGCGAGCAATACGGCCCACAAAGCCGACGAGCAGGGCTTTTTCGGGACAAGCCAATGCCGCTCGAACGTCGGTACGATCTCGCTCGCTCACCAAATCGGGATTGAACCGGGTCAGTGCGTCCAGACCGTTGGCGCTCCCCTCGACGAGCACGGTCGTCGTGTCCGGATCGAACCCCCCGTCCGCGCAGGCCCGTGCCATGACCGATCGACCGACGCAGATGACCCTGTGGGCCAGTCTGGCGATGTACATTTCGGTCCAGCGGGCCAGCGACCGGCTGAAACCAGATTTTGACGGATACATAAGACCGTGGAGGTGATACACCCGAATGGGCACACGTGCAAACCATGCGGCCAGCATCCCCAGCAGGCCCGCTTTGAGGGTGTGAGTATGGACGATTGTGGGACGCACTCGCCGAAAGAGCCGTACGAGCTTCACCAGGGCAGCGAGGTCCGTCAGCGGCGTGATCCGCCTGCCCATCCCTATCCCATGCACGGGGATCTGTTCGACGCGGCCGAAGCGGTCGAGGAGCTCACCGGGAGAAGAGACCGCATGCACTGAGATTCCTCGTTCCCGCATGTAGCTCGCCTGACCTTCGACGAAGACGAGGGTCATGGGTACTGTGGTGACGTGAATGAGGTCAAGAGGTGTCAAGAAATATGTGTATCAAGTCAATTAGCCGCCGGCAGCGCCGGGGGTGCAAGTACGGTGTTTCGACAATGGCCACTCCGATGGCTTCTTGTCTCGCGCTCACCTGTAATCTCAACTCGCCACGGTTGGGCCTCCCAACGCGCCGGAAAGTCCTGTGCTTTCTTGGTTAAGCCCTATCCTGCTTCTTCAGACAGGGGGCCTGGTTATCCCGCGAACTCACTCGGGTCAGAACGTAGCTCAAACCGAGACCCGCCCACACGCAGAGAATCGGCATAATGGGGTGCCGGAGGCGATAGAGAGCGAGGGAAGCCTGTGAAACCGCAGAGATATACAGAAGCACGATGGTCAGGATGATTCCCGCCATGGAGGCATAGAGCCTGCCGGAACAGAAACCGATACCCGCAAGAACAATGCAAAGCAGAATCCATGCCCCCAGGATGAGATCACTCCCAAAATACAGCGGCACACGGGAGAAATAGATCATTCGCTTCTCGATCAAGCTCTTTCCTTCGGCCGCCTCCAGCACAGGTCGGGGGACCTCCCTGCCGAACACCGTGAGGATCTCGATTCCCCCCGGAGATACCAAATACAGGGCTGTGCGCTTCATCCAATCGACGATCACCAGCCGCGGGTGCTCTAGAAGGGTCTGGAGGATCTCCTGTCGCATCTGTTGGTAACGGCTCTCCAGGGGCCACGTTTCCAAGAGGTTATAGGGGCGAGCAGGAATCGTTTCCGGACCAATGGGCACCGATATCTTTATATCGTCGTTCCACCCTCCGAGCACGGTATTGAGGTGTCTGCCTTCGGCATTTGCAATGATCCAAGGACGGTGGTAGCAATAGAGCGCCCATACGCCCACGGTGGAAAATCCGTGAAACCCGGCCACTCTCTGATTTCTCAGTTGCCACAGGCCTATGAGAGCTGAGGTGGTGACTAAGAACAGCACTGTGTGGAAAAATACCCGCCTGCAATTGGACTTGCGAAACATCCCCCAGACGACCAGCGCGGGGGCAATGATCCATGGCAGGTATTGACTTACCGGCCGCACATAGGTGCATGCGACCATCGCCAGCGAAGAGGCCAGCAAGACAGCGAGTTGGTACTCGCGCACATATTTCACGAGAAGGTATAACGACAAGGTGAGAAGAAACGTGAACAGTGTCTCGGACATCAGTTGAGGCCCAAAGAGCACAGATAGGGGTTCCATGGCGTAACAGTAGGCCGCTAACCGACCTGACCTCTCATCCGCTGCCAGCCCTGCCGCGAGTTTATATACGAGAAGAACCGTCCCGGTTCCCAGCACGATCTGGATGCAGACAGTGACGAGCTCTACGTGACCGAGCAGGATTCCTGGTATCAGAGCCAGAGAGTAGCCAGGTGGGCGGTACAATTCCGGCTTTCCGTTCGATGAGAATGTGCCAGACCCAATTAGACTCTCAGCTCCAGTCATGTAAGACGGTGTGTCAACCGCATGGAGTGATTGCAAGGATCCGTTGAGTGCGAAGGCGAGAAGAGGCACCGATACCCTCACTATTAGTGCGGCAAGCAAGATTCGCCCGAGGAATGTTGTGGTCATGAGACCCGCCTCCAATTCCCAATCGTCAAACCGATCATATCTCAATCCTGGAATGGTCTGGCCTACTAGATTCGACGAGGTAATGTCTCTTCAAAGGGCACTTGACAGATTGTACTTCAGGATACACCAAACGGCCCACAATCCATCCCACCATTTGATTTTCTTGCCCTGTTGGTATGTCCGTCCCTGATAGCCGATTCCTACTTCGTATATTCGACACTGGAGTTTCGCCATTTTTGCCGTAATTTCAGGCTCAAAGCCGAACCGGTTTTCTTGAATAGTTATGTGATCCAGCGTACGCCTCGTGAACACTTTGAAACCGGTTTCCATGTCGCTGAGATTCAAATCCGTCAGGATGTTAGAAAAGAGTGTAAGTATCTTGTTGCCCAGACTGTGCCAAAAGTAGAGGACTCGTCGAGAATCTCCCCCGATAAATCGCGATCCATATACAACATCGGCCTTGTCCATCAGGATCGGCTGTAGGAGTTTTTCATACTCAACGGGATCATATTCCAGATCTGTATCCTGGATGAGGACAATGTCGCCCGTCACTGCTCTGAGAGCCGAGCGTATTGAGGCCCCTTTGCCCCGGTTCAAACCATGGTAAACTACATGAGTGACCTGCGCCTCAACCCGTGATTTGAGCAATTCCGTGGTCCCGTCGGTTGATCCGTCGTCGACGACAACAATTTCCTTATCCTCGTACGGAAACCGGAGGACTGCTTGTATCATGGCTTCCAAGGTGTCCACTTCATTGTAGCACGGCATCACGACCGACAGCTTCAAAGTAAAGCCCCGACAAGTAGCATGTACTGAGAAAGACCTGGCTACCGCGGCAGCGGCGAGACTCTATTTTTGGGCCATAGCCCACAAGTTCACGATAGCCTCGAAGTGTCCCACTCGAACATGGTTAGGCCCGAAAACAGATTCAATCATGCGGCGCAAGGAAACCGCGCCATACGTGGCCCTGTGTTCGGAGATCTCGTCCGGGCTGACCAGACGGAGAACGGCCATGAACCTGAGGAATCCAGCGGTCCATTTAGCCGGCGTAGTTACTATGAAAAGCCCCCCGTCCTTCAATATTCGGTGGATTTCTCGCACTACATGAAGCGCGTTTTCAGAATCGAAGTGCTCCAGAACAGCCAGCATTGTTACCACGTCGACCGATTCATCGTCAAGCGGAACGTGTGGGTCCACATTGAGATCCTGCTGGATGATGTTCACAAAGGGTTGGTGCAAGCATTCCGTCCCAACGTCGGCGACCACCGCATCCAAACCGATTTTTCGGCAGAACCGCGTGCGCAGGAGGAAAAAGCAACCGACCCCGCAACCGATGTCGAGGATGCAACCGCGTCTGTGATCCTCAAAAATGAGACGATCAGCTAAGTCTGCACGTCTCTTGGCAAGAAAGCCTTCCAATAGGCCATAACCCCGAGTAGGTGGAGGTTGGATCGATGACCAAGCCAATGAAGCCCCCAATCAGAGAAGCGTACGGAAATGGCCGACTTCCGGTGCCGACGACAGCCATGATTCTATATCCGCAAGACAGAAAAGCAATACGGATACGTCAGTCTCATTTTCGACAATGCCCTTCTTCTTGAGCATGGATAACATCCGGTAATCACAAGGTGTCAAAAATCGCTACTCTTGGAAGCCCTCGAAATGACGTGATGTGGCTCCTGGCTTCAGATTGCATGTAGTGCCAAGAAAAGGTATGGCTTACTGTATCTATCGTATATCACAAGCCTTTACTTTCCGAGCTGTCGAAAATCTGTCAGAGTCTTGCTTCGCCAGTCTTGTCCGATAGCGGAACTCAGACTGCCCCCGACCATGTGACTCCTAGGAGCCTGTCGCAAAACAACATACTCGTGCTACGCGCTGGCTGAATTCCATATGTCTTCGATTGTAGCGCAAAAGCCTGACTTCGCGATATTGCGCCGTTACGAAGAACCATTGGGCGGAAAAGCCGACCGAAAAGCTATGTCGTGCCACGTTTCTGTATGTTTTAGTAGTACTGCGACAGGCTCCTAGGCTGTCCTCCATTGCAGCAGACCGGACTTTCTAGGCTTCGGCGGCAATTGACTCCTCGTTCACCGCGCTGTCGCTCCAATGGCAGCCCGTCTTGCCGTCGCGGGGTCCTTGAATTCCGCCTTGAAAATTGACAAGCCCCACAACGACGAATGGTCCAGAGGCCCGGCGACAAGGTTGTTTCGTGTCAACGGCATATCGGGCACCGAGAAAATTTTCCCGTGCCTACCCCTTACGTAGTAGCGGGCCTGTCCCGATTCGAGGTCCGATGCCACGTGCCTCATGGGTATCACAACGTGAGTGACGCCCGAACGTTTGAGGAAATCCGAAACGGTATTCGTCTCAGTGGCACGCAGGAAATCAAAACTGTTGGCCAGACCGTCAGTGTCCACGGTCGGATGCAAGGAGAAGAAGCCGACGCTTCCCGCGTCGGTGAAGGCCAGCACGCTCCCTGCCGGCAGTTGCCGCGCCCGGATGGCGACGTCATAGCATTCCGTGAAGAAGACCGGCATCCTGGCGAAATAGATCCAGGAACTTGCAGCCAGAAATGCCAGGATGGTCACGAGAATACCTCTTATGACTCCAGCGTGTGTGAAGTGCTCTTCCACCCCGTTCCACACCATCATGGCGCCAACCAAGACGAGCCCCGTGACGGTGTAATAGTACCAGGAAGCGTTCTGCGGATATTTGATGAGAAATGGAAAAACCCCGCAGTAGATCAGAACAGCCCCGCTCAGGACGCACAGCATGCGGGCCTTGTCACCGAATTCCGGTTGCTTTCCCCAGGACCAAAGTCCCACGGCGAGCGTGATGCCTGCCGCAATCGGATAATGAAGCTCATGCGCAACGAAATGAAAGCTCGGTACCCCGATACCGGATTTTATATATGCGCTGACCGTCAGGTAGTGTCCGAAAGACATCTTGTTCATGACCGCCGCCCCTCCGGCGACGATACCCGTCGGGCCCACCATGATGAGGAGGGATCTCCAGAAGCGCAGTCTGCATGGCGACTCCCTTCCTCTTCCGGTTGCAGGAGCTAAGAGGAGAGCGAGAGCCGATGCGGTCATACTGATCAGAAACGAGTCGAGGCGCGCAAGCTCCCACAGCGCAGCGAGCAATCCCACCGGCCATATCGCAGCATCGCTGCGGCGCACGCTCCTGGCCAATGCGAGCCAGTACCCGGCGAAGCACAGGAAAGCAAGAGAAGTCTCGAGCCCCATAGTTATGGGCCGGATGAACGGTACGCCGAGAATGGCGAGTATAGAAAAGGCGCATCCCCCAGGCGTGGGCCGAGGTGAGCCGTAGAGAAGAAGGAGCGACACGCCGGATGCTACGAGAGGCCATTGGGCGAACAGGAGGATTCGCGCCACGGTTTCTTGCGTCAAACCTTCCGGGAACAGGCTAACGAGCCCAACGAGGATTGCCATCCAAGCCGGATGGAAACCGTTGGTGAGGTTGACGCCGTCAAACGTCGGGGTCCCAGTGGCCACTAAGTTCTGGGCTATTTTGAAGTAATAGAAGCAATCGTCAGCGACAATGGTGACGATCCAGCGCACAGGCAACAAGGAGGATTGCGCAAAACCGAGCGCAAGGATGATTGCGGCAGCAGGTGCAACGCTCCGTAGGGCGCCGTCTCCGACCGTCGCTCGGAGGAGCCCACACGAGGGCCTCGATTGCGTCATGGATGATTCGCTCAAGGGATCAGGGCAAACGGGCCGGGTTGACGTTCGCGGGCGATGGCCTTTCCTCGGGAACTGTTCCTCCACCTGACTGCGGAGCCGAGAATCGACCTAGATGAAGCATGTTAAGCGCAAGCCTCAACTTCTGGTGCCATTGCTTGAGGAGAAAGGGGGTGACGGCCAACACCAGCAAGGCGGGTAGCGCTTGGACTCGTTGCCTCGTCATAAGCCCCACGTTAGGCAGAAAAGAGCAGAAGAGAGAAAACGCAACCAGAACGACGGCCGCGACCTGCGTCTCCCGCATCCGCAGGAAGTCACCCCGTTGCAATCGGGTCATGCTGAACCAGCCCAGGAGGATTAGGCCGGTCGTGGTCCAGGTCTCCACCGAATTCAACAGTATTCTCACCGAATAGGCTTGCCACGGGAAGGGGCGGAAAAAGATGGCCACAAAGCCCGAGACAAAAAGAATCGGTTTGCCCCCTTCATACTCGATGGATGACCCTCCCTTGGTCCCGGAAAGAGCCTCAAAGTGCTGCTGGGCCACCGTTATTGCCGATTCCGACGTCAGCTCAATGTTCAGTTGCGCGGCAGTCACATTCAGCAGGAGGGGCATCAGGGCCAGGAGGGCTAATGCAGGGACTCGGCGGCCTGCGCGCAGGAGCGTCACAGCCAGTATGGCTCCCACCCAACAGATGATGATGTGCGGTCTAATGACCAACCCGATCATCGCGCCCACCAGCGCGCCAAAGGGTATGGTGAAAAAACCCTTGCGCTTTCCCAGGGCGCCGGAGAAGAGAAGACAGATGGCAAAGTACATCAGCCCCTCTTTCAGGTTCGAAGTGGTCCAATATATGACGGAAGGAAAGAAAACGATGAACAAGTAACCCGCGTTCCGTATTCTGACTACTGAAAAAAGGGTGCCAAAATGACGGGCGAGAATGAGGCCTCCGAGAAATCCGAGCCAACCATTCAGGGTTGTAATGAATGGCATCCCGACGCCGGCGTAGTGGTAGAGGAGCCCGCAACCCAAGTCATAGGCCTGACTCCCCGTATGCCAGTGCTCCGAAATCACCGACCAGTCACCATTGGCCAGGCTCTTGGCGATGGCGATGGAAACACGATTATGATACATGGCGTCGGCGCGGTAAACTCCTAGAATATCCTCAGATATTGGAGAACTTGCCAGAGAATAGACGATCCAGGCCATGCCGCCCAGAGTGACCATCCCCCGCAACCGACCCGGAAAGGCAGTCCCCGTCAGGTAGTGATTCACCAGGAAGGGAACTGAGAAGAGGAGAATGGTCTGGCCAACGAGGTCGTTGATGGTCACGGTCGCCCCCCCTGGGAGCCGGCCCACGAGAGGTAGTACTCTTCGAGAAGCTCCATTTGCTTCGTGGAACCGTACCGCTTTTGCACGTATCGCCTCCCCGCTTCTCCCAGGCGTCGCCTCAGGGCCGCGTCATTCAACAGGTGAGCAATGGTGGTAGCCGCCTGAGCCGGGTCCTCGGGCGCGAAGAGGTGATCGTGCAACTCAGGAGCAAGAGCCTCGCGATGCACCCGAATGTCGCTTGCGACGACAGGTATGCCGCTCGCCTGGGCTTCCAAGAGGCAGTTGGGTAAACCCTCGGTTGCGGAGCTCGACAGGAACACTGTTGCGCTCCGCAGCATTTCAGCTACCATCTCGCGGTCTTTCAGTCCAGCGAATTCGATGCGGTCAACAACTCCAAGCCGTTCCGCCAGCGTGCGGATCCTCGTCTCCAGGGGTCCCTCCCCCACGAAGACCAAACGGGCTGCGGGCTCGGAGCGGAGCACGGAAGCGAAGATATGAAGCGAAACGTCATGCCTTTTGACGCTGTTGAGGGAACCGACAGAAATGATCACCGGCTCGCCGGCTCCGACGGCGTCTGTTGGCGGTGCAAACCGTGTCGTGTCCACACCCGCGGTCCAGACGACGTACCGGTCAGGCCGGGTGCGCCAGTTTGGCCACCGGACATCGAGAGCAGCGCCGGAAACCGACATGATGTGGGTCGCATATCGGTTGAGCCAGCGTCTCCCCCATCTGAGCACGACGGCCGCAACTGCGGCTTTGATCCGATCGTGCGGCATGACGTGAGGCCATGGGCTTTCACTCCGCATGTGCGCAATGCGGACCTTGACCCCGGATTGCCACGCACCTCTAAGGATGGGTCCGCTCCACGCGTCTGCGTGGCTGTGCACCACGTCATAGCTCCTGTGCCGGATCAGACGAGCGAAACGGGCTGCAAATCCCAGCAGGTTCGGCGATTTTGGACACTCCAGAATCGTGGCTCCTGCGCTTGTGGCTTCATGCACCAGATATCCGGGCTCATGCCCGAAGACACAAACGTCCATGTGGAATCGTTTTCGGTCGTATGTTCTCAGGATCCGAAGGACCTGGGTCTCGACTCCTCCTCGTCGAAACCAGTTGATACAGTGGAGCACTCGGATTGGCTTGGCGCTGTTGTCAGGCATGAAGTCGGCGTACTCGTTCACCGTGGGGCGCCACGTCACAGCGTGGAGCTGGTCCGGAAACAACTGAAGGCGCGACGCAGAGGCAGGACAGATCGAAAGGGCGCAGCCAAGACCATGATGCGACCGGGAAGAAGGCGGGGACCGTCGTTGTGGCAACGGAAACACTCATGAGGCAAGACAGGTGAAATTGAATAAACTCCGTCTCCGTCCAATCTCAAAAGAGGATTGATTTTACTCTATTTTTCAGAAACGCCGCCTTGAATTGAGTCTCAGCGCATCGACATCGCAGTGATACCGTGAACGGCTCCGCTTCTTCGGGTCAAAATCCCCGCCAATCCTTGCAGTGAGCATCACAAGGTTCACGATCGTCGAACCGACGGCTCCCGAGCTTCTGACGGTTCAACCCACGTCCGGTAACCGGGTCTGCCCATCCAAAACGAGATCGGAGACAGTCGGATTCAGTCACATTCTATGGTATTTTCGAGGGAAACTCAACAGCAGCCGCATCGGATGTCGTCACGTGCGGCTTTCGGACGAGGATGTCCGCCAGGATTCGAGTGCCGAGACTACCGTGACGAGACCGTCTCAAAACTCCAAGCATACCGAACATCGTAGCACGATTCGGTTGGGGTGAGGGCAACAGATGTGGCACGAGTGCTGCCACTTTTCGAATTTTGACACGGTCTCTCACGGCCGGCCCTGTTCCATGACGACCTTTTCGCCGGCGTTCAGGCCCGAGAGGATCTCCACTCTGTTGTCAGGCAGGGCGCGGCCGGTCCTCACATGGCGCAGCACGACGGTTCCGTTCTCCAGCACCTGCACCGATTCCAATTGCCCGATGGTTTTCAGCGCATCCTTGGGGATTACGACAACGCTCTCGGCCCGGGTCTCAAAGGTGAGGGTGCCGTACAATCCGGGCCCAAGGCCCTCCCTTTCCTTGATAGGCGCCTTCACCGTTATGGTCCTGGTCTTCTCCTCTCGTTGGGGGACGACTTCGCGGATGGTTGTCGCCTCCTTGAGATCCGCGGATGGGATTGCCACGGTTACGGCAACGCCGGGCTTCAGGAAGGGATAATACTGCTCTCCCACCGGAGCAACGAGCTCGAGGGTGCCGGGCATATACACAGCAAAGAGCGCACGCCCGGGAGTGGCCAGATCACCCAGATTCACCAGTCTCTCGGACACGATCCCGTCAAAAGGGGCCGTAACCGTGCCGTAAGACAGATTGGTCTTCGCCTCATCGAGAGCTGCCGCTGCCCTCTGTTCCGCAGCCTGAGCGACTTCGTATCGGGTCCGAGCGTCGTCGTAGGCCTTCTTCGACGCAGCTTCCTTCTCAAAGAGGGCTTTGTAGCGCTCGAAATCGGTCCTCGCTTGTGCCAGATCAGCCTTTGCGCTTTCCAGGGCCGCCTTGGCCTGGGCTTCCCGTTCCGCGACGTCCTTCGTGTCGATACGGAGGAGTACGTCGCCTTTGCGGACCTTGTCCCCGGCCTCGGCTTTGAGCTCCACGACATACCCAAGAATCCTCGCGGCCACGCGCGCTGTCTCTCGGGATACCACGGTGCCCGAGACCGTTACTTCACCCGTCGTGCGCATCAGTTCGGCCGTGACGGTCTTCCCTGAAGGAGGCTTAGCGGCTCGCAGCGGCGTCTCCCCACCAGGCACCTTGGAATGAAATCCGCCGCGGACCCAGATGAGGACTCCAACGAGGGCCACAAAGCCGACGATTGCAGTCAGAATCTTGTTTCGAGTCATTTTGACCGGCTCACACCGTTTTCGTCGACATGATGGGGGGCTGCGCAATTTCGTTCAGCCACAGGGTGACGGCTCCCGGCAAACCAGATTCCCGAGCCCCGCTTCGATCGGACGCTATGAAAGCCGGTCCCGCCATTTGACAACAAGAGGTGACGGGATTCTTGCCCTCACGGCCGAGCCCATGACCGAAAAGCGCGTCACCCCCTGGGATGCGTTGCTCCGAACGAGCTCAGTTCTCGGTCATCACAAAGTCATCATACTCCAGTTCAAACCGCAGCTTATGTTTTGCTTCCTCCTGGGCCAATCCCAGGAAAACACCTTGAAGGTGCGTGTCATCGGTGGCGGCCGCGAGATCAATGTACATCTTGAAAGCTTTCTTTTCCTTTTTCATGGCAACCACGAGCGCCTGTTGGTAGTCCATGTGCGCGGAGGGCTCCACATCGACGAGATAGTCGCCGATCCTGAGATCGAGGACTTTGGTCTGTGCGGAAAGCAGCTTCTTCCCCGCCTTGACTTCCAGGAGCCGCCTCTTGTGACCTTCCTCCTCCTTAGCAAAGTCTTTGAAGATCTGACTCATCCAGGGCCTGTCGACGGTACTGGCCAGGTTCGTATAGAACTGCGCAGCCTCCTCTTCCTGACCTACGGCAAAATCCAGGATCTCGTCCACCGACGTCCACTGTTGCATATTCTTACCTCCCGTTATGAATGACTCGATGATGTTACGCCACGCGGCGTGCTGCGGCCAGAGCCGCTTCGTAGTTCGGTTCTTCTGCGATTTCCCCAACGAGATCCACGTGTTGTACGATTCCGGACTTGTCCACCACGAAGACGGCCCGTGCCAGAAGGCGCAAGTCCTTCATCAGCACGCCGTATGCCTGTCCGAACGAGGCATCCCGGTGGTCGGACAGGGTCTTCACCTGTTCAACGCCGGCCGCACCGCACCAGCGGGATTGGGCGAACGGCAAGTCCATGCTCAGGACGAGAATGGCCACGTCGGGTCCGAGTCCTGCCGCATCCTCATTGAATTTCCTTGTCGATCGGTCACAGACCGGGGTATCGAGGGACGGCACGGAATAGATGATACAGGTCTTTCCGCGGAGCGAGGCGAATTCCAGCGGTTTCAGATCATTCTCCACCGCGACGAAGTTCGGGGCCGGCTGGCCCGCCTTGATCTCCTCGCCCAGGAGGATGATGGGGTTCCCTCTCATCGTAACGAGGCCTGAACGCTCTTTCATACTTTCCTTTCCTTCCGCACGGTTCGTACCGAATCAGTATGCCTCATCGGAACGAAGGTAGTCCTCGGTAACCTTATCTCTGAATGTGTGGTATGCCCATACCTGATAGATAATCACGATCGGCACAAAAATCAGGGCCACTACCAGCATAATCGTCAGTGTCAGTTGCGTGGAAGACGAATTGAACGCCGTCAGGCTGAACGCAGGATTCAGGCTGGAGGGGTACAGGTTCGGATAGAGGCCCACCACGCCGAACAGGGTTGCGCCCAATATCGTCAGGGCAGAAGCGAACCACGCCTTCCACCACGCTTCCTGAGCGATGAAGAACCGCGTCACGATCAGTGCGATCACCGCCAAAACCGGGATAATCAACAGGACTGGAACGTTCAAATAATTCTTGTACAACGGTGTTGCCAGCCTGCTGTATACGAGGAAGCCGGCGGCCAGGATCAGGACGCCCACCCATATCTTCGGAGCAACGGAAGCCGCCTTCTGGTAAAGGGCCCCTTCGGATTTGATGGCGAGCCAGATCGCTCCGTGCAGCAGGAAAAGGGCCACAAAGAGCGCTCCACCGAGTATCCCGTACGGATTGAGCAGTGTCAGAAGGTTGCCGTGGAAGATCCCTTTGTCGTCAAAGGGTAAGCCCTGAAAAATGTTGGCAAAGGCGACCCCAAAGAGGAGTGCGGGGAGAAAGCTGCCGATGAACAGGCCAGTATCCCAGAGCTTCCTCCATGCCACGCTGTCGAGCTTGGACCGAAACTCGAGCGACACGGCCCGAATGATCAGGGCAAAGAGGATGAGCAGCAACGGAGTGTACAGCGTGCTGAACATCACTGCATAGGTAGTGGGGAAGGCGGCAAAGGTGACTCCGCCTGCGGTGATCAACCAGACCTCGTTTCCGTCCCAAAATGGTCCCATGGAATTGTAGATGATTCGTTTTTCGGTATCGTCGGAAGCAATGAACGGCATGAGCGTACCCAGGCCCAGATCGAAACCGTCCAGCATGAAATAGATGGCCCAGAGTAACCCCCACAACAAGAACCAGATAGTCTCGAGCATGGCTCAACCTACCTTTCCGCATCCGTCGGACGGCGTCACGTGCTGCGCCGCCACGGAATGAATGGAGAGCGCGTCTCCATTCCGGTGTTCCGTCCCATCGTGTGCCGCGGACAGATTGTACGGCCTCCTCCCCCTAAGCAGGTTGAGGTCCCTTCTTCAGGATCTTCGTCATGAGGGCAAACGCAACAATGCCCAGAAACGAGTAGAGGATGACGAACGCCGCGAGTGAAATGGCCACCTGGTATGCTGCCACCGGTGAGGCCGCGTCCGGTGTCCTCAGAACCTGATACACGATCCAGGGCTGCCGTCCGACCTCGGTCACGATCCATCCCAACTGGGCAGCAATGTAGGGCAGCGGGATAGCGTACAGCATGGTTCGCAGATACCATGGACACGATTCCAAACGGTTCCGCTTCAAGAGACCGATCAGCGTGAGCAGGGGCAAGAGGAATCCCAGTCCCACCATGATCCTGAAGGACCAGAATACCAGTGTTACCGGCGGCCTGTCCGCTTCGGGCCACGACTTCAGCCCCTTGATTTCCGCGTTCCAGTCTCCCAGGGTCAACCAACTGAGAAACTTGGGAATCGCGAGCGCCTCAACGGAATTGCGTTCCTTCGCTTCGTCCGGAATGAGCAGCATATAGAACGGCGCCCCACGCTGAGTCTCCCACACGGACTCGACGGCCGCAAGCTTCTCGGGCTGCGCTTCGCTCATCACCTTGCCGTGAAAATCACCGATGATCACTTCACCGACACTGAAAACGAACGCAAATATCAGCGCCAGCCGGAATGACCTGGTGAAGAAGGACACGTGGCTCTTTCGCAACAGGTGATACGCGCTGACCCCCATAACGAAAAAACCGCCTATGGTGTATCCGGAAAAGACCGTGTGGAGAAAAGCCAGAACTGCGAACGGTTGCGAGATCACGGCCCAGAAGTCGGTCAATTCGGCCCGCCCGTTCCGTAGCACGTACCCGACGGGGTGCTGCATCCACGAGTTGGCAACAATAATCCAGTATGCGGACAGGGTCGAGGCAAACGCCACGAGCCAGATGGCCGTGGCATGCACTTTGGGGGAAAGGCGTTTCCACCCGAACGCCCACACAGCGACAAAGGTCGATTCCAGGAAGAAGGCCAAAGTCGCCTCGATGGCCAGGAGTGACCCGAAAATGTCCCCGACGTACTTCGAATGGCCGGCCCAGTTGGTTCCAAACTGGAATTCCAGGGTTATTCCGGTCACGACGCCGATGACGAAATTAATGAGGAAGATCTTTCCCCAGAACCGGGCCATGCGCTTGTACTCTTCATCGCGGGTCCTGACGTAGATAGTCTCCATGATGGCCAGCATGACCGACAATCCCAGCGTCAGAGGCACGAAGATGAAATGAAACATCGTGGCCACAGCGAACTGAAGTCGCGAGAGAAGCACCGCATCCATCAGAGGTTTCCCCCTTTCAAAGTTTACGTCATTCTCAGAGGCCGCGTCATGTTCCGTGAACGAGACCCACGTCGATCACAACCACCCGGCTTCGCAAGGGAGGTCACCCGTTTTGCCGGTCCAACAGATTGAGGGCTTCACGAGCCACGTCTCCTACCCGACAGCGCTCCGGCGCGTCGGAGATACACGAGTGCATCTCGGCCGGGTCTTCGAGCAATGCCTGCAGTTCGGCCCGTAATTCTCGAGCTCGCAGGAGCCCGACGCACCACGCGGCGTTGCCCCTCACCGACGGATCGGAGGATTCCAGATATTTGCCGAGGTGATTCGCCGCCCGCCTCACCTCCTCCGGGCGGTTTCGAGCCAAACGGGCGAGCCCCCAGAGCAGCCCTCGCTGAAGCACCTCGTACTCGAGGAAGTTGCCCTGTTCGTCGAGGTAAGACAGGAATACCGGCAAATACTCGCTCAACAGAATTTCACTCTGCGCCATGATCTCGGCCATGGCTTCAGGAGCGCCCCAACCAATGCCTCCGGACTCGTCGTTGAGACTCCACATGAGCCTACGCATGATGACGCGCGCCCCATCCGGATCCGTTGACGCAAGGTGGGCAACGACCGCTCCCATGGCAGTGACGGCCCGTCCACGCACCTGTTCGTCGGGGTGCATCAGAAGCGAGAAGAGCGGGTTGATGACCTGCCGGCCGGGCAGACCACGCAACTGGCGCAGGCTCGCCTCGAAATCGTCGGCATTCAAGAGGTCGAGGACCTGCCGCTTGAGAGCTCGTCCCGCCGCTTTTTCGTTTGTCCGGCTCATAGAGGGCTCACGGTGCTTGAATCAGGGTCGAGAGGCTAAGACTCGAGTTTCGGAAGTTCGGTCGCGGTTTGCGTCGCGGCGGGATTGCCTCGTCGCTGCGCTCCTCGCAATGACACTCCCGTAACCTGTCATTGGGACCCCGCTCCCGGCGGGGGAAGCAATCTGAGTTAACGTAAGTGTGGGACTCGCTCACTTTTCTTTCATCGCCCGAGCAATGTCCCGCCCCAGTTCGACGCACAGTTTCAGGTTTTCATGCCGAGGGGCGTACTGGATGGAAAGCCCGTCCCCCACCACGGTGAACTTCATTTCCTTGAGGGCTGTGGCAATCAGCCGCGGGGCCTCTCCGCTCCACCCGTAGGACCCGAAGGCCGCCGCGATCTTGCCACGGGGCCTCAATCCCTTCATGTAGCAAAGCAGGTCTGCCATTCTGGGAAGCATCCCGTTGTTGAGAGTCGCGGACCCCAGGATGACCGCCTTGGCGTCGAGGAGCTCCGTGATAATGTCGCTTCGGTGGTTGACGCCAAGATTCATCATCTTGACGCTCACTCCGCTCTCGATCAGTCCGTCCGCGATGGCCTTGGCCATGATTTCGGTACTCTGCCACATGGTGTCGTACACCACGAGGGCCTTCTGGGTGGGCACTTGCCTGCTCCACCGCTCATAGGCTTCCACGATCTGAAGTGGATTGTCTCTCCACATCAAACCGTGATCCGGAGCGATCATGTCAATCTTGAGGTCCATCTTCCGGACATCTGCGATGAGCTTCTGAATCAACGCAGAGTATGGCATCAGGATGTTCGCAAAGTACTTCGTCGCGTGATCCATCAGTTCCGAGGCGTCCACCTGGTCGTTGAAGCGCTCGGAGGTCGCCCAGTGCTGGCCGAAGGCGTCGCTTGATATAAGCAGAGCGTCTTCCTTAAGATAGGAGAACATGCTGTCCGGCCAATGAACCATCCGGGTCTCCATAAACTGAACGGTACGCTTGCCCAGACGGAGCTCGTCGCCTGTCCCGACGACCTCGTACGGCCAGTCCTCCCGGTGGTAATGGTCGAGGAGCGCCTTCTTGCCGCGAGTGGAACAGAAGATCTTCTCCGGCTTAATGATCTCGATCATCTCGGGCAACGAGCCGGAATGATCCGGCTCGACATGGTTTACTACCAAGTAGTCGATCTTCGCGGGGTCCACCACCTTGTGGATGTTATGCAACAGATCATTCTTGAACGGTTTCTTGACGGTGTCGAACAGGGTGATCTTGTCGTCCAGGACGAGGAAGGCGTTGTACGTCGTTCCCTTGTAAGTGGAATATCCATGAAAATCACGAATGTTCCAGTCCACAGCTCCAACCCAGTTGATACCGTTCTTCAATTCAACGATTGCTCGCAAAACAATCCTCCGTAAAACGTATTACTCCCTACGATGGTTCCCCGCTTCTCCCGCGACACGAGAGCCGACTGGCTCCAGACGGGCGCCGACGCATCGGTTCCGACTGACGCGAGCCTGTCGGCGCCTCTGTCGCCGTTTCGGATAGGAAGGGGGGGCGCCGTGCTACTCCACGGCAAATGAGTCCTTGTCGGCCCCGCACACCGGGCATACCCAGTCATCGGGGAGATTCTCGAAAGCGGTCCCCGGCTCTACTCCGTTGTCCGGGTCACCGACGGCCGGGTCATACACGTAACCGCATACCTGGCACACATATCTCTGCATCTTCTCCTCCATTTCAGGTTTTCCGGGGCCTCGAACGGAGACCGACGGCGCACGGGTTCACCGACGCATCGGCGCCCGCGCCTCGTGATTCACATCCTTGCTGCCCGGTTGACCGCGCAGTGGGGGGACACACATTCATTTGCCCGCTACTTCTTTTCCGATGGCTCGCCCGTAATCCTGGGCCATCCGGAGTGCCCCCTGCACGTTGGCGGACTTGAGACGCAACGGGCTGCCTACCATTTCCATGTTGAACAGGTTCCGCATAGTGTCGTAAATGCGGTCTGACGCTTCGCCGCTCCAGCCGAACGCGCCGAAGGCGCCTCCGACCTTGCCGGTAAGGTCCGCCTTCGCAGCCAGGAAGAGCATAGTCTTCATAGCTTGCATCATTTCGCCGTGATACGTCGCGGAACCGAAAACATACCCGTCATAGTCCGCGAGGTCGGCTTCACTCTTGATGTCAGCAGCGCCGACCACCTTTGCTTCCGAGCCCGTGAAGCGAACTCCGTCGGCAATGAGGTCCGCAATGCTCTGCGTCTGGCCGGACCTCGTAGCATAAACAATCAATACTTTCGCCATCCGTCCACTCCTTCATCATTGCCGGTATTTCCGGGCTTGGCAACCGAAATGCCCGGCCGGACACTTGGGTGTTCCGCGGCGTGAATTTTGTGACATATTCGCGTAGGATGTGGTGAGCGCAGCGAACCGCATCTGTCGCGAAGATATATCGACCGATGCGGTTCCCTTCGGGCACCGCATCCTACATCGGCCCGTGGCAATTCAAGCCGGGACGGAATCGAATTCTCGCCGTGGCTCTCTTAGCGCAAAGGGTCACTCCCCGGCTGCCACTTTTCGTCCCAGTTCGAAGGCTTGCTTCATCACGTCCGGGTGTTTAAGGATATCTCCCTTTTTTTCCACGGATTTGACCAGGACTCCCGCCTCGTACTTCATGTCCAATGCGTCGTAAAAGTACTTGGCCACAAGCTCGGCCCCCACGAAGAGGTTGCTCCCCTTGGTCGCTCCCACGGAAATCAAATAGCCCTTGCCGCTTCCGTAGGTCCTCTTCTCCTGCGGAGTCTCGTCGAGGAGCCGCCGGCACCAGAGCGCCTGGCACCGGTCGATGAGGGCCTTGGACTGCGCTGTGATGCTGTAGAAGAATATGGGCGACGCCAGGATGATGACCTTGGACTCGACGAGCTGCGGATAAACCTCCTGCATGTCGTCCATGACGACGCACTCGCCTGTTTCGTCGCATCCTCCACACTCGGTACACCCCGACATGGCGAGGTCGCAGCAGCGAATCGTCGCGACGTCCGCTCCCGCCTGCGTCGCGCCTTTGATTGCCTCGTCAAGGAGGAGGTCCGTGTTCCCGCCCTTGCGAGGGCTCCCGTAGATTGCCAGTACTTTCATGTGCTCTCAATTCAGTGTCAGGGCGGCACGAATGCCGCCAATGTTCACAGAGTCACGATCTCGTACCCGGCATCCCGATAGCGGGCCATGCTGGGATGGCCCTTCATCTCGTCCACGATGGGCAGTTCCTCCGCTTCAACGGCCTCCAGGACACCGTTGGCCGTCGAGCAGGCCCGGCACACCGCGTCGATGAGACCCTGGTCCTTCGCCTGCTGATACCATTGAAACAGAGCATTTCCCGGTCGAGCGAGCTCGGGCACGAGTTTCGTCGCCGATCCTTCGAGCACGATCCGCACGTCGTACCCACGCGCCTTCATATCCAGGGCGTTGAGGAGCACGTGAACGAAACAACTGAGTTCTCCGGTAAACGCGAAGATCGCCACCTTGGTCATGGGGCCTCCTTGCAATCGTCAGCGCCGGCGAATCGGGCGTTGTCCTGCGTCCATCGAAAGCCGCCCGTGCCGGCAAGAAATGCCACGCGACCGGGCAGACCTACCCGAGTCGAGGGTCCTGGCCTTTCATTCCGCAATCCGGAATGTAGCAGGTCACGTTGACAAACTCGCACGTCTCCTTGCAGTCAGGGCATTTCTCGGGCGGAGGAGCGCTCTGCTCCTGATCAAACGTGTAACCGCATTTGACACATTTCCAGGTATTTTTCTCTTCCATGGGATTACTTCCTTTCCGGAGCGCTCGGAGTCTTTTTGCCGTGACGCTCCCTCTCCTTGATACTCAACAGCGTCTTGAGGTGATCGACCATTTCTTGCACGTTTTGACCAAGATTCCACCGACCGTGCTCGAACACACCATAATCCGCGCCCATCATGGCGGACGCGAATCGCGTGGAATTCCCGTAGAAAAGCCATTGCCGGGCCCACTGCTTCTCGATGGCTTCATCGAAGAGGTTCGAATCGTCGGCCACTTTCTGTTCCCATGCCTGCTGCATGATCTGCGTCGCGGTTCGGGTCATCTCGTTCGTGGTCCGGATACTGTTCTCGAAGCGCTCCCAATGGCCTGCCACCCAGTCCTGACTGTGACACGCCCGGCACACCGCCTGCAAGGTTTCCCGGCGGGTCCTCTGCTGAGCGGCATCGATGAGAAATGAGCTTGCCGGCTCTCCGTCGAAGGTGGTCGGAAGCGGTTGGCCGTTCCCGTTTCGAATGATCGAGGTGTCCGGCGAGCTGGGATGGGAGTGAGCGTAAATGAGCCCGAGAATTCGCCACGGAAGCCGATCGCTCATCTGATGGGTTCGCTTCGCGATGACGGTTCCGTCCGATACGGCCAGCTCACTGACGTGACACACTGCGCAGGTGGGAGCCGTGAAGTCCTTCCCGAGGGTCCACGGCACTTCCTTGAAGTTCCATCCCCCCTGCTGGGCGAAGAACAGGTTGCCGTGCTTACTGACGGAATATGCCTTGTAAACGGGAACATCAGGCCCTGTGTGGCACTGAGAACAGGTGTACGGTTTCCTTGCCACCTCGATAGCAAACTGATGCCGGCTGTGACACGGCGAGCACGACCCCATGCTCCCGTCGGGATTGAATCGCCCCACACCCTGGTTGGGCCAGCCCGTGAGGATGGGAAACTCCATGTCTCCCTGGTCGGTTTGACGCGTCTGCTTGCCCTTCACTTCCACCGCGGTCCCGTGGCAGTGATAGCATGAGTCCGCGAGGGTCTGTTCATCCGGTTCGGCCAGGATCGTCTTCATGTCCTTGAACGACTGCATACCGTTGACGGACTTGACCAGCGTCCCGTAGAGCTTGTTCTTCGCGAGGTTCGACCGCGCCCAGGACATGAGATTCTGCTCGTACTGCGACGCTTCGGTGGTGTGACAGACTGCGCAATCCCGGGGACTCACCACTACGTGGACATCACGGTCGCTGTGGCTGAATGTGTCCTTGTGCTCTTTCGGACGCAGCATGTGACACTCCGCGCAGCCCACGACAACGCCGGCGAGCTCCGGGGGAACGGCAGAAGCACTGACCCTTCGCCTGGCTTCCGGTCCTTTCAGGGCATCCTGGGGTGTAATTCGTGCATGCCGACTCCGTTGCCAGTCGTCCACGATGGCAGGGGTCACCGTCTGGTGACATGCGATACAGTCCTGGGTAGCGTCGCTTACGGGGGGCTCGGCCGCGCCCGACAATCCGGAAAGACCGAACAGTCCCGCAACCATCACCAGTAATCCACGTTCGAGAATGGGACGTCTCATGCTTCCCGCCCTCCTCCCATCTCGTCGGCACGATGAGCTTGGAGAATGCAGCGCCATTTCATCGGTTGGCAACCCGCATTGCGCCGCCGCAGGGACAAATACACTTTTTTTCAATTCGTTGACCCGAGCCCGGAAGAGTGGCCCATGGGACTACTTGTCGAGCTTGGCCAGTGCGTTGGCCAGATCCTCCAGCCGGGGCATTGCGTTGATGTCGTGAATATCGACGAAGCGGATAATTCCCTTCTTGTCGATGACAAACAGGGCGCGCTCCGCGGCGCCGTCCGCTCTGAGGACGCCGAACTTCACGGCTGCCGCCCCATGGGGCCAGAAGTCGGAGAGCACCGGAAACCAGAGCTTTCCCATCTGATTGGTCCAGGCCCAGAGGGTGGGAACGTTGTCCACGCTGATTCCGAGGAGAATCGCGTCATGAGCATCGAAGATCTCCTTCGCGATGTTGTACCCCGGCCACTGCTGGGAACAAACCGGTGTCCACGCGGCCGGCACGAATGAGATGACCACGTTCTTCTTGCCGAGGTACTGACTCAACGACACCTTGGCCCCATGCAGATCGGGCAATGCAAAATCCGGCGCTCGATCGCCCACCTTGAGCCGCGGCGTACTGTCGGTCGGTTTGAGCTCTCCGGGACTATAGATGTAGGGTTGCTGGACTTCGGCCCGCCCGCCTGAAGGAAACAGACTCATGAGAAGCATCGTTACGCCGCACATGATCGCGGCGAGACCCGGTCGCACGGTTACCATGAACACCCTCATTTCCGAATGGCTGCCCCGGTGACGGCTTTGAGAAAGGCTTCCGCATCGTCGAATTTTCCCACCGATGTGCTGAGGACTCTGAGCTTCTTCTTGCCCTTCAGCTCCACGATGATGAATGTGGGCGTGCGAACGGGCTCTGAGAATGCTTCTCGGATTGCAGAGTTGTCATCGGCGAAGAGCGGAAACGCGACGTGAAATTTCTTCCTGAACATGTTCACTTCAAATGGCGTGTTTCCGATTCCCACTCCGATCAGCTTCACTTTCCCCCGCAGCGCCGGGTCGCGCTCGATCAACTCGTGTAACTTGTTCGTTTCTTCCGCGGTGGCTTGGCAAATGGGGCAATACATGCTGAACACTTCGACGATCAGCACGTCGGTGCTTATCTCAGGCATCGTGAACGTGCCTTGGCCGGACAGTCCGAGATACTCACGTTCTCCGGCGTTCGACGGAACGGCCAACTTCATCCCCGCGAGCGTACGGGAGTTCACCTTGAGCGGTTCGGAGGCCCAAGCGTACCCGAGCACCGCTAGTGCAACCACGGCCGCAAGGGTGACGGAAGGAGTTTTCCTGTTCATACTCTTTTCCAGAATCTCGTGGAAAGAGAAGCCCCGCAGCCTCTCAGCCCACGGCGCGAGGGGTTTCGCGCACCGGCATACAGGGCTGAAACATCTTCTTGCCCGCTCCGCAAATGGGGCACTTCCAATCGTCGGGGAGCCGGTCGAACTGCGTTCCCTTCGGGATTTTTCCCTTACGGTCACCTTTGTCAGGATTGTAAATGTATCCGCAATTGGAGGTCTGACACTGGTACATCTCGTCAGGTCTTGCCATAGAATCCTCTTCGTGCCTGGCGCCGGCCTTGGTCCGTCCGGCCGCCGCTGACATCGAGCCGCGGCTTCCCGGACGGACCAGGGCATGATCACGATTTCCACAGGCCATGGATATTGCAGTATTCTCGCGCCACGACGTTGCCGGTCACCGGGAACACCGCCTCAGGAGCCACTCCGGGTTTGAGAAACTCCCGGTAGGCCTTGTCGCCGTCAACGATCTCGATCCATTCGATGTAGTGTTTTTCTTCCATCGGATGGGCGACCGCGCCGACTTTGACCTTGAGGCCGTTGGCCACTGCTTCTTTCACGGGAACGTGCTTTTCTTTCGCCGCGTCCACGGTATTTTCAACAAACAGCTTCATCGGTTGCCCACAGCAGGACATCTCCCCGTCGCCGGTGTGAAGCATTTCCACGATGTTCCCGCAAATCTCGCATTTGTAAATCTGAAGCCTCTCCGTCATGTTGCACGACCTCCCTGGGTTGTTTTGGAAATACAACTTGAAATAGAAATGTTGACACCTGACGTCGCGCCGGGCTTGGTAATTGCTCATTCTCTGAGCCGACGCAGCAACAAGATGGGACGGGAGTCGATGCGAAACGACAACGAGCATCGAGCGTGGTCACGGGTAGAAATTCGCTCCGGAAGCCTCCCCGAGCCGTGATGGTTGAGGCAGGTGTTCGAAGCCCACTCTCCCATCCGACGGCGAATCGACCGCCGTCAGCGAAGTCAAACCGGCCATCGGAGCGTTCCCCGGAACCCGATTCAGCATGTCGTTCGGCGACTCCTGACTCAATTCCATGTTAACATGGATACATACCCATTACCAGTTCTCGGCGAGCAATTCGTAGTAGGCCCTGGGATGAGCGCAGGCCGGACAGGACTCCGGAGCTTCCGGACCTTCATGGAGATAACCGCAGTTGATGCAGCGCCACACCACCGGCCTTGCCTTAGCGAATACCGTACCTTTGACGACGTTTTCCAGCAGAGCGCGGTAGCGCTTTTCGTGCTGTCTTTCGGCCACACTGACGGCTTCCCAGATGATCGCGGCCGCGGTAAGCCCTTCCTCCCTGGCCACCTTGGCAAAGCCCGGATACATTTCGCTCCACTCAAAATGCTCGCCCGCAGCAGCAGCCTTGAGGTTTTCGGAGGTGGCAGCAATCACTCCCGAAGGAAACGGCGCCTGTACCATGGTCTCGCCTCCCCGAAGCTGGGAAAAGAACCGCTTCGCGTGCTCCTTCTCCTGATTGGCAGTCTCCTCGAAAATCATGGCAATCTGAACCAATCCCTCCTTCCGAGCCTGTCCGGCGAAGTAGGTGTAGCGATTGCGTGCCTGTGACTCTCCGGCAAAAGAAATGAGGAGGTTCTTTTCTGTTTGCGTACCGGTCAACGCGGTCATGTCTATCTCCTTTTCTGTTTAATAATAGTGGATTGATGGGTTTGCCCGGATCGTGCAAGTACAACTCCGGGTCGACAATTGTTCGGTCTCCGGCGAAACCCCTGAAGGCCTCATACGAATGCGCTTTCATACGAGTAACACTGAGAGCGCGATTACTGCCGGTCCTGGCAGATCTCCTCCGCTACGGACGGCGGGGCCAGACGTCGCTTCGGAGACCCGCCAGGACCGGATTCACCCATTGTCACTTGCTTGACCGCGCATTGGCATCACCCTCTGCGAATGCAATTCCCTCTCTCAGTTGAACCGAGCTCTTCTTCAGCGGGCAGGCTCCCTCCCGTTTCTCGGCATGCGGGACAGATCCCTACGAATTCGAGCCGATGCCAGAGGATCCGATAACCGTTCACCGAGTCAAGGGTCTCGTCGATGGAGGGTATGATCGGTCCATCCACATCCTCGACCTTCCCGCAACAAATGCACCGAATGTGGTAGTGGTTTTCGACGGCGCCGTCGAAACGTCTCTGAGTCCCCGCCAACTCGAGCTTCTGGATCATTCCTGCTTCCGACAGAATTTCAAGATTCCGATAGACGGTTCCCAGGCTGATCCTGGGAAGGCGTTTCCGGACAATTTCATACACATCGTTGGCGGTCGGGTGGCTCTTGACTTTGGAGAGCTCTTCAAGAATGATCCGCCGCTGTTCGGTTGTTCGCAAGGGTGGTCTCTCCGGCTCCGGGGCCTTAATGCTAATGAGAACTATTACTATTAACTACCAGAGGGAGAATCCCTTGTCAAGTCTTCCGAGACAAGAAGCGTCCAAAAAGTTCCCGCCTCACATCAATGCACTTTCAAACAAGTGAAATAGGGCGGGCCGGCAGGGAGAGACTGTCTCAAAACCTGCGATGGCTTGGAAATCGTGCTACGGGAATCGAACAACTTGGCTTTGGGTGGCCCGGACGTTATACGTCCGGGTCGCGAAGCGACAAGAGGTCCGAAAAGCGTTGATGGTCCAACCGTGGCTTAGTGGTTTCGTTCCACTGGAGAGAAGACCTCCTGTGCCTGCGGCACCCGGACGTATAACGTCCGGGCCACCCCGCGAAATCTGTGAATTGCGAGGATGTTCCGCGGGCGCGGACGATCTGGCCCCGCGTCGTCGCGGGAATCACGTGGCAAAGAGGGGGGCGAATCTGAAATTCACCGAATCGAAGAGCCCCTGATCCGTGATTTTCAGCTCCGGTATGGGAGTCAGCGCCATGAAGGAGAGCGTGGCGAAAGGTCCTTCAAGCGCGCACCCCAATTCCTGCGCGGCGCGGATCACTGCTTCCAATCCGTCCGCCACCTCGGCAATGGGCTTGGCGGACATGAGCCCGGCTATGGGAAGAGGCAAAGATGCCTGGACCCGCCCATCTACGACCGCGGCGAGCCCCCCGCCCATGCGACCGGTTTCCCGAGCTGCCGCGAGCATGTCCTCGTCGTTGACTCCCACGACGATGATGTTGTGGGCATCGTGAGCAACCGTGCAGGCTATGGCTCCTCGCTTGAGTCCGAATCCTCGGATCAGTCCCACCGCGCAATTTCCCGTCGCGTGGTGCCGCTCGATGACAGCAATCTTCAAGATGTCCCTCTCGGGATCGGCCACCAGGTAACCGTTGCTTACCGGCGCCTGCTCAACTGTCCGTCTCGTCACAATCTGACCCGGCACAACCTGAATGACGTTCACGGCCGTGCCTTCCGCGGGAACGGAAAAACCATGGAGTTTGTCCCATGCCACGTTCATGCTCGACCCCAGAGCCGAAACGGACGCGGCGGGAACGGCACACGTGACCTTCCCGTCCGCCGCGACGAGGCGGCCGTTCTGGTAGACTCGGCTCACCATGAAGTCTTCAAGGTCGTCCAGAACGATCAGGTCAGCCAGGAAACCCGGCGCCACCGCTCCCAATTCATGGAGCCTGAAATACTGCGCGGTATTGATCGTGGCCATCTGGAACGCGCGGACAGGGTCGAGTCCTTTCTTGACGGCCTTCCGAACGAGACTGCCGATGTGGCCTCGCTCGAGAATGTCACGCGGGTCGAGGTCATCGGTGACGAAGAAACAGTTGCGGGAATTGTGCTCGTTCACCACGGGAAGCAGTGCGTCGAGGTTCTTGGCCGCAGATCCTTCCCGAATCATGATTCTCATACCTGCCCGGAGTTTCTCACGGGCTTCTTCGAGCCCAGTGCACTCGTGGTCGGAACCGATGCCCGCGCCCGCGTACGCGCAGAGATCCTTGCCTGCCAGGCCCGGCGCGTGGCCATCCTTGACCTTGCCGTCAAAGACGCCGAGCTTTGCGAGAATTTCCGGATCAGCGAACAGCACGCCGGGATAGTTCATCATTTCCGCGAGCCCCAGGATGCGCGGGTGAGCTTTGAAGGGCGCCATGTCAGCGTGGGTGAGCACCGCGCCCGAGGTCTCGAACGGGGTCGCGGGAACGCACGAAGGAAACATGATGAATACGCGCAGCGGCAATCTCTCGCTCGAATCCAGAATGTAGCGTATTCCGTCCACCCCCATCACGTTGGCGATCTCGTGGGGATCCGCTACAACGGCTGTAGTTCCCAGAGGCGCCACATTTCGGGCGAACTCCGGGATAGCGAGCATGCTCGATTCCAGGTGCAGGTGTCCGTCAATGAATCCAGGCGCAATGAAACGCCCTTCGAGATCGATGGTCTCTTTGGCCTCGTACTCGCCGAAACCGATGATCCGATCTTCGTGAATCGCAACCGAAGCTGGATGGATGCTTCCTTCGAAGACGTTGATCAATCGACCGTTCTTCAGGAGCAGATCCACCGGCTCCTGACCCGTAGCCAACCGTATCCGGCTTCCCAGATCCATTTCTTGACTCCTTTTTGACCAGGAAATTGTTACCGTGGCCGCATGTCTGGGGGAGCAAACACCCGCGGCGACCAGCGGGAGCCGCCAATATATTAGGAGTTCTTGAAGAGGGGTCCGGGGAGGGACTTCTTGCAAGAAGTCCCTCCCCGGTGCATTTCCCTGAAAGCTCTTCTTCCCTCACACGGCTGCCGTGTCGATGGCCGTCCGGCACGTGCAGTCTTCGTAGGTGATCCGGGTGAGAGCGCCGAAAAAAATCTTCTTCACGTTTTTCACGTTCCGCGCCATGACGGTTGCGATCATTTCCCAGGTGACGGGCTCTTCGCTGTGGTGCCACGCGTCGTAGTCGGTGCTCATTGCCGCGACAGCGTAACAGAGTCCCGCCTCCCGTGCGAGGACCGCTTCCGGCACGGTGGACATATTGATGATATCCCCGCCGATGAGTCGAAACATGTGGCTCTCCGCTCTCGTGGAGAACCTCGGCCCTTCGATGGTGACGACCGTGCCTCGCTCGTGATGGGCAATCCCTTCTGCCTTGGCCGTTTCGATGAGAATGCCGCGCAGCCGCTCACAGAATGGGTCCGCTACCGAGATGTGCACCACCTGATCCCCCTCGTGGAACGTGCTCGGCCGCTGCTTCGTCCAATCGATGAACTGGTCGGGGAATACGAGGTGGCCGGGCTGAATCTCTTCCCGAAGGGAGCCGCAGGCTGTCGTCGCTATGATGTGGGTGACGCCCAGCTCTTTCATGGCCCAGAGGTTGGCGCGGTAATTAACCGCGGAAGGACGGATTCGATGTCCTTTGCCGTGCCGAACCATGAGGACGACCTCGGTGTCGGAAACGTTGCCGATGACGAGATCCGTTGAAAGGGGACCGAAGGGCGTTCCTTTCTTCAGCGTCTTGACATCGGTGAGAAAATCGGGGTCGTCGAAGCCGGAGCCGCCGATCATACCTATCTTGGGCAAGGCCGCCTCCTTTCCGGAAATGAACCGAGAGCCTTTGGAGACAAAGATCTTATGGTCCTGCGGGAGATGGTGTCAACAAAAAGGTCACGGCGAGCGTAAGCATTCTCTTACGCGCGGCAAAAATTCCCCCCGCCCCCCCTTTAGAAAAAGGGGGCGAAAAGGCCACGTGATATTCATCCCTTAGTAAAGGCGAGTAAGGGAGGATTTTGAAAGCCAGGGAATCTTGCAAGGGCAAGTCCAGCTTCTTGCCCCCCACGCGTAAGTGAATGCTTACCGTCGGTTCCAGACCCCAACGGGAAGAGAGCTCTCGAAAACACCGTCAATACGCAGCAAATGAAGAGTTTTGGGTTGACATTCCCTGACGTCGTCAACTAGATTCCTAAATATTAGAAGGATTTCGGCAGCGTGCAATTTCCGACCGCGGGAGGCTGATTCTGTCGGTATCTGCCATGATAGTCCGGTTGCTCTGTGTTGCGCTGACGGGGGTGATCCTGTCGTTCGCGGGGTCGGCCTCTGCGCAGACGCGGGCACTAGGCTCGTGCACGTTTCTCGGGGTGAAGCAGACCGACCGGGTGGGTCCTGGAGCCGCAACACCCGACGGTAAACCCGATGCGGTCTTTGCGCTGGATTTGACCCCCCACCCCTCTACAACCCCGGTCACCGACATCGAGATCACCGCATCGGACCCACCGGGAATCTGGAGCTCCGCAGGGCTCTATCCCGCCGCCGGTTTCATTGGAGTCGCTTCCGCGAAAAACCCCGCTGATATCATCAATCGCCGTGCCGGCCCCATGAGTATTAACCCGACCAAAGAAAGCCGCCTCCTCCTTTTCATCACCGATGACGGGACTTTTGCCCGCAAGGATCGCCGGTACCAGGTCAAGGTGATCCACCAGGACGGCCGGTCGTGGACCGCGGCGGTGAAGACCGAGGCTGCCGCGCCTGCTGCGCCCCCCCCCGATGCCGGGACCGGCGTGCCGCCGATGCGGATGTCCGCGGTGCTCAAAGGGATTTCCAATTACGACGCTGTCAACCCGAGCAAGAAGCTCGCGGGCGATGAAAAGGGCGACGGCCTCTTTGTCCTCACTATAGAAGCCCCGGATCGCGAAATCACGGCTATCGAAATCAGGAACGTGGACGGCGCCAAATCAGTCTGGGATACCGTGGCCGGCAGCGCCAATCCGGCCGTCGGCGTAGCCCTCGTTTCCGAACCTGCCAAGCTCCTCAACAAGACGGACGGAACCATTCAGGTGAAAGTCGGGGACCGGCTGGATCTCAATCTCTATGTCGCGGACAACGGCAGCATAGCGCAGGGCAAGACCGCGTACCGGGTCACGATCACCTTTGCCGACGGAGGCATCTCCTGGTGTCCGGTGAAGACGGCCGCGGCCGGAGCGCCCGAGTCCGGAGCCAAGGCGCCTCTTGACCCGGCAGCGAAGGTGAATTTCCTCGGAACGTGGCTCGGTTTTGTCTCCACCGATGCCGTGGGCAAGTACCCCGAGCTGAAGCCCGACGGTGCTGCCGACGCGGTATTCGGCCTGGACATCGAGGTCGCGCCGAAAAGCTACATCACCGGGATCGAGATCAACAGCCTGGACAGCTCCACTCCTCGATGGGCCACCACCGGCGTCGGGACCGGAGCCTGGGGACTCGCGGTCGCCTTCCAGACCGCGCCGGGCACGCTGCTGAACAAGCCCGACGGGTCGGTGAGGATTCCTGTTGAAAACCGGGTTCAATTCTACCTGTACGTCGCGGATCCAGGGAACCTGCAAGCGGTCACGCACAAGCTCCGAATCATTGTCTACTTTGCCGACGGCTCTTCGTATCAGCAGTTTGTCAGGAGGCCCACCGGCTCCACCGCGACGGTCGCGCCCGGTGCGGAGGAATCACTCAAGGCCAAGGGAACCCTCACCTGCGAATTCAGGGGATTCTTCGCCGATCTGGTGAACACTTCCACGAGACCGGGAAAGGACGGGTACCTCGACGGATCGTTCATCATGAAGATGCAGGTGGAGGACAAGAAGCTCGCCAGGGTCGAGATCAAGACCGAGGACGGCACGGTCCGCTGGTCGAGCGATCCCAAGGCTCCCACGATGTTTCTCGGCGTAGCCCTGTACCCCGCGATCTACAAGCTCGTCAATCCGAAGGCCGGTGTGATGAGCCTGCCCGTCACCGGCCGGAAGACGATCTATCTGTACGCCGCGGACAACGGATTGCTCTCCGACCCGAAATCCCACCTCTTCGTTTCCATCACCTTCTCTGACAAGTCGACCCTCACCACGGAAGTGATTAAATAAGCTTGCTCAGGAAGTTGGCTGGAATTCACTCTCTCGCCGTGCCCGGACGCCAAATTGACCGTCGGTTATTTTCCGCCAAGTTTTTCGAGCGCCATTAGCCACGCGGCGAAATGGGGGCATTTGCGCCGGATCACGTCGAGACCGATCAGGCGGGCTACTTGCGGTCCTACGACGGACTTCGCATCCTCGTAGTCGGGAAGTTCGGCGATGATGCGCTTGCTCGGAGCCGAGTCCCGACCGTCGTTAATCAGTTCGGGCGTGGAGTGTGCGTCGGCGATTGCCTGGAGTGTAACAATCCGCCTTTCGTGGTGGTCGTAAAAGTACCGAAACAGCGTCGGATCGGAAAACAGGTAGGCCTCATATTCGTGCAATTGGATGTACGGTATGAACCGCGGGTCGCCAACGTCATGGGCGAAAGATCGTTCGAGAAACGCAACGCGCTCTTCAGGCCGGGGACGAAGCCTCTCGGCTTGTCCCAACCCGGGGAAATCAGCATGGATAGCGTACAGGTCAATCATCGTAGTAAAGAAGACATCTCCACCTTTCTCTTGACGGAGAAACCGGACGATGTCGTTCTTCATCGGCAGGTACCTGCGTCCGCCGCCTCGATGCACTATTCCCTTCTTCGTCGCGTGGGCCATGAGCACCGGATTGTGCAAGTACACACGCTTGTCTCCGAGGTGTGGCTTCAGCACCGTGTCGGCAAAAGTCTGTTCGGTCCGACCTCCAGCGAAGAGGTAGAGTCGCGCCATCAGTGCGGGCCTCCACCAATGACATTCTTTTCCCAGACTTCCCCAAGGCTGTATTCGTCGAGCCAGGATTCCAATATTGCCGGATCAAGTCGCTCAAACATCGACTCCTTGCCCTCCCGATTCACGACAACCACGTCCTCCGCTTCAAAGTTGTCGAGGAAGGAACTGGACTGGGTTCCAACGAGGACTTGCGTGTAGTGGGCCACTTTCTTGAACAGAGATGCGACCACGTTGAGAGCGTACGGGTGCAGTCCCAATTCGGGTTCGTCAACGACAATCAGATCCGGTAATTCATCTTCCGGCTGCAAGAGCAACGTGACAAGGCACACGGCTCGCAAGGTGCCGTCCGAAAGCTGATGCGGGCCAAACACTTGATCGGAGCCACTGTCCCGCCAATTCAGGATGATGTCCTTCTTGTCGGGACCAGCCGGCTCCAGATCGAAATCGTCGAAGAACGGTGCAATCAGACGAATGGTTGAGAGGATCCGCTTGTAGGCCCGGCCGTGGTTCGCGTCGCGCAGCCGAAGCAGGTACGCTGCCAGGTTCCCCGCGTCCGGCATCAACCACCGGTTGTCTCCGACGTAGCAATATTGACGCACTCGTGCGGTAGCAGAGGTGTCGTGGAAGTGATATACCCTGCAATGGTTGAGCAGGTGTCGGAACACTTTAGCGGTCGGGTCGCCGGTATCCGCCTGCTGAGCGATACGACTCTCTTGATGCCCGGACCCCAAAGTGACCTGCTTCGGCTTCGGATAACCGGTCCGGTGGAAACTCAAGCTTTCGTCGGCAAAGACCAGCGTATCCCCTGCTGCATGAAAGAGGCGCATGGCATAGGTGTCGATGCCGGTAGCCATCTCGAACCAGAGTTCGGCTTCCATGTGAGGCGAAACCTTGGGACCGAAATGCAATATGGATTGAGCACGCCCCGAGCCCGCGATATACTGTTGGAGGCGGCCTGCCATCATCTCATTGAGCATCTTGAAAAAGGAGACAAGATTGCTCTTGCCGGCTCCGTTTGCGCCTATCAGGACATTCAAGGGACGCAACTCCAGGTCCATAGCCTTGACTGACTTGAAGCCCCTCAGGATGAGACGTCGTAAAATTGCCACGCGTCGGTCTCCTAAATCCCCAAATCTATGATTTCCCTCTGCTCGCAGCCTGTCCCTTCATTAGACTGTCCGCAGAAACGCGGAACTTGAATTTCCGATCCTTATGACCTCGTGACATGACGGCGAATGCGCGTCCGACAGAATAGGCATCATCATTTACTTGAAAGGTAGCCCAGCATGTAACCCGATGCAACCCAAATCCGAACAGGGAGCCGCGACTTGGTGACCGACTCCATCAGCTCCCCACCCTTTAACTGAATAAGTCCGGTTGACCTGGAAGGGACACGCAACCTCAATCCCTTTCTGTCGTCCCACAAGTCCATAATATTGAACACCGGCACGCGGCATCATCCTCAATGTCGAGTCTAAACAATTCACACCCCGCGTTATTCATCCGTGTTTTCGGACAATAGTAGAGAATGAATTTCGAAGACCTCAAGAAATTCGCGTCCGCTTTGTTTCCTCTCCCTGAACTCCTGGCAATCATGCGCCTTGACACCCCTTCGCGTCTCAATTATCCTGAGACCCGATTCCCAATCAGCCGCGCTTCTCTCCCGGAGGTGCATGTGATCGTAGCCAAACCCAAGGAATTCTCCGACGTTAGCGCCATGGTGGCCGGTTTCGACCGTGTTCTCGTGGCAGGGTGCGGAACCTGCGTAGCAGTCTGCCTCGCGGGCGGGGAAAAGGAAGCCGCGCTGCTCGCCATGCGCCTCGAGCTCGCAAACCGCAGAGATAACGACCGGTTCTCAGCGTTCGCGGCAACGGTGGAACGCCAGTGTGACCGGGAATTCCTGCGCCTCTTCCGCGATCACGTCGAACGAGCGGACGCGGTCGTTTCCCTTGCCTGCGGCGCGGGTATCCAGTTTCTCGCGCAGATGTATCCCGACACGCCGGTCCTTCCGGGCGTGGACACGAGCTTCATCGGGGTGGCCGAAGACGTGGGAGTCTGGGCGGAGCGGTGTCGATCCTGCAATCAATGCTTTCTCGGCATCACCGGGGGAATCTGTCCGGTCACCATGTGCGCGAAGAGCCTTTTGAACGGGCCGTGCGGCGGCCCAAAGGACGGGAAGTGCGAGACAAGCCCGGAGCGCGACTGCGCTTGGGTCAACATCATCGAACGGCTGGAACGTCAGTCGCGGCTCGATATGCTCCTGGACATCGTGCCGCCGATGCGGAACGATCTGCGCACGCACCCGGCAAAGATCACTCGCCCGGAATACGGGAAGAGATTTTCGATGGACTAATACACATGCGCATTCAAGAATGTAAGATCGGGGGGAGCTTCTTTGTGTAATGGATTATGGCTCTTGCTCCGCAGGATGGGACGGCAGCTCTGAGCGCAGCTTTCAGGTCCCCTCTCCCTTTGGGAGAGGGAGCAGGCATCCCAGGGCGGGACTGCACCTCCTGAGCTTCTCAGTTCAGCGGAGCTAGGTGCACAGTCCATTGTGTAAAGAAGTTCCCCCCAGATTACTTCCTTAGAAAGCGATTCGGTATAATTCATGAAGCAGGATGTAATCATAGTCGGCGCGGGCATTGCCGGGCTCAGGAGCGCGTATGAGCTCTCCCGTCTCGGGCTGAGCTCGGTCATCGTGGAACGGGAAGCCTTTCCGGGAGGCCACGCGGCCCGGCTGAGCTGCAAGGCCACGGACCAATGCCAACGATGCGGAGCCTGCCAGTTGGAGGATGTCCTCGAGCAGGTCAGGAGCTCCTCTCGCGCGAGCTTGCTCCTCAGGTCCACGATCGAGAGCTGCGATCGCACGGACCGCGGGTTTCTGGTGCGAATTTCCCGGAGACCGATCCGTATTGTTCCGGAACTGTGCATCGACTGCGGAGCCTGTGCGAGCCTCTGCCCATCGCCGGGGGCCATCGCCCGGTCGCCGCTGGACTACGGCCTCTATGTGGACGAAGGCCGGTGCGGACTCTTTACCGGCGCATCGTGCCGGGCCTGCGCAGAGGTGTGCCCTGAGCACGCGATCAATCTCACCGAGCCCGCCAAGGAAATCGAAGTGGAAGCGGCCGCGTTCATTCTGGCCTCGGGCTTCAAGGCATTCGATCCGTCGGATAAGCCCCGCTTCGGATACGGGCTGGTGCCGGGTGTGGTCAGCGCCCTCGAGCTGGACGAGATGCTTCGCCAAGACGCCTTCTCAGTGGTAGCCGATTCCGGACCGATCCGCTCCGTGGCATTCATCCAGTGCGTGGGGAGTCGAGATCCTCGCATCGGGAGAAACTACTGCTCCCGTGTATGCTGCGGATATGCCATGAGAATGGCCCGGCTGCTCAAGAGCCGGTTCCCCGGCGTCGAGCCGTGGATGTTCTACATGGATATTCAGACCTATGACCGGGATTTCGACCGACGGCTCAAGGAAGCCGAGCAAGAGGTAAGGCTGGTGCGCACCATTCCCGCGGAGATTCGCAGCGGCCCGGACAACCGCCCCGAGCTCGTGTACCACGGGCCGGCCGACGAACGGGTCGTCCAGGCCTTCGACCTCGTGGTCCTCAGCGTGGGGATCTCTTCCGCGGGTCTCATTCCGGAAGCGCAGATGCTCGGCATTGGGACCAATCGCGACGGATTTCTCGGCGGGAACGCTGAAGAGACGGCCACCATTGCTCCCGGCGTCTTTCTGGCGGGGACGGTCCAAGGGCCGCGATCCATTCCCGACAGCATCTCCCACGCGATTCGGGCCGCATCAGAGGCGGCATCCCATCTCGCTCGATCGGAGGGAGGCCGGTGACATTCGAAGCCGCGGAATCGGTTTTCCTTAATAGAGCTCCGTTGCCTGAGACACGCGATTTCTCGAGAGTGCTCGTGCTTGGTGGAAACGGCCTGGGTCGCGCTCTGGCCGAACGCATTGCCGCCGCGGGCTTCGAGGTGCTCCTTACAGGAGAGGTCGATGGCCCCACCCGCCCCTCGAACGTTTCCCTCGTGCCCGACGCGGTGGTTGAAGACGTTCAGGGATTTGTCGGCGCGTTTGATGTGATCCTGAGGACCTCAGGGGACCGGCTCTCCGAACGCGTCGGTTTCGTCGTCGCGGCCCAGCCTGCTCAGCTCGTCCCTCGGTTTGCCAACTACGGGCTTTCCAGGTCGGATCGGGTGATCGCTCTCTCAGATCTCCTCTCCTCCGAGGACCTCTCAGCACTTCCGGCCAGGCGGGGAGATTGGTTTCACGCCGCGTTCCTGTCAGGCCTTCGGGGAGAATCCGACCCCGCGGATTTCAACCGCGTGCTGGCCGCGATCGAGAGACTGCGCGGGCTCGGCGCTGTTCAGTGTTACGTATTCACGAGGAACGCGAAAGTGGCCGCAGCGGGACTCGAGAGACGCTACCGTGAATCGAGAGAAGCCGGAGCCCTGTTCTTCAAATTCGACGATGACGGTCCCTCGTTCGAGGAGTCCCCGGACGATCCGGTGATCGTTTTCCGTGAGCCGCTCCTCGGAACAGAGATGGAATTGATCGCGGACCTTCTTGTCGTGGATGAGCGGCCGCTCGTGGCCCCTTCATTGAAGCCGTTGCTCGACGGGATTCCATCGTCGCCCGTGACCAGGCCCTTTCTCCAACCGGAATCGACCCGCTTCGGCGGTGTCAATACCGCGAAGGCGGGTATTTTCGCGGTCGGACCGGCTCGGGGAGTCTTTGCCCCTGACCTGGCCGAAGGGGACATCGAAGCCGTGTTGGCAGCGTTGAAAGCGGCTGCATCCGATGAAGGCATGGAAGACCGTCCCGGGCCGCCGCTCGTTGACCCGGCCAAATGCACCATGTGCCTGACCTGCGTCCGGCTGTGTCCCCACGGAGCGCTCACGTTTCATGACTCCGCGGTCGCGGACCCGCTTACGTGCATGCGGTGCGGCATCTGCGCGGCTGAATGTCCCATGCGTGCGATCAGTCTCGCGCCCCCTCCCGGAAAGACTCCTCCGGAACGGATCGTCGGCGAGGAAATAGTTTCCCGAGGGGATGAAGCGCGGATCGTTCTCTTTCTCTGTTCTCGATCGGGAGCTCAGGCGGTGGAGAAGATCCGCATTCCAGAGAATGTGGTCCCGGTAACGGTGCCGTGCGCGGGAACCATCGAGCTCGAGCAGATCCTGTCGGCCTTCCGGAATGGAGCCGCAGCCGTGGTGGCCGCGGGTTGTTTCAGCGGCAATTGTGCATCGGTGTACGGCACGGATCTCGCCCAGGGGAAATTCGGCCTGGCGCGGGAGTACCTTCAACAGGCCGGTATTTCCCCGGACCGTCTTGTGTTCGTCCCCGTTGCAGCCAATACGCCTGAAAGGCTGGTGCAAAGTCTCTCGCAAGTCGGGGCATTGATTCGGGGCCCGGGATTCTGAGCCGTACCGGCACGAGTGCAACGAGGCATGAAAGAGCAATCGTTGTTTCTGCCTGTGAGTTGGCAAGAACGGGCGGCGACCGACGGAAGCCGCCAATATATTGAAAGTTTTTGGAAGGGGGGTGCGGGGGGAGGACCTTTTTTCAAAAAGGTCGCCCCCCGCATCCGCCACTTCAAAAGGAAGTTCCATGGGCCGAGTCAGGTTGAATAACCTCGATCCCTCGTTCAAGCACCGGGTGGCGCGGCATACAGGCGCTGCGGGCATCCAGGCATGTTTTGCCTGTAAGGCCTGCACCGCGGCATGCCCGGTGGAAGCCGTTGACCGCCGGTACGATCCCAGGAAAATCATCCGCATGGTGCTCCTTGGGATGACAAAAGAGGTCCTGGAGAGCGATTTCATCTGGCTCTGCTCCTCCTGCTACGGATGCCAGGAGATATGCCCGCAGGACGTTCGCTTCACCGAGGTGATGTTCGCCATCAAGAATGTCCTCATGGAAGAGGCCTGCGTGCCACCGGGACTCGTCGGTCAGAAGAACCTGCTGAAACAGCATGGAAGGCTCTATGAAGTAACCGAGTTCGAGAACGAGAAGCGGGAAAAAATGGGACTTCCTCCCATTTCAGAGCATCCGGAAGACTACGCCTCGCTCCTCTGACAGGTATAGTGGAGCGCATTGAAATGGATGGAAAACTTGAAGCTGAATCTCGAAGAAGGCCCAACGTCCTTTTTGAGAAGTGAGCTCCACTATCATTGGGCCATAACCATGAGATTCCGAGACGTTGCGGATGATCGCCACGCGGGGATCTTACTCAGAGTCAACGAAGTCTCACTGGCTTCCCCGTACGTGAAGAGTGCCGCGAATTTCAACGAGCGGCACTGAAGTCGGCCGGCGAACCGGCCACGACATTTTGATAGCCGGCGCTTGCGCTGATCTTCAGAAAAGAAAACCGATGGAAGCGCTTTTATATCTTGGTTGCACGGTTCCGGTCCGGAACCTGAACTATGAGGCATCCGCTCGAATCGTGGCAGCCGAGCTGGGTGTCACCCTCCGTGATCATGAGATGTTCGGCTGTTGCGGCTTTCCGCTCAAGTCCATGAGCGTGCCGGACACTCTTATGATAGCCGCGCGAAATCTTGCCCTCGCGGAACGCGACGGGATGGAAATCTGCGCGCTGTGCAACGCGTGTGCGGGGACCCTCACCGAAGCGGCGCACGTGCTCCACGGGAATGAGGAGCTCAAGGCAGACGTCAATCGCCGCCTCGAGGCCGTTGGCCTGCATTACGATGGACCGGTGCGGGTTCGCCACTTCATGAGGCTCCTTTGGGAAGATATCGGGGAGGAAGGAATACGCAGCGCGGTGAAACGGCCGTTGAGCGAGGTGGTTCTGGCGCCTCACTACGGATGCCACTACCTGAAGCCGTCCGAGCTCACCGTCGGCTTTGACTCACCCGACAATCCGAGTACTTTGGGCCGATTGATTGAAGCCACCGGAGCCCAGGTGGCCGCCTATCCCTCCCTCAAAGATTGCTGCGGAGGCGGCGTGCTCGGGATGTCCGAGGAAGTCGCCAATGCCATGGCCCGTACAAAGCTGGAAGATGTCGCCCGGACAGGAGCCCATGCGCTTGTGCTCGTCTGTCCGTTCTGTAATGTGATGTATGAGGGACAACAGAAAAAGATTGCCAAACATGCCGCTCTTGACCTGAAAGTACCAGTGGTCTACTATCCGCAAGTCCTTGGTTTGGCCCTGGGGCTGTCCTCGCAGGCGCTCGGGTTCAAGCTGAACCGCGTGAAGCCGTCGGCCCTGTTGAAGATAGTCGAAGGATGATCTGACGCGGATTTGCACGGAGGGTGCCATGGAGTTCGAGGGGTATCAATTTCCCGATGACCTGAGATACGAGAAGAACCATTTCTGGGCCAAGGTGGAAGGTGATCTCGTGGTGACCGGCGCCTCGGAATTCATTTCCAAACAAGCCGGAGACATAACGTTTGTGGATCTCCCGGAAGAAGGCGACGAGGTGACCGTGAGCAAGCCGTACGGTTCCATCGAGTCGGGCAAATGGGTGGGAAGGATCTACGCGGTCGTCTCAGGGGTCGTGGCCGAAGTGAACAGCGAACTGGAAGACGAACCGGAACGGATCAATGAAGATCCTTACTCCGCAGGATGGATCTGTAAGATCAAGCCGTCGAACCTTAATGCCGATATGGCGAACCTCATGGTTCCCGACGACTCGTTCAAGGCGTTCGTTTCCGACGAAATCAAGAAGATCGAGGAAGGCATGAAATAGAGCGCAGCCGTGCGCGCACGTGCGATAGCGACCCCCTGCGGCCCATCATCCATTCGCGGAACACCTTGGCGAAGGGTTCCCCGAGAGGAAGTGTCAAGAAAGTTCGCTCGGGGACTCATGCTCGGGAATTCGGTCGATCCGGCGGCGGATGAGAGCGTGTCGTGAAATTGAAAACGATTCAGTTGAGATCCTCCAGGCCGTACGGCAATGACGGGACAAGTCTTATGTTGCGTGCTGTTCACGTTGATTCTTGACAGGGCAAGTGTTATTATCCTCCCGAGTTGATGCGAGCATCGACCGAGATTCTCGACCGAGCTCGGGCACGGGACCGGTTTTGTCGGCCTCGTCCGAGCATACTCACGGAAAGTGGATCCTTTCGCCGTTTCCCGTCGCGATGGGCGTGCGCCGAGGCTGTGCATGGGAAGGCCCGGAAGACGGCTCCACTGACAGGGAATGACGGAGACCACGAAGGCTTCTTTGAGGACAAAACTGATACAACAAGGGGAACGATTGCCCCGACGTGTGAGTTTTGACGACATCGGTGCTTTCCAAGCCCTTGTCGGCGAATTAAGCAAAAACATCAAGCACATCGAAAAGTGCCTCGGGGTAGGTATCTCCGTTAAGGGGAACACGCTCAGCATTTTTGGAGACCCCCCGGACGACGAAGTGGCCGAACGCCTTCTCAAGCAATTGTACCCCTTGGCCCGCGACGGGTACCCCATCCATCCGGTTGACATCGATCAGGGAGTCCGTCTGCTCCGCACCAATGCGGACGCGAAGCTGCGGGATCTTCTGCGCGACACGGTTTTCACCTCAGCCGGCAAGAGGCCCATTACCCCGAAGACGCTGGGACAGAA